>Ga0116231_10012760_pt1 | contig 12172 bp, 8 predicted proteins | sample S1TSphgellanicum_2_FD_89695 | JGI IMG/M metagenome (GOLD analysis project Ga0116231, IMG submission 89695) | Host-associated microbial communities from peat moss isolated from Minnesota, USA - S1T2_Fd - Sphagnum magellanicum MG | ecosystem: Host-associated > Plants > Peat moss > Unclassified... | reverse complement strand
TTTTTAAATTTTTATAATAATTTTATTTTATTAATTTTAAATTTAGGTTATTGTTAATAAGTACAACAACACCCATACACAAGTGCCCAACATAATTCATCATTCATTTTTTTACTCATCACCAATCCTTTCTTTTGTTTCCTTGATCTTATGTGATCAATTTTATTTTCTTACTCTTTGAAATTGGGCTACTTTATAACAATCATTTGGCCTCTTTCTCTCTCTAGCACTTGATCTTTTTGTCTCTTTTTGATGATTTTGATGATGCTCATGTTACTTTCCCTATTGTGATGATTATTATGTTACTTAAGGGTGTGTTCACACTTGGTGTTAGGGACTCTAGTGTTGAGTTCCATAACACCATACTAGTCATTTAAGACTTTTACTTATCGTGAAGATTTTATGTTAAAACTAACATTCACTTAACATTAAGCTATTGCCCATTTAACATTGGGTGTTACCTAGGATGCTGCCACCTAGATTTTCAATTACTATCAATTTAACATCAAGTGTGAATGTACCATTATTCCATTTAAATACCCATTATATTTGGAGTTAAAAGTTGCAAACAAGTAAGTGTTGAGAATGAGGTGGCAAAAAGACTATTCATGTGTAAAAACATAATTAATATTTTAAAAATGAGGCACAATATCTAGTTGTTGACCAATGCTAGTTCAGAGTTAAGGTGAATGTTAGATAACCAATTTTTTTATATAAAATTGAGCATATAGAACTCAAAATTTGATATTACATAGGGTTTGAAGTGGCCCAATAAGTTGATGCTACATACCTTATTTAGGGTCTCTTCACCCCCCCCGCCCACCCCCCTAATTGTTCATCTCTATAATTCAAACCATTATGCATATGCATTCTTTATTATGTAAGGTCAAGTCCTTATGCAATCTATAGCATGAAAGCTTTATTTATTTTATAGAAAATGGAGCAAATTTGGAAGTTGATGATTGTAGGGAATATTTGGAAACAAGTAAGCACCTTGCTAGCATTCTACTTTTGAATCAATTACACAAGTTTTTAATTTTAGTTGGAATTTTCAAGTACAGAACAAACCATATCCAATTGTTAATATATGTTTGTATATAAATGTATTGATGAACATTGATGAATTAACACACACAAAAGGGAAGAAGAAAATTGTCAATAAAAGTTTAAATGAACATGCATTGAATTGCACTTTAAAAAAAATCATGGTTCAACTCACTTTGAAGCATAATGAGATTATGGTTTTCATCAAGGCCAAGACAAAGGAACACATTTTTACACTCTATAAGGTGCATTCACATTAATCAAAACCACAACAAGTGTAACCAATGTTGAATTTTTCATGTTTTATGGTTAAAAATAATATTAATGTTCTGAGTCTTTAATGTGTTTACATGACAACATTTATAATATATTATGGAAACATGTGGTATGATTTGGAATGAATTTAATAATAATACATTACTAGAAATCATTCATTGAATATTATAAATAATGTTTTTAACATTGTAGGGACCCATGTTTTTTGGGAGTTTTTTGAACTTAACATATTTTGGGAGAGATTCTTTAAACCAATATTTACATAATAATATAATACAACCTTTTAAAGGTCAATTTTTAAAAATAAGTTTTTAAACTTACAAATGAAATATTCATAAGAATTATTTTAAATAAACATTCACTTAAGTGGTAGGATTTATTCCTATTATCTTCTACACACCCAAGAAAATTGATCCATGAGACCAATTTGGAATAAGAATTAAAAGTGGAAAATTATTTATGGGTGTAGTCATACAAACATGTACAATTAGTAGTTGTAACCACTTCTTAAATTTTTCAACCTTGAAATGTAAATAATAATAATAATAATAATAAATAGAATTTTAAAAATAAAATGTTATTGTGAATACATTATGTACATATCATAAAAATTTGGAATCAATTTAATGGGTGAAAAACACATATAATTTTTTTTAAGGCTTTGTAACCACTCCTTATAAACTGCCTAAAAGCAACTTAAAAATAGTTTTGACACTAAAACCACAATTTGAAAAAAAATTATGACATATTTTGGGGTTTTTAAATATAAAATTTAACATAATAGTATTTTTTTCAATTTAAAATTTTAATGTTTTTAAAAAGACATATTAAAAAGATTTTAAGAATATTTTTCAAGAAAATAGTGGTCTAAGGGGGCGTGTGTGACTCCTTATAGCATGGTTGGACCTTATGTTTCTATTGTGATTACATGGTTTTTTCAACATTTGAAAATGGGCTTACATGCAATAAGAAATGGGGAACAATTTTTGGGAAGTTCAAAAAATATTCAATTACATGTCTAGAACTAGGCAAAATCAAAATGATTGGTGAATGAATCTACAAGATAAGGTTGGGTTGCATTGACCCTAGTTTTTCAACAAGAACATGTATGATTTGATTTTTAAATTCATGGAAAATAGGCTAATAAGTATTCCATCCACCTCATGTTCACAACCTAATGAATGATTCAAACAATGTTGCAAGCCCATCGGCTTCACTTCAAAAGACACAACCAATGTTTGAAATGGGTTCATGAACAAAATCATGGTTTGGAACTCAAATTCTAGATGATGCTAAGAATTGGATGTGCTTGAATAATGCACAAGGTGGTCATACATTTGTTACACCATTTCTTTTGCATTTGCACCTTTTCATTAAGGTTGTGAAACAAATTGTAGGGTGTTGGCAAGTTAAAGTAAACAAAAAAATAATCCACCCAAATTTAGTTTTAAAATGAAATATTTTTTTAATATAAACACAAGAAAGTAGATTCAAAATATATGTAAGTAAAAATATGAAAAAACATGTCATTGCATTTAATTTATGGTAATTCACATACAAAAATTGAACAACTTTGGTATCATAAAAGTAAAGTAAAAGTGTGTTTGGAAATGATCAGTCAATATGGTGTTCAAACCTACTTCACATTGAAAATTTGATATATTATGATTATAACATGCATAATTTGACAATACATAAATATTTTTTCGGTTTTCATTAACTTGAAAATTTTAAATAATCAATATGTCATTCACTTGCAACCCATCTTGTAAGATCAAACATTTTGTGCAAGTAGATGCACTTTTAATAATATATTTAAATCTACTTTTAAAATGGGGGTTTTCAACATCATAATCCTAAAGTGAAAGATTATCATCATATTCATCATTGTATAAATAATATTTCTATTTATAATACATCAAAAATAATTTATGGCCGCTTGTAAATGTTTTTGACCAAGAGTCATGAATCTTCTAATTTACCTTGCCTTCACCTTGTAATGCCTAATCTAGGGAATACTTCAATGAATAACCCCATTACAAGTTTTGAACACCAACATGAAACATAAACTTCAAATGCCAAATTTAACTAACAAAGGAGCTTAAATTGTAAGAAGTGGGGGATTTCGTATTACTCAAAGCATTTGCATAAAATGCACATATTCATTGATGCATAAGAACATGATGAAAGTGACATACAAAAAACATCCAAATGCTAATAGATTCCATAGATAAAGTCCATGGCTTACCATTGTGGTTCCATCCAAAAAAATCACTTTAAGACTCAATAATTCCTATGGAAATGCAATGGAATTATTTCAAAATTAAAAACAAGATCATCAATGACACCCATATGTACATGGTTAAAACAGTCACAAGATTAACAAATGTAATGAAAACATGTTGACAAAAGAGAAAGAAAAATCAAATGTACCACAATGATCATCTTCCACCAATGATATTTCCAAAGAAGTTTAATGTTGAGATTCAAAGGTTTAAGTGTTCAAATGAAGATCCAAACCATAATGATAATTGATTAGGTAATACAACACAATTGTGGTAAAAAAAATTGATTTAGGAGGATGGTTGAGGGATATATTATTTCTTTATTCATCAAGATCCAATTTTCTATCACCTAAAATAATTGGGAAGGTCCCCAAACAAATTCAATGTTTCATTGAATTTCTCGTGGCCTTCAATTGAATTAAATGTTTGTTCATCACCACCTTCGGTGGACTTGTTCACCATGTTTAGTTCTTATGAATCCAAAGGAGTAATATTTACTATAATGATTCACATCAACTTTTGAATGTCAGATTCATTTTTAAATTTGAACATATTATGCAAGAAAAAACGTGTTGATTTTGTTAAGAATATTTAGTTTTAGTTTTTTTCAAAATTCTCACAATTTCAATTTCTTTCATTCCCACCATCAATATTTTTAGAATCAAAAGAATTTTCAATTTTTTGTTTTTTATTTTCTTAATAAATTGGTGGTTATTATGAAATTATTCATAGAAATCTAATAATTTAATTTAGTGTAGTCTTTGACCCAATTATTTGATTGTTTTGAATGCAAGTCAAAGGTTAAAATGGTTTTTATTTCTAGAATTATTGGTTAAAGGTGAAAAATAGTTATTTGATTTTTGAAATTCATTAATCATAAGTATGCATATATACCTTATTCTACATGTTCCCAAGTCCAAAAAATGAGAATTTCCCAAGACTTATCCAAACTTCAAACCCAATTTCACATTACTCAAAGATTGTTATGCTTCACACTTGTGAACAACATTATACCACATGCATATTTAAAAGGTCAAAACCAATTACTTGCGCTTTTGTGTTGTTATGCATTACTAGTGATGATCAATTGATTAATTGATGAAAAAAATGAGTTGATTTTGTGAAAATTAACTTCCATTTGAATGAAAATATTGAATGATATTGCTTGTAACTTGAATTGAACTCAAATTTAATTGATTGGATACATATATTTAATTGAATTGAATCCAATTAAATTAAATTAAATTCAACAATTGGATTAAAGTTCAATTATATACAACATTTTTGCAAATAGTGAAATTAATGTCAATTTTGATAAGGTATTAGGGTACACAAGGGCTATACTTCATCCTTTTAGAGATCATTGCACCATGTGCATATTTAGAATTCTAAAACCAACTCCATAAGACATTTTTTTACTAATGAAATTTTGCCAAAAAGTGAAATAAAAAATAAAAAATTGAAAAAAAAATTCGAGAAGTTTTTTGGTGTCAAAAGTGAAAGGAAAAAAAAAGGATTAAATCCATATATTTGATTTTTATTTTTTAGCCAAACATATTTATTTTATTTATGGTTTATAGCCAAATTGGCTAAATCTTCTTATGGATGATTGCCACATTTGTTACATCTTCCCTTGGACAATGGCCACCTTGTCTACAAACAAAAATTCCTCAAAATAACATTCATTCCATAAGGTTCAACAATAGTATTTCATCCATCCAAAGTGCTATATACATGCCATTCTATTTCTCCAACCTCTACCATGCTAGTGGAGATCAATGTTTTTATTTTAAGAATTTTTGTTTGCACGTCAAGTGTCTCCAAAGAAAAATGTGAAAAAATGGCAATCATCCCTAAAAAGATTTAGCCAAATTTGGCTATTAACTAAATATGAAATAAAAATCATTTAATCATCTTTTTATATATATTTGGCTATACATTGAAAACCAAATATTAAAATTTGAAACAATTAAATATTTTGGCCCTACATCTAAGGATTCAGAAACTCAAAAAATGATTTCATTTTCAATTTATAATTTTTGGCTAAATCTCACAAAAAAGGTTGACACTAGTGGTTTTTTTTTGGGCAAATATTTTGCATCACAATGACCAAAAAACCCTAATGCAAAAATGTACAAAGGGTTAATTTTTGAAAAAAAATTACAAAGTCACCATATTTTGGGTGAAAAAAAAAAAGTTGCCATATTTATATGACAAATTCTTGGAGGTTGCCATAACAAAGTGGAATCCTTAAAAAATTTCTATTTTGTTGGCTAAACCTTTAACCAAATTCAAACTCATTCCTCTTATGAATGATTGCCAAATTCATTCTTTTAATGGTAACTAGGGTTTAATGGTAACCCTAAACCCTCTTAGGAAAGAATGCCAATCCATCCTATTGGTACTTCTATTAGTGTAAAATGTGCTATTATTGCTCCCAAGTGTGAATTGGTTACCTAAAACCCATTTATTGTAATTTAATTGAAATTTTGAATTACAAAAATTGTAATTCAAAATTCCAATATCTCTCACACCTTAAATTAAAAAAATTCCTAAATCCCATTCATTAAATCCTATTAATGAATTTTCCAATTATAATCAAGAGTGTGCCCAAATTCCCCATTTTAAAAATTAAAATTAAAATTTAGTGAAAATAATTGTACAATTATTCAATAGCTTCTTCTTCACCATAAGTCAAAGGATTTCTTTTACTCAGCAGTTCTCTTTACTTTCGGTAATCTCTTTACTTTGAGGAATTTCATTTTACGCAGCAGTTTCTTTTACTTAGGTCTTTGTGAGAAAGAAAACCGGAACCGGTCGGGAAACGCGCACGCAACGCGGTGATCTTCTCTCGCCATCGCTGCAAAATTCCAAGCTCCGATCCATCCTCGCTCGCGTTTGCCCGGACATTTCAATCTGCAATCTACAATTCTCCATGGCAATGTAGCTGAGAGACGCGCACAGACAGAAGACACAGATATAGTTCCTGTATGGGGCCTATGTATGCTGGAGTTTTCATCGCCGGCAAGTTTCCAGGGAGAAGTGGGTTTTAGGGTTTGGGAATAATTCAGATTTGAGAGCAATAGCAACAACCGTAGCGAGAGAGATGGTGGCAACAGGAGCTGCTGCAGCAGACATAGCACGTGCAGTCACAGCGGCCAATGCAGCAAAGATGGTGAAGTCGCAGTACGAGGCAGTTACTAATCTCCCCCTGGTTGCGGCATTTGTGGCCTTTGCTGTGGCACAGTCGCTCAAGGTGTTGACCACTTGGTAAAAAAAAAAACAATAAAAACAGAATTTTCCCCTTTCTTGTTTCATCTCTCTTCTGTTGCTTCTGTCCCTCTCTTGTTTGTTTTCAAACTTTAAAACCAGATGTCATTGCTGAGCCGAGGTTGCATGAAGAGACATTCTCTCCATGATTAGGGTTTTAATCCCAGAAGACTTATTTTGTTTTTCTGTGCTTTCGTAGACTTTGAATTGCACAAGCGGTGCATAGGATCTTGCATTTCTCTCCCTCCCTCTCTCTGGTTGTGTGGTTTTGAGGTAATTGCACATTAGCATGGCTGCCTTCTGTGGAGCCTGCACATAGTCATCTGCTAGGGTTTCTGCAAGTTCCAGTCACATACATTGTTTGCAAGCAAGAGCTCCAATATTTGAGCATGAAACTGATGGGATTTTTGGATTTAAACATGAGTGGAGTTATGTTGTAGCTCATTTAGATCTGTCCTGACTTTCTGTGTATAGTTTGGATTCATACTGTATAGCTATGGTTGATAAGCTTGTCAACTGCTAGGGTTTCTGCATGATGCTGATGTGTATACGTTCTCTGTGAGGAGGGTTTTTTGGTTTAAACCTTTGATTGCAGGATATGTGTCAAAAATGCTTTCTAATGTTGCCTTTTATGACCTCAGTGGGATTTTGTTGAAAAGTGATGGAGGAATGTGCTGAAGAAGAAGAAGGGTAGGTGGGCAGGTATAAGGAGAAGCGGTGGGATTTGAAGAGGTTGTATGGGTCGGGGGGCATGCCATCCTCTCACTCTTCCACTGTCATGGGGCTTGCTTGTGCCATTGGCCTTCGTGAAGGCCCTGCATCACCCCTTTTTGCAATTGCCTTGGTTCTTGCCAGCATTGTAAGAAGCCTGCCAAATTTTCTGTAGCTTCTTTGGTTTTAGCTTTAAAAGAATGGGGATTGCCGATGCTCAGGGGAGAAGGCTTTTGGCCCAGAATCTTCTTGTTTGCATTTTCCATGAGATTTACAGGTGGCTATGACAAACTAGCAGGCAGTGGTTTTGAATTTCGATGAATGTAATGTTGTCAGCTTGGGAAAGCCCATGGACAGAAGAGTATAAAGACTGACATCCTTGGATAGTCAGAGCAATTAGCATAGTATCAAGAAAGGGAGAGAAGAATGGAGGAAACAGGTTCTCTTTTAGGTAGGGTTGTGAAGGAAGTGTCAAGCTGAATTATTTGGGGGGCTTTGCAGGTCATGTATGATGCTTCAGGTGTCAGGCTGCAAGCCGGTCGACAAGCTGAGGTTTATCACATGATCCTTTGTTCTTCTCTTTGAGTTGAGATTTGTGATCTTTTTGCAATCAAGTTGACCTGCTTTTTATCAAGTTCATTTCCTTGCGAACTTGGACATAACTTGGCCTTTGGCTTGCCAACTCATGACAGGTTTAGGTTAAGAAGTCTGTAGTCTTTTGAAACCTTCTAATTACCTGAAGCAAATGAGTGAGCAGTGCTCAAAGTTTCAATTGTCACTGCTATAGAAAGAGCTCATGCTAGAATGCTGTACCTCATTTTGATGGTTGAGCAAGCTCTCAGATCTATGCTCCTCCATTACTTTTTCAACCACCCAATGAAAGGAATGAAGTGGGTCACACTTCAAGCTTAACATTTACATAGTAGATCATTTGGACTGTTCTTTCTAGAAGCTGGATAATTCCTAGAGCTGCATGGTAGGATATCCTCTATCAGCATTTCATGAATTTTAATTGTCTCAGGGAATGATGAATGAGAGAAGGGATGCACAATGGCATGGGTGCAGGTTCTGAATCAAATTGTGTTTGAGCTTCCACCTGAGCACCCACTTGCTGATACTCGGCCTCTTAGAGAATTCCTAGGGCATACACCTCCCCAGGTATCCTTTCCCTTTCTGGTATTTTCTAGCCTTGATTTGAAGGGACTTGGGAAATCTCTGAAAGCCCAATCTGTTATTATGATCACTTGCGACATAGGAGGAAGAGCAGAATAGACTGCCAACGATCAATGAAGTGAGAACTGTCAAATACTTTCTGACAGTTCAACAGGGTGATGATATTGAAGATTGACATGGGCTAGTTCTGGCTTTGTGGTCCACTCAGGATATCCAGTCCCATGTGATCACTGTTGCAAGTGAAAGATGTCAATGTTCTTAACTATATGGTCCAACTACATGACCAAGCCTGTGTGGTAGTCTTTGGTGTTGGCAACATGGAGCTGCACAACTGACAGCTCTTGGGTGTATCTCAGTTTTAGTAGAGGTTGATTCTTCATTGTGCCCTGCTTTGTCATAGGGTACTGTTGCTGACTTGAGAGTTTTGGAGTGCTGAGAGGGAAGGTACATTAGACTGTTGTATTCAACTGTCTGGAATCTGTTCTGATGCAGTAGAAGAATTACTGTGAATGTTGCAGGTAGCAGCGGGAGCTTTGTTGGGATCCTTGATAGCTTACATACTACACCTCATCTCCTTAGTCTTGTCTGCAAGCTAGCCTTCAGTTCATTTCAGCACCCTAAATTCTCTGACAAATGCAGATCATTCTTAGTATCACCTTTTGGATACTGTGCCAATAATTCAACATTCTAGGGTGCTAGTTTCTTCCAATATTGTAGTATCAGATCGAAGAGTTCCATTTGTAAGAGAGTTTGCTTTGGCTGTAGTGAGCAAACATTGGTGCTTCTTCATAAGGTTGTGGATTGTAAATTGATCTATAGATGCAAGACCCTCAGGCATGGGCAATGTTTTGATATCTACCACTACTTACATTGATCTTGGTTACCCTTTGTTGTGAGATTGTGACTCATGTTCTTCTATAGATGACCATCTGGGTTTGCAAGTTCCACGTCTTGTATTATGGTTCTGCAATTTGAGTAATTACTTCATTTCCTGGTAGCATTGGTAATAATACTGTGCAATGAGCTTTTACTTGAAGAAATGGCCGCCTTTGAAGGAGTCAGGAGGGCAACAGTTGGCTCTTTCATTGATTTCCTGTACTGTCTCCTGTTCCAGGTTTACATAATCCTCTCCTCTTGCTTTCTTCTGCTCAACCATAATGTCTATGTAACAGGGATCAATTGCACTTTGCAGATGTTGAAAGCTTCAGCCTGCAAGAATCTCATGCCTTCTGGTGAACACCCTCTTCTTTAAGACACTGCTTATCAGGATGTCCCTGTGAAGGATAATTCCTTACAATTCCTCTAGCTGCCATCCTTGTTTCCTTGTCTCTAATAGTCCAGGGATAGGCACTACAGGTTTGGAGGCGAGTAGTATACATTTCTATCCTTTTCAGGCTTACAGAGACATTGAGGTATTTTGCTCCATGGTTTTACAAACTTGAAAGCCAGCCTCTGATGGATACATAAAGTTGAATCTTGCTTGTACTATCAGTCTTAATTAACAAAGCAGGTTTGTTACTGATCTGCTCATTTTATAATGTTGAATATTCACAGATTTTAAGGTAGGGCAAACGAGAAAATTAAAGGTTAGAAGCAGAATTGGCTGAAGAGCTGGAAAATGCAAGAGAAGTGCAGTTATAGAATATAGTGTTTATTACGAAGATGGCATGTCTTCAGACAAAGAGTTGGGTGGTTGTGCAAGATGAGATTCAGGAGAGCGAGAAGAAATAGAGAGATATACAAGATGCATGTGGTCTGACATATGCCTTCACCTTGTGAATGCAGGCTACATGAGTTGTCTTGGGCAGAGGATTGTCATAAGGGTGAGTAGACAGGCAATGAGGTGAGAGAACACAGTTGTTATTTTCTGAAGAATCCCTGTTGTAGGCTTGACCTAGAAACTAGATTTTGTTGACTGAATTCAAGGAAACTTCTCACAGTGTGTTTTTCTGATTCACTTTGAGATTTAAACAGAGAATGTTGTGAAGGGAGTGCCAACCCAATTACTTTAATCATCTCCTATGCTTTGCAACAATGCACCCAGTAATGTAATCTGCACTTTTTTACTCTGCAATGGTGCTAATTACAGATTTGTTGAAAGGCATGTAATAGACACCTTCAATCGACAAGTGGTGCTGAAGATGTACTGGACAAAATTGATTTTACTTTGATCTCATCGATGAGCCAGCTCCTCAACAATGGAACATACAGGTCATGATCTAGTCCTTGTATTTACATGTTTGTCAAGGAAGGCTTTTGCTAAATTACTGAAACGCACATTGACATCCGCTATGCTCGCATACTTCTTCATACACTCCACCACTTCAGGAGTCAATATATCTGCAACAAATCCAACAGTGGTACTGACTGAATGATCAGCTGCTTGAACTACTGGATGACCAGCTGTTTGAACAACTGGAACTGGGACCACTAGAGGGGTGGGGGTGGGGGATCATGATAAATGAAATCTGATCAAACTTACAAAATAAACAATATACAAAGAATGCAGCTCAGTATCCAGATGTGAAACAGATAGCTTCTGAGGTGACTAATACTAGATGGAGTATGTTCATGAATCAGAAACCTTGGGTTAAAAGACAGTGCAGAGTTGGATCACCTTTCTTTGTCAAGGGAGTGCAGAGATAATACAAAGTTGCAATTGCTGACAATACCTGCATTACATGCAACCCAACTTCAAGGTCAGTAAGCAGCCAGAACTCACAGCCTGAGAGTATTTCAAAAAGTCAATGGTTGTTTATGAAATGTGATAGAGAATTTCCAAGCACCAGAGAGAACTCATCCATTTATGCAATGACACGTGGAGAAAAGGAACTTGGAAAAACAGCAGAGTTTGTTACCGTATTCTCAACAGGACTTGATAAGCAAGAAATTATTAAAGGAATGCCCCCATTCTTCACAATGACATCTCTGTTTGCAGGATCTGCACTACAAGCAAGTCAACTTGTAGTCATCCATCTGTACCTTCTAGAGATGGTAAATTTTGAGCCTTTCAAGTATTATGAAAAGTTTGTGGTGATTCTTGAGGGTGCAAACATATAAAAATCATGACATCCAGGTAGCAAAATTTTTGGACTGTGAAAACATGTTTGTTGCAATTTGATATCATGAATAAATTCAGTGTCTCCTGTTAAATCACCTCTTTGCAGAATAAGTAAGACATGATGATGCAAGTGGTGCACACATTGACACGAGAGGAGTTCAATGGGGTGGGACTTTGCCAGCACAAACCTGGTGAGCAATTGCAAAGACCACCCACACCAAATTCAATGAGCTTTTCGTTCGCTTCTGTCAAGCAATCCATGAACAGATCCAGTACATGGAGCTGACAGTGCCAAAACCGCCACACATAAAAACCAAAATTAAGACAGACATTGTTCACAAAATTAAAATCT
>Ga0116231_10012759_pt1 | contig 12175 bp, 9 predicted proteins | sample S1TSphgellanicum_2_FD_89695 | JGI IMG/M metagenome (GOLD analysis project Ga0116231, IMG submission 89695) | Host-associated microbial communities from peat moss isolated from Minnesota, USA - S1T2_Fd - Sphagnum magellanicum MG | ecosystem: Host-associated > Plants > Peat moss > Unclassified... | reverse complement strand
TCGCCGCCTGGGCCAGCCCCTCGTTGTCGGCATGCGGGTGGGAGAGGGTCCAGGGCGCCTTGCCGCGGAATACATAGGTGTCCAGCGCGCCGTTGATCATGCCGCCGTACAGGCCGAATTTCGCGAAGCCGGGGCGGATGTTGCGCACGCTCCGCAACTCCTGCCACAGCCAGCTTGCCCGAAGCTTCTCCTCGTAGGACGCGGGCTCCGGCGGGCGGCCGGAGGCGAGCGCCTCGGCCACTGCTTCGGCCGCGAGCATCCCCGACTTCATCGCGGTATGCGTGCCCTTGATCTTCGGCACGTTGAGGAACCCGGCGGTGTCGCCCACGAGACATCCGCCGGGAAAGGTCAGCTTCGGGATGGACTGGAATCCGCCCTCGCTAAGGGCCCGCGCGCCGTAGGATATCCGTCTGCCGCCCTCGAAATGCGGCCGCATCGCCGGATGGGTCTTGAGCCGCTGCATCTCGTCGAACGGCGACAGCCAGGGGTTCGTGTAGTCCAGCCCGACCACGTAGCCGTAGGAGACGAGGTTCTCCCCCCAGTGATAGAGCCAGGAGCCGCCATAGGTTTTCGCGTCCATCGGCCAGCCGATCGTGTGCTCGATAAGGCCCGGACGGTGCTGGGCGGCCGGAATTTCCCACAGCTCCTTGATGCCCAGACCGTAGGTCTGCGGTCCTTTTCCCGCGCGTAGGCCGAACCGTTCGGTCAGTTGCTTGGTCAGGCTGCCCCGGCAGCCCTCGGCGAAGATCGTGTAGGCGGCGCGAAGCTCCATGCCGGGCTGGTGGTTCGGGCCCGGCTCGCCCTCCTTGGTGATGCCCATGTCGCCCGTCGCCACACCCAGCACCTGGCCGGCTTGGTCATAGAGAATTTCCGCCGCCGCGAAGCCGGGATAGATCTCCACCCCCAGCGCCTCGGCCTGATGGGCCAGCCAGCGGCACACATTGCCCAGCGAGACGATGTAGTTGCCTTCATTGTGCATCTGCGGCGGCGTGGGCAGGCGGAAGGCGCGCGTCGCGGTCAGATACAGAAATCGGTCATCCTTCGCCGCCGTGTTGAGCGGCGCGCCGCGCTCCCGCCAGTCCGGCAGCAACTCGGTCAAGGCCCGCGGTTCGACCACCGCCCCGGAGAGGATATGGGCGCCAACCTCCCCGCCCTTCTCCACCACACAGATGGCCGCATCGGGCGCGAGTTGCTTGAGCCGGATGGCCGCCGCCAGACCGGAGGGGCCCGCGCCTACCACCACCACGTCGAACTCCATCTGCTCCCGAACAACTTGCTCATGGGCGATTTCGTGCGCGGTCATCGAATCGGCATCCTGTTCCCTCAACCGCCCGATAATGGGCGGCGGCCGCAAGTTAGGGAGAGTGCGCGGGTTGCGCAAAATCGTGCGGCGCGGCAGGGAAACCGATCCCAAGGAGCCTGATGATGGATGCGCTCGCCGCCTTGCGGCTGCAGATCGAGTGGGGCGCCCACGTGGCGCTGGGAGGCCAGCCGGTCCATCGGCTGGCCGCCCGCGCCGCTCCGCCACGCGCCGCCCAAGAACCTGGTCCGGCGGTTCCGCCGCCCCCGCAGCCATCGCCCGTGCCGCCGGCCACCGCCCGCGCGCGGCCCGCGCCCGCCGTTCGCGCCCAGGAAGTGGCCCAGGCCGCGACCACCCTGGCGGAATTGCGGGCCGCCCTGGCATCGTTCGAGGGCTGCCCGCTTTCAACGACCGCGACGAACCTGGTCTTCTCGGATGGCAATCCGAATTCGGGGCTGATGCTGGTCGGCGAGGGGCCGGGGGCGGAGGAGGATCGGGCGGGTCGGCCGTTCGTCGGCCCGTCGGGGCAGTTCCTCGACCGCATGCTCGCCAGCATCGGGCTTGATCGGACCAAGCTCCTCATCACCAACCTCATCCCGTGGCGCCCGCCCGGCAATCGCAATCCCACGGATTCGGAGATCCTCATCTGCCTGCCGTTCCTGCTCCGCCACATCGCGCTGGTGCGGCCGAAACGGCTTGTTCTGCTCGGAGCAGTCGCGGCGAAGGCGATCCTGGACGACGCCGCCAGTATCCGCCGGCTGAGAGGCCGTTGGACAAAGGCGGCGATCCCGGGGCTCGACGAACCGATCCCGACGCTTCCCATGCTTCACCCGGCCTATCTGCTGCGAACGCCGGGCGCGAAACGTGACGCCTGGGCCGATTTTTTGCTGCTCCGCCGGACGCTCGACGAGGCCGAGTGAGCGCGTTGATCACGAAAACGTGATCGCGCGCGCGATCCTCGAGCCGTCTGATTCCACATGAAACCTGGCGAATCGCCTGCCAGGGGCCTACCGCCTAGCTTGCCATTGCGGTGCCGCGCGGTTTAGGGGCGGTCCCATGCGAGGGATCGACCTAACGTTCTCCCGCCTTCCCGTGGCCCGCGCGTTCATCGCCGGGGCCGCGATTTTGGCCGGCGCTTCGGCCTCGAAGGCGTTTGCACAACCCCAGCCGGGCGGGGACGAAGTCGCGTTCGCGGTTCCCCGGATTGCGCCGCGCGGCGGTGCGCCGGTGGGATTGCCGCAGCCGCTTCCCCCAAGCGAGGCGGTTCGGATCCGGCGCATTTTCACGTTGCAGCAAGCCGGGAATGTGGCGGCGGCGGCGCGCGAGTCGGAGTTGCTCGACACCGCCCTGACGGTCCGTGGACAGCCCCTTGGACACGCCATGCTCGGCCATATTCTGGCCGACCGGTATCTTGGCCGCTTCAGCAGGCCGGGCCCGGACCTTCTGCAATACTGGCTCGCCGGCTTCCCGGACCTTCCGGACGCGCCGGCCATCCACACGCTGCTCGCCGCTCGTCTGCCGCATGGCACGAAACTGCCGGCCGCGCCGACCGTCATCGGCCTGACCAATGAACAGCCGCCCGCTTCCGTGCCCGTGCCGGAGGAAACCGAGGCCGCTCTCCGCACGCTCGCCCGGAACCCGGGCCTCGACCGGTCGGTCTGGGAGGCGGCGCGCTCGGGACGATACGATGCGGTACCGCGCCTGCTCGCAAGAACGAAGGGTCTGTCACCGTCTTACGCCTCCCAATTGCGCGGCGAGGCCGGACAGATCCTTTTCACGCTGAACCGTGACCAGGAAGCCTATGAAGTGGCGTCCGAGGGCGCGCGGGTTTGCGGACGGCGGGCGGATTGCCAGGATGCGGCACTCGCCGGCTATGCCGCCGGGCTGGCCGCCTGGCGCATGAGCCGTGCCGACCTCGCCCGCACCATGTTCGAGGCCGCGTGGCGCGCCGATGGCACGACGTCCGCTCTCAAGGCGGCCGCCGCATTCTGGGCCGCACGGGCCCATCTGCGCATCGGCGACCCCGCTGGCTACGTCCCTTGGATGAGCAAGGCCGCCGAGCAACGTCGGACATTTTATGGCCTGCTGGCCCGCCGCACCCTTGGACTCGGCATTGGGTTCGCCCCCAGTGGCCGGGAGGAACGCGAGACCCTCGCAGAAGCCGACATAGAGGCTGTCGCCTCGACGCCGGAAGGGTTGCGCGCCTTCGCGCTGCTTCAGGTCGGGCAGGATTCCCGCGCCGAAGCTGAGTTGCGCCGGCGGTGGCCTGCGGCGCAGGACAAACCGGCGCTCGGCCGTTCCATCATGCTTGTGGCGAAGGCCGCAGGTCTGCTCGATCTGGCCGCGCAACTGGCCGATCTCGTCGCGGCGGCCGATGGGCGGCCTCACGAAACGACACGATTCCCGATCCCGCATCTGCGGCCCGACGGCGGATTTACCGTCGATCCGGCCTTGATTTACGCCGTCGCGCGCACGGAATCGAATTTCGATCCCACGATGACATCATCGGCGGGGGCACGTGGGTTGATGCAGATCATGCCCGAGACAGCGAGTTTCGTGATGGGCTCCCCGCGCCCGGCGGCGATGCTGAATGATCCCGAATACAATCTTTTTCTCGGCCAGAGATACGTCGCTTATCTCGCGAAACATGATGCTGTCGGCGGCAATTTGTTGCGATTGCTGGCGAGCTATAATTCCGGGCCCAACGGTTTCGCGAAATGGGTTGGAAACCTTCGCGACAATGGAGATCCGTTGCTTTTCATAGAAGCGATCCCGGTGGATGAGACCCGCGCATATGTGCCGCGCGTGCTGACATACACATGGATTTACGCCGCGCGCATGCACCTGCCGGCACCGAGCCTGGACGAACTCGCCGCCGGGGCTTGGCCGGTCTATCATCCCCTCGCGACGCGGCAGGAGCCGCCGCCGCGCGTTCACTGATCCGCGCACAGACCCTGGAGCGTCGCATGGCCCGACTGGATGACACGCGTCCCTTCATCGCGGTCAATGTCGCGGTATTGACCGTGTCCGATACGCGTACTTCCGCAAACGACACGTCAGGCGACGCGCTGTCCGAGCGTATCGTCGCCGCGGGACATCGCATCGCGGAACGCGCGATTGAAAAGGACGACGCGGGCGCGATCGAAATCTGGTTACGGCGCTGGATCGCCGATCCACGCATCGATGTCGTCATCACCACGGGCGGAACCGGTATCACCGGCCGCGACGTGACACCGGAGGCGTTCGAACGCGTTCTCGAAAAGCGGATCGAGGGATTTGGCGAATTGTTTCGTATGCTCAGCTATCAGAAGATCGGCACGTCAACGATGCAATCCCGCGCCATCGGTGGCGTCGCGCACGGCACCTATCTGTTCGCGCTGCCGGGAAGCACGGGCGCGGTCAAGGATGCGTGGGATGACATCCTCGCCTCGCAACTCGATAATCGTCATCGCCCGTGCAACCTGGTCGAACTCATGCCGCGCCTCCAGGAACACGTGAAAGCCGCCGAATAATCAGGAACGGGTGGCGATACGTCCAACGATCGCCTCGCGGGCCAGCCGCATGGACGCCCCGCGCTCGCGCGCCGCGCCAACGATTTCGGCCGGCGCGCGTGCGGGCGTTCCAGCGTCGAAGGGCGGCGCGGGCGCATATTCGATCATGAGCTGAATGCGTTGTGCGACGTCGACCCCAGCGATTTCGGCAATCAGGATCAGCGCGAAATCGATTCCTGCGGTGACGCCGCCGCCGGTGAATACATTGCCATCCCGCACGACGCGTGCGTCGGTTGGAAACGCGCCAAACGACGCCAGCAGATCATGCGACGCCCAATGCGTCGTTGCCTTGCGCCCGCGCAACAGCCCGGCCGCGCCGAGCACGAGCGCGCCGGTGCAGACCGAGGTGACGTAGCGTGCCCCCAACGCCTGCTGTCGTAGGAAGGCAAGAGCCTCGTCGTCTTCCAGCAAGGCGTTGATGCCGGCGCCGCCGGGCACACAGATCACGTCGAGTTGCCCGCATTCCGCCATCGTCACATCCGGCAGGAAACGCAGACCACCCTCGGCGACGATGGGTTCCATCGTCCGTGCCACAATGCGCACCCGCGCGTCCGGCAAGGAGCGAAACACCTCATACGGCCCGGTCATGTCGAGCTGGGTTATCTTGGGGAACACGAGAAACCCGACATTCAATGGCGACATGGTCGACAGTACCCTTCAGGACTGATTCTTCCGCTCCATGGCGATCATGAAACGCCGCGCGAGAGCGCCGTAAAGCGGGCGGCGGCAGATCAGGCGAGAGACGCCGAACGCCAACATCGCCGTTGCCAGCAATGGGATCGTCATGCGCTGATTGTCGGTCATTTCCATCACGATCAGAGTCGCGGTTATCGGCGCCTGCACCACGCCGGAGAAATAGGCGACCATGCCGAGCAGGACGACGGCTCCGGACGGCGCGCTGGGGACAAGGTGCGAGAGCCATTGCCCAAGTCCCGCGCCCACCGACAACGATGGCGCGAATATCCCGCCGGGAATTCCCGACAGATACGATACGGTCGTCGCGGCAAGCTTGTAGAGGGCGAAGGCGGCCGGCAGATGGGCGCTGCCCTCAACCAGGCCCCGCGCCTGGTCATACCCGGTGCCATAGGAACTGCCGCCGGATGCGAGCCCGATCCCGGCAAGCAACAGGCCGCACACCGCCGCGAACATGACCGGATGCCCCTGCACCAGCCGACCGGACAGCCCAGGCAGACCCCGCGAGGCGCGGATCAGGGTTTCCGAGAATGCCCCTCCGGCCAGGCCGCCCACGAGCGCGCAAAGCAACACGGCGGCCCATCCCGCCCCCATGCCAAGTTCCACGGAACTGACACCGAAATAGGTGTAATTGCCGGCCAGGGCGAGCGTGGTGATGCCGGCCATGATGACGGCGGTCAGCACCGTTCCCGAGGCGCGCGCCTCGAACGAGTGGCTCAGTTCCTCGATGGCGAACACCACGCCGGCAAGCGGGGTGTTGAACGCGGCGGCCACTCCCGCCGCCCCTCCGGCCAGCACGAGCGCTCGCTCCAATTCGAGGCGCGGCAGCCGCAGCGACCGCCCCAGCGCGTGCATGATGGCCGCGCCGATCTGCACCGTGGGTCCCTCGCGGCCGATCGAGGCGCCGCAGATCAGGCCGAGCAATGTCAGCACGATCTTCCCGCAGGCGACCCGCAGGGACAGGATGGTGGCGATTGCCGTGCGATCGACGAGATGCAGCGCCGCGATGGTCTGCGGGATGCCGCTGCCCTGCGCGCCAGGGAACACGTTGCGTGTCAACCAGACACTGGCCGTGAGTCCAGCCGGCGCCATGAGCACGACCAGCCAAGCCCGCTTGTCGACGATCCGTGCGAACAGATCCTGCGCCGCGTCGGCCGCCTGCGCGAAGCCAAGCGCCACCAGTGCGACCAGGATGGCGCCGCACCAGAACACGAGGCGGCGCTTCCATTGGCGCGGCGAGAACAGGGGCAGGCGGGAGGCGCGCCGCAACCGCACGAGACGGCTCACGCGGCGCGCCGCCTGAACGCGGCGGCAGCCGCAGGAGGTCCTTCAAGCTCGCGGATGAGAGCGACCTGCCTTCCAACGAAATTCGCCAGGGTGTCCTCAAGCGCCCAATCCGTCGCCCAGCGCACCATGGCGAAGGGCGCGGCGGGGCGGCGGGGCGAAAGGGCGGCCAACCAATAATTGCCGTCCGATGACGGACCGAAGCAGGCGTGGGCCTGCCCCAGCATCCTGAAGGCGTGGACGATATCCTCTGTCTTCACGCCGGACTGGCCTCCACTGAGGAATCCGACGCGCCCACGCCGCTGGCGGGCGGCGATTCTGGCCATGCGCTGTCCACGATCGCCGCGCCCTTGCGGAACAACGGCCAGCCCATGGGCCCATCGCGGCACGCCGTGCGCGGCGCGATCCGGCGTCACGGCGACGATGGTACGGAACCGCTGATCCCGTGCGAACCCGCGAAGGGTCCGCGACAGGGTCTGGCGATACTTGCGCGGGGTAGGGTCGGAACCCGCATGGCCTGCGGGCGCCCGTGCCGGCAAAGCGAAACGGGACAGATCGGCGAACACGAACACGGTATCCTTCACGCGGCTTGCCTCGAGATCGATGGGTCGATGCGGCCGCATCCTACAGGACATTCATCGCCAACGTGCGAGAGGCCAAAATGAGGGCTACGCCACCGGCGGCATTTCATGCCGATGATCCATCATGTTCCTTTTTTGTTCTTGACGTTAACTATTTCCGCCGCCATCCTTTTGAACGAACGGACCATGAACGACGTGGAGCCTCTCATGCGGCAGGAATCGTGTGGCGTTGGCGAATACTCCCGTGAAATCGACCGTGACGCGCTCGCCGCGTTCGAGAGCGCCGCATTCGAGGCAGCCGATGCCGCGCCGCCGGTCTCGGCCCGCCTCGGGCGGCGCGGGCGCCCGGCGCCCGGCCGCCGCATCTCCGACGCGCCGCCGCCTCTCCCACCGCAGGTCCACAAAGGACGCGGCGCGACGGTCAACCCGCCCAACCGCTTCGATGGCCAGGCCAGCGCGCCGTTTGACGATGGATGGGAGACGCTGACCGCCGATCTCGCCGCGCTCCCCCCGCCGCCAACCACGCTGACACGCGATGCCAGCAAGACCGTCATCAGTTGGAACGATAGCCCCGATATCGGCTTCGACCGGGCGGTGAACCCCTACCGCGGCTGCGAGCATGGCTGCGTCTATTGCTACGCCCGGCCGACCCATGCCTATCTGGGCTACTCGCCTGGCCTCGATTTCGAGACGAAACTGCTGTTCAAGCCGGAAGTGGCGGACCTGCTCGAGAAGGAACTGCGCAAGCCCGGCTATGTCGCGAGGCCGCTAGCGCTGGGATCGAATACCGACCCATATCAGCCGGTCGAACGCACGCTGAAGCTGACACGCGCGGTGCTTCAGGTCCTCGACCGATTCAACCACCCGCTCTCCATCGTGACCAAATCGGCGGGGGTGCTGCGCGACCTCGACATCCTGCAATCGCTGGCCGGGCGCAATCTGGTGCGGGTGTATCTCTCCGTGACGACGCTCGACGCCTCGCTCGCCCGGGTGATGGAGCCGCGCGCGGCGACACCGATGCGGCGATTGCAGGCGGTGCGGGAACTCGCCGGGGCGGGCGTGCCGGTGGGCGTGCTGGCCGCGCCGATGATACCGGGGCTGAACGACGCCGAACTCGAACGGATCCTGGAGGCGTCGGCGAAGGCGGGCGCCGAATGCGCCGGCTACGTGCTGCTGCGCCTGCCGCATGAACTCAAGCAGATCTTCGAGGACTGGCTGCACCAGCATTTTCCCGATCGCGCCCGCCACGTGCTCGAACTGATACGCGAGACCCGCGCCGGCGGGCTGAACGATGCCCGGTTTGGCCAACGCTTCAGCGGGACGGGCGTCTATGCCGGACTGCTGGCGGACCGCTTCGCTCGGGCGGCGCGGCAATTGCGGCTCGAAAAGCGGTCCGAACTGGATTGCGGACGCTTCGAGGCACCCGCGATGCGCGGCGGAGTGGCGGAGGCGCAGATGTCGCTGTTCTGACCCGCTCGCGCCAAGGCAACATCGTCCACGGGTCGGCGTTGCGGTGTTCGAGGGTTGATATCGGCCATCGAAGGAGACGCGACATGGACCTGGATGTTGGGGCCCAGGAGGCAGAAAGCCAGCACGCGGGCGCCAGTTCGCCGCATCTTGACGAGAGCGAGCAGGGTCAGGCGGCTGCGCATACCGCCCCACGCGCGCTGGTGATCCATGAGATCGTGCGCGAGGAAGGCGAGACCGAACTCGCGCGCTCCGCTGGTGCGCTTGCGTGGTCGGGGCTGGCGGCCGGTTTGTCGATCGGCTTCTCGTTCGTCGCGCAGGCGCTGCTTTATGCGGGGCTTCCCGATGCGCCCTGGCGGCATCTGATAGACAGTGCGGGGTACAGTTTCGGCTTCATCATCGTCATTCTCGGCCGCCAGCAACTGTTCACGGAGAACACGCTGACCGTCATCCTGCCGCTGCTGATGCGCCCAACCGCCACCACGCTGGGACGGGTGCTGCGCCTGTGGGGCATCGTGCTGGCTGCGAACCTCGTGGGCAGCTGGCTGTTCGCCGCGCTGCTGACGCCATCTGGCACGTTCGATCCATCCGTCGTCTCGGCCATGCATGACCTGGCGGTCGCGCCGATGGCGGCGCCGTTCGGCGTCACGTTGCTGAAAGCGGTGTTCGCCGGCTGGCTGATCGCGACGATGGTCTGGCTGCTGCCTTCGGCGCGCTCGGCGCGGCTGCTGATCGTGCTGATCGTCACCTACGTCGTCTCCGCCGGGCATCTCGCGCATATCGTCGCCGGCTCGGTGGACAGCGCCTATGCGGTGCTGACCTCGGCGGCGTCGATCGGCGACTACGCGACGAAATTCCTGGCCCCTACCCTACTGGGCAACGTCCTCGGCGGCGTCTCGCTCGTCGCGGTCCTCAACCATGCGGCGATCCGGGCGGAGGTCGCGGAGGCGTAGGTCACAATGCCCGAGGAGGCGGGGTAGTGCAGTGCCATGCGGCACTGCACTCTTCCGTCTGAGGCGCCCGGCTACTTCGGCACCATCGACGACAGATCGGTCCCGTTCACCAGCAGCTTCTTGTCCTGGAAGCTGATGTTCCAAACGATCGCGTTGCCCTCCTGCTTGCCGATGCCCTTGAGGAAGATCATCACCGGCGCCGCCTGCTTCAGTTCGGGGCGAGTGTTGGCGTCGGCCAGCAGCGCGTCGAAACCGGTCAGTTTCAGCACCGCCTGCGCGACGTAATCGACCGGCGACGAGACCGCCACGCTGCCCGAGCCGGTCAGCTTGCCCGGGCCCATGTCGAGCGAGAGATCGTCGATTCCGACGGTCAGCGGCCCTTTGGCCAGCAGGCCCATCGCCATCCCGGTCAACTCGTCGTTGTCCGTGCCATCGCTGTCGATGGCGTGGTTGATCAGGTCCGCGACATCGGCGGTCGGCACGCCCGAGACGCGCGGCTTGAGGCTGAAATGCCGGGGCAGATAGTCATGGATCGTGCCGGGCGGGATCTCGGGGCTATCGAGCCCGTCCATGGCCAGCGCCATGTGCAGGTCCAGCTTGCCGCCCGGGGCACCGCCGCCGACGCCCAACATCAAGTTGGCGAGGCTGCCGCTGTGGCCCCCGGCGTCGAACTTGATCTGCTTCATGGTGAATTCCTGATCATAGCCGCCGAGCAGGTTGCGCACCGAGTCGAGCATGGCGTGCAGCAGCGGCCGCGCCTCTTCCGGCACCGGCGGCTTGGGGTCGTCGTCGGTCTTCGGCGCCTTGCCGGCGGCGTCGAGCATCGGCACGACATCGGCGGCGGCGCGGATGATGGTGCCGATCTCGGAGAACAGGATGCCCTGGACATGCCCTTTCCCCGCCAGCTGATCGACGCTGAACGTAACAGGCGTGCCGTCGGGCAGGGTCGAGGAGGATGACAGCTTCTCCCCCATCGATGACGATTCGATGTCGACGCGTCCGCCACCCGTGGGAGTCATGCTGGTGTGCGTGGCCAAGTGATCCATGTGGCTCGACTGCGTGCCCATCGGCCCCTCGGTGACCGCTGTGTAGCCGCGCATCGAGCCGTCATAGCTGGAGGGTGTGGCGAGCGTGGGGTCGAACACGCCAGTGGTGGTCTGTTCGGCGAGCTTGATGGCATAGCTCTTGATGTCGGTCGGACCGGCGCCGGGATTGTCGACGCGCAGCGGCGAGGGGATGTGGAAATCGAGGATCGTCCAGCGCGTGGCGTCCAGCGGCTTGAGGCTGACGCTGATCGGATCGCCGGTGATGGTGACGCCGGTGCCCGGGATCTCCCCGGCATAACCCACCGAGACCACGTAATGGTCGCCCTCCGGACGAACCGCGAAGGGGTGCGGCGGGAGCGGGATTTTCGGTCCCAGCACGGAGGTGAGCCAGCCGCGCAGCTGGGTTTCGAGCGTCTGCGCGTCGGCCGGCGTCACGTCGGCGCGGGCGGCGCCGGGAAGCGCCAGCACGGGCATCAGCAGCGTGGCCGCGAGGAGCGCGGAGCGGAGCGGGCGGATCGGCGCCATGGTCATTCCCTCGTGTCGGTGTTTGGAACCGCAGCTTAGCTTGCGATTACCAAACACCCTACAGGGGAACGGAAACGTGATGGACTCCGTTCGGGGAAAGAACGGTTACACGTGGTCGTAATCGACGGTCACATGCGCGGTGAGCGCTCGCGCCTGGCAGGTGAGGACGTAGCCGGCCTCGGTTTCCCAAGGCTCCAGCGAGAAGTTCTGCGCCATCTCGACCCGCCCCTCACTCACCCGCGCGCGGCAGGTGCTGCACATACCGCCGCGGCAGGACCACGGCAGATCGAGCCCGCCGCGCAGAGCGGCATCCAGCACCGCCTCGCCCTCGGCCAGGGCGATATCGGTCGCCGTGCCGTCATGGATGATGGTCGCGGTCGCGAACGGCGTCCCCGGCGCGGCCACCGGCGACGGGACGGCACGTGGCGGCGTACTGGGGGTGAAACGCTCGGCATGGATGCGCGAGTCCGGCAGGCCGAAGCCGGCCAGCACGTCCCGCGCCGCGTCGATCATGTCGGCGGGGCCGCAGAGGAACGCATGGTCGATCCGCTCCGGGGCCACCAAGGTGCGGATCAGGACGCGCAGTTTGGCCGCGTCGAGCCGGCCATTGAGTATCGGAATGTCCTGCGCCTCGCGCGACAGGACATGGACGATCGAGAGCCGGTCGAGGAAGCGGTCCTTCAGATCTTCCAGCGTCTCGCGGAACAGGATCGATGCGGTGGCGCGGCTGCCGTAGAGGAGGATGAAACGGCTCGCGGGCTCGCGTGTCAGCACC
>Ga0116231_10012758_pt1 | contig 12175 bp, 12 predicted proteins | sample S1TSphgellanicum_2_FD_89695 | JGI IMG/M metagenome (GOLD analysis project Ga0116231, IMG submission 89695) | Host-associated microbial communities from peat moss isolated from Minnesota, USA - S1T2_Fd - Sphagnum magellanicum MG | ecosystem: Host-associated > Plants > Peat moss > Unclassified... | reverse complement strand
AAATTTGACCCCCCCCCCCCCCCCTCCTCTCTTATGCCTCATAATTTATGAATGTTTTAAGTTCATGATAAGGTGCGCCCGTGGGTGATGACTTTTGAATTTCAAGTTTTAAAATTTGGGTGGAATATACTTATCTGTTTTAGTGCTCGGGTATTTCCACCAAGTTCTTAGAAATGGATGGGCTTCCTTCCAGCCTCTTCCATGTGGGTTGTTATGATCCATTTCACATTTTTGTTCCTCATATTTTAGTTGTTTCTTTAATTTGAACATTCTTGTTTTTGGGTGTTTTTGAAATTTGGAAGCTTCTTCAATAATCGATTCTTTCTTCAAAACATATTTGTAAAGTTCAAAATTGCTTCCGACTATCAAAGTCTCACCGACATTGAGTCCTCTTGAGAAAGTCGAAATACGCCCAACCAAAACTGATATTTTTGACAAATGATAACTAAGGTTTGAGTGTCAACCCTCCTCTATATCCAAGGAGTAAGTTGTTATGTTCAAAAGCGGGAATCGTTGGACCCCACACTTTGAAAGGTACATTTTGCACTCGAATATGGTGGGTTTGGGGTGACACACTAAGTTATCCATAAACTCACCCTCTCTTTCACCCCCTATCCCCTCTTTCAGTGGTATCTGCAAAGTAATGAAATTTTACTAAATCTCAGTATAAAACTCACCATTTAATGCATAAGGTTTGAGACTAATTTATAGTAGTTGTACGAGTAGTAGGAGTAGTGAAAATATATGTAGCAGCAGTGGAGGCCCTCAGGAACAAAGAAAGACAGTATGAAACTCAGTTTACCACCAAAATTGGTGGAAAAACTAGATTGGGTCCCAGTTATTTAGTTTTGTAGAATTTTCATTATTGGTTATGTGTTTGTTTGATACGCTATTATATTGAAACTGGCCGTTCTCACCCCTAATCACGTGGCTTTATGGATAACTCTACTATATGCAGGTTTCCACAATCCTAGTGGGCACAGCTTTGAGCTACTAGGATTGCCCGATTTACAATATCCTATAATTTATGGAACTTAAGGATTTCCAAATCTAATGGGTGAAAGTTAGGGTGTTTTTTTTCCTTTACAACTTGGCTGAGAAAACCAATCACTTTTGCATATATATTTTTATTGAAGATATCATATAATAAAGTGTAAGTGTGACTGGTCCTCTTCTTATTGGAAAGAAAGTCATAAATGGGGAACATTCTTCTTAAATAATATAGGGGCTGGTACAAGGATGGATAATGAGCTAAAAGAAGAAAAAAAAATTGTAAAATAACTGGGAGAAAAATTCCTAGTGTATTTTGGAGGATAATACATAATACATTATTATGTCTGTGAAGAAGATGCCTCCTCCAAAAGAGAAGAGGCACCTTGTAACTAAGCTACTCCTTGAGAGTGGGAGGGAAATTCATTAACACCTTTTAGGTGTAAGATCCCTCTCCCACTCTTAAAGAGTAGGTGTAAGAAGTGTCATCCCCCCCGCCTTCACATGTCTCATGATCTACCTATGTTTAGGTTCATGATTAACCCTGACTGCAGGTTCATGATAGCTATTGCTTTACCGCCCATCATAAAGCTTTACCATGGTTTATCCATGGTAAAGCTGTATGATGAGGGTAAAAGCATTAGGCTACAATCAAAAACTCTCTTTGCATTCATAGGTCCTCAAATTAAATGATTGAGCTTTAGGGTTCAACTTATTGATGATACTTGCGTATCAAGGGCCTCACAATGGTGGGTACCTACCTATTCAAGAACCCAATAATCCAACAATCAAGGTGTCAAGGGTTTTTGGTGCATTATGGAAAAACCTTGCGATATCACTACTAAGCTTCTTGTTCACTTTGTTGTTATTTTGCTTTGTATTTGGTCAAGTTTGTGTTTAGGGTTTCTTTTTTTGGTTTTGTCTCAATGTGCATATGATAAGAACTTCAAAGATGAAATGAAATAGAACATACAAGTTTCATTGATTCATGTTTGGAGGGTTATCAACAAAGTGTTTTGTGTTTGGAATTCATGTGTGATCATTTGATTTCCTTTTGGCACAAAACCTCTTATGCTAAGAACACATATCTTTTGCTGATTCTATATATATATGTGTGTGTGTGTTTTTTTTGAGACACAATTTAGTTTTTAAAAACTATATGATTTGAAAATCCACTCTTTTGTGAGGGGCACAAGAATAATTTTTCAATACCATCAAAAATACCTTTTGAAGAACTTGATTGGGGATATAACATGTAATGAGTTTGAAGTGGATTTGTGGGTCCTTAAAAGGGTAAGGCTGAGATATCTTGCACATAATAATGAATATTGTGTGTATAAATGATAGTCGCCACACAAGTCCAAAATCTCAGGTTTCCCAAAATCTACCTGATGAGTCATTTTTGGAGTTTGTGTGTATGTATTTCAGTTACTTCGAAAGTGCCATCAAGTGATGGCCTCTTGAAAGACATACAAAGCTGACAAATGAAACCTCAAAGATACATCATTGAACTTCCAAAGTTGGGTTTGTAGTTTGTACTAAACTACTTTGTAGGTTAATATATACAATAATGATGGAGGCAGTTTGGTGGCCACATAAATGAAGGAAGAAGGGAAGGTAATGCTTTTTTTTTCCCCCCCTTTTAAATACATACTTTTTGTTTCTGTAGAGGTTGCCACAATTTACATAGAATTGTTCTTTTTCTTTTTTTTTTTTGGAAATTTTGTCATATCATATACATTCATTTATAAAGGGTAGTTGTTTGTGAAGAAAAGTTGAATTGGAAATTTCACACTCCATTTAAGAAGAGTCCCCAAGTGCAACTGAATGCCTTCTTTCCCCCCATAATACTTAACTGATTGTCAAATGCTTGTGCTTAGTTAGGGTAGCATCTCATTGTGCCTAGGATGATGATTGATAAATCCAGGGATCCCAACTCCAATCTTCCTTTGATTTTGGGTTTAGGGTTTGTGCTGGATCCACCACAATTCATTTATTCATCATTATGTTACATCAATTTAGAAATGAGACAAACCCAAGTCACTAGTTTTTGGTCCTTTATCTCCAATGGTCCACTCGGTTTTGGGTTAGGGTTTGTGTGCCCAACTACATGCATGGACATGTTACAACAACAATTGACAAACAACATAATCCATTAGTCACTACTAATGTGATTCCCATCTTTCGATTGGTCCTTGTGGCTTTGGATTTGGTAAAAAAAATTGTGCTTAAAATGCACAACGGTCCAATGTTGCAACAATTTACAAACCACACAACACAAGCTAGGCTTACTTGTGACTAATCCAATTGCGTGTGTGGTGTGTAAATTGGATTGTTTTGCAACAATTGGCTTGTATGCACTAGTGTGGGTCATTAGGAACCTAGGAACAACTAGGGTTTAGGAACTAGGATCCACTAGGATGCTGGGGCAAAGCACCAATAAATACAATAGGACTCTGGAAGTGGAGGAAGGATTCATGGTGACAAGATGAATTGAATTTTTGCACATTGCATTGGCATTTAAAACACCATGTTCCTAGCTAGACAAGATAGCCAGGAGGTGAATTTATTGTACGCCTCCCACCTCCACCTCCCTCTCTCCCTCTGCTCCTAAACTTAGCCAACCCCACCTTTGGATCAATCATAGAGAGTCTGAACTCATGGCAATCACGTTACTAATCATTTGGTAGCCCAATATAATGCATCTCATGCCAATCATACAAGGCTGGAATTAAAAGGGTCTAATGAAGACTCAGTGCTTTTGGTCATAGGGTTTAGGGTTTTACTTAATTAATTACTTACCCTAGCATATTACTAATTAATTAATTAATTAATCATTCCCCCATTACTTACCCTAGCATATTACTAATTAATTAATTAATTAATCATTCCCCCATTACTTACCCTAGCATATTACTAATTAACTAATTAATTAATTAATTATTCAATCATTCCCCCATTACTCTACAATGTAAATCCTTAAACATCTTGTGCAATAAATGTGAATGAATCCTACCCAGTTTTCACTATCTAACAAATGCTCAACCCTACATATTATTAACATGAGAACTTGTTGTTATTTGTATTAATTGGTTGTGCTAGGGCTATGTCCAATTGAATTTTTGTTATTTGTTTTTTGGGGTGATGTGCTTCATTTTGATTGGCCCATGACCTTAAAAAAATTATTTTAAATTTAAACCATAGGTACCCACACTATGGCTTGTCCTGGGGGTGCATGGTGACTGGTGGGTTTGTCTTATTCGTTTGTGTGAAAACTTTTATTCCTAAAATTGTTCGTCACCACTTTTGGCACAAGCATAAAATAACCCCTTCCTAAGAGTTATATTTGGAGAAAACAAAAATGAATTTTTTTTTTTTTTTTTGGGTTTTAAAACCAACTTGGTCAAGATAGAAGAAGGTGGGTACGGGATGTTTAGGGTTCAATTGTTTAAATAATTTGTGGGCATGGGCTCGGTTGTGTTTTACGGATTGCCCAAATCTCTATCTGACAAACCCAAAACTTTTTTTTTTAAAGAAAGGATTTTGTAAGCTGCCTTTCCGCCCCGACCTCCCGTCCCCCCCCCAACTACCTCCCTTCATAAACCCGGAAAAGCTAGAAAGCCTGTTGTACATTCTGCCACAGAAAAACACCACCACGTGAACAGTTCTATACAAAATACAATTTGGCCGTTCATAAGTTTAAGCTTTTTTTTTCCCTTCAAGCTCTGCACATAAGCCAAAGACTTGCACCCCACCCCCCCCTCCGCACCCCCCCTCTCCATCCTTGCTTTGGGAGTTAGCAATAATTCACAACTTCCGACAGGGCAATTCATAAATTTGAGTTGCACCATAGTTACGGATAATAATCATCGGTCCTTTATTTAGTTTGGAACTACTCGGATAAAATAGCCTGGATGGATAGATCCCTTGATTGTCCGAAATCCAAATTTCGAAAACTTGTCCACCGAAAAATGATGTTTTGATCCTAACCCCTGAACCCCACATAGGTATGTATATGTGCATACTTTTGGTTTGGTTATCCCCGTGCAATGGAGCAGCACGATAATTGGCAAGTTGGGCCAGTCGATTGATGTCCAGGTACATCGTGGTGTTGTTGTTGTTGTTAGGAGTGCATTTTCAGGTTGCATGTTCTTTTCCACTCGGGGACAAAATCTGCCCATTCAACAATTTTTGTCATTAGATCGTACTTGTACTACCATATGATGTTGCTCAAACTGAACATGCCTGAAAACATTAAATTTTTGCCGCTTGTTGATCACAGCCTCTCGCAAACATGAAAAAGATTCATTCATTCATGCATTAAAAAGTTCATTCATTCATTAAAAAAATCATTCACATTCATTCATTCATTCATTAAAAAAATCATTCACATTCATTCATTCATTCATTAAAAGATGCCACCGCCACCACCGCCACCACCAAATTAGAAGACCTAAAGAACCAACTAATTGCTTTGAAAGGCACACATATCTTTTGTGCTCACAAGATAGATGAGTTCTGTTTGTGCGAGACCGGTTTTGGGCGGATATTTGAAGCAGCTGCACCAAACCTCTCCGGTTATCAGGGCAGTTCTTTAAGCGGTTTCATAACCATGATCGTTGTAAAAACTCAAAAGAAGTGGTTCAGATATGTGACCATGGTTCTCCAAAGTTTTGGGACAGACCACAAAATCAAATACCCGGTGGGTCTTTTGAGGTCTCAGTGAAATGGGTAGCTAGAACTGGCAGCAGTTTTGTGGTTCTGATTTATTTTGGGCAAAAACTGGGACTTGGTGGTGGTTCTCTGATTCTGAAAAATAAAGAGGAACCAAAGGTTATTAACAAAATCGAATACCTGCCCAACATGGTTGGAGACCACTTAACTATGGATGGGATTGTTAACCCGTGAGTTGGGGGGGAGAATAGGTTCCGCATACCCTCTTCAGAAGGGGTATATTAGCCCAGGCAAAAACAGTTTTATGAATAGGACTAACTTAGAAACACTCAATTTGGTTGGTTAGTTCATTGATTTTATTGGAAAATTTTCAAAATCAAAGAACCCCTTAGAGTTATCCCTAAAGTCTTGCGATTGAGCATAATAGGCCATCAAACGTGTAAACTGGGAATGAAAATTTTACAAAACGAAATAACTGGGACCCAAACTTGTTTTTCCCGCAATTTTGGTGATAAACTGAGTTTTATTATGTCTTTCCTTATTTCGGAGCGCCTCCACCGCTTCTACTACGTTATTTTCACGGCTCCTCCCTGTACAACTACTATAATTACTTCGAACCCCGCAGCATTTCATACTCAGATTTAATAAAATTTCCTTATTTTGCGGATACCACTGAATGAGGGGATAGGAGATGAAAGCGGGCCCAAAGACAGGGTGAAGAGAGGGTGACCTTACGGATAAGTCTCTTTGGCTTCTCTGGTTTTCGAAATTTATCTAGGGTTTAAAGCTCTGCACTGACCTTAGAGGCCGTGTATGGAATCTAGGGTTTGAAGCTCGGCACTGACCCTTAGTACCCGGATCCTCACCTTTGTGCTTTTTTGGAGCGGTCGTCCTCACAGAGGTCTATTTGTTGTTGTTGTTGCGGCCTTGGGGAAAAAGCACACCAAAAGTACAAACAGAAGACTTGGCTACAGCAGCAGCAGGGCCATATGGTCGATGATGCTGTGGTCATGCGGGCGAAGCCAGAAGGTAACCTTCTGCTGTCGTCGTCGTCCCCTGTAAGCAGTTCTCAAGAGGTGGTCTCTAGAAGAGAGGGACTAGGGTTTTTACAGCAGCGACCACAACGGCGCTGGATTGAAGTCACCGATAATGTGCGCCGTGAATATGAATGCGCTTCCTCACGGCCGGAATGTCGTCTCCAGGTATTATTACCTACGCTGGCAAATTTTTCTTTTTGTCACCGTGCAAAACTAGAATTCAGGTCTACATGCCTTGCAGATGATGATCATCCATGTATGCATGATTGAAGAGAGTAATAAGTGTCAGAGCTTTTGTAATTTGAACAATTCCACATTGTGATTGCGTGTCTTGGCAGACAAATCTGTTGAAAGATATAAGGCCACCAGTACAGAAGGCGGTAGACAGCTTCTTAAGCCGATTTTTTCCTCTTGGTTACCCGCACAGGTAATTGTTGTTTACTCCTGTGAGATAGGTAGTCCATTTCCACACTGCAATTCTGCATCTACTTTGAATGTGTGTTTTTTGCTTTGTTTCCAGATGCCAGTGACGTGTGCTCAGTGGTTGAAATGTCAGTGCCCTTGAATTACGGCACACAATGCTAAAGCCATAGGCTCAGAAGTCAGGGTGTTATGAATTCGTGCTTCAAATACAGGGCACGAGATGATGATTGATAGTTGCTATGAGACAGGTGCTTGTTCATGACATATGGGATGCTTGACATCATCAAGACAGTTTTGAGGTTTGTTGCTTTTTTTATGTTTGTTGTGATGAATATGACAGTGTCGCAGAAGGCTATCTAGTTTATTCGCAGTATCGAGCTATTCAACATTTTGCTAGTGCTGCGCTACATGTGCTTTCTACGCAGGTTCCTTGCCACCTTGTTTACGTCCACTTCTGTTTGATCTTGTAAAAGGAGAAATCAGTAGCAGACCTGTTGCCTCAAGTGTTACTGAAAATTCTGCCGTGGATTGGATGGTTTATATAATGTTGAACTCTTGGGAGAAGATGTGGTTTGATCTTAGTGCCTGTGGAAAGGGTTAAGACTGTTTGCACAGCTTTCTGTGTTGTGTGGATCATCATACTATTTTCTTGGACGCTGAGTTCTGTTTACATCTGATCAATCTGGAGAATTGACCCTCATATGGTGTTTGTATGTACACAGTCACTACTGTTTGCTGCAGGGTTGAGGCCAACGCCTGCACAAGCAACCATCATAAGCTGGGTAAGAAGTTGTACTCTTATCCTCTTGCCCTGCATGCTTTGTAGGTTATCACAGTTTTATTATTTACTGATCTGTAATCCAAAAATAGCACTTCATCATTTGCTGGAATGACATTTGCTCCTCCACATTCTTTGGTGGAAGGGATGCAACTTTCTTCTCATCACAACTGCACTCAGATCTTTGATACCATGTAAGCAGGCTTGCCTGCGCTGACTAAATAGAGTTGGTAGAAATGTGTTCCTGCTTGTTCTATTGTCAGACATAGCTTAGATGTGGACCTAGAACAACTAAGTCCAGGTTTAAGAGGAGTGAACAAGTTGGGGGGCAGGGTGGTTGTAGGACTTGACCATCTGTTGTTGGAAGTGAAAGGCTGACCATGTTTGGAAACCTTGGATGAATAAATGGGCAGGTGCTGAAGGATGGGATGCAACATTTTGGGAAGCTGGTATGCAGCAGCATGGGTGCACGCATGGACTCTGAACCAAAACGCTGGCGCATATTTGGTATGCAGCCCCTTCTTGTTGGTGCAAGCACCCTCAGATTCAGTATTGACTTTTGGTGGACAATCCACAGTTGCAGAAGTGTATGTGCTGTGTAATAACAGATGGGTTTTATGTGTGTGCGATGAACAGCGGATGTGATGTATGACATAGGAGCAGGTCTAGAGGTGGTATCACCTTTATGTCCCCAACACTTCCTACCAGTTGCCGGTATAGCTAATCTAGCTAAGGTATGTTTTTCTAGGTGTTTTACATCCATGCTGCTTTTCTTCTCTTGCTTCTGGTGTCAATGATTTTCACCCTTGCCTGTTCATGTCTTTCTTTTACAAAGAATGCAGCAACTGATCTCTTGAAGCAACTTCAAGGTATACTAAGGTTGTATACTAAGCAAAGCAAAGTTGACATGAATGTAAACTGAGAGTGTTCAGGGTATGGCACTTGTGTCTGCAAGGGCAACACGTTTACCAGTGTATTCAGCATTTGCAAAGGAAGACAACCTGAGTGATTTGTATGCAAAGGGGGAAGCAATTTCAACATTATCCAATGTGTTAGGGCTGGGTGTGGGCATCTATCTGGCATCAAATATTGCTGCTTCTATCCAAGGGAAGGTTAGTGCTATGGCAATTTTCTTGTTGATTATGAGTACTTCGAAGTAGCATACGATGCTGACTATTCTGTGTTACTGGATGTGTTGATGGATTTGTATGCCTGATGGTTGTCTTTTACCCTTGGGTTTGGCAGTTGGTAATGGCACCATTGCTTTCAGCAGTGCATCTGTACAGTGTCATACAGGAGATGCGAGCTGCACCTATCAACACACTTAATGCTCAGCGGACTGCTATGCTGGTGGCAGACTTTATGAAGGTAATCTTCTTTCCTTGGAGGTCATAGATTGTGAATGTTTGCTAAATTTTATCAAAGGCAGATTCCGTGTGAATTGGATTGAGAAGAAGTGGGAGGAGATGCATTGTTGTCAAACATGGTGGTTTCTGTGCCTGATTTTGCAGACTGGGATAGTATCTCGTCCAGCTGATTTACGGTACAAAGAGCGTCTCATATTACCAGTCAGTCTTCTTAAGGATGCTGGGAATGTCCGCGTTGTTACACAATTACAGACAGCAATTGGTAAGCCTTCCAGGCTTACAGAACTTAAACAGAGATTTCACAATAAGCGATTCTTATTGAAGTTTGGGCAAAAGTCAACAGACCTTGTGTTACACCAACTTGCGAAGGGCGAGGATGCAGTAGAGGGTTGGTTAATGGCTGCCAATGTTGCAAGGCTTTCCAAGGAAAGTGACTTCTCTAGTCTGGCTGAAGCTGGAGGTGTTTCCAGCTCTGTGTTTGAGAAAGCATATGAGGAGACTGAAAAGCACTTGCCAGTGCTTTTATCAGGTTTAAGGGAGCATGGTTGGCACACACATCTTTTCCTAGAAGGCAATGGGGTCCGTGCTGTCTGGTGATTCTAGTCCATATATGCCACTCCATTTTTTAGTGATTTTGTGGTTAGTCTTCTGTTCCCATACTCCATTCTGATAATCAATTCATAAATGCTTCTCAATTTGTTTCTCTATGGGTTCTCAATAGGCAATTCAATCTGCTGTGTACATCCATCTCTGGGTAGTTTTTGGCCTGTGGAACTTTGTTGTGTTCACCTTTTACCTTTCTGCAAATTCACAACACATGTCAGAATAGGGTATTGAAATGAGGGCATCCAATTCACAGTGGTGGGATTGCACATTTACAACACAAGACTGTGACAAGGAATTTCCCAGATCTACCCCCACAAAAACCACCCACTGCGCCAAATGTGGTTGGTTTCCTTGTATAAATAAAGATTCATGGCTATCTCAGCAACCCTAAACCCTATCCAGTTTGTGAGTTAGGATTGGTGTTTATTCGAGCAGGCTTTGTGATAGGAGGTTTCCTGTTTATTCCACTGCATTCGGAAACTTGGTTCGTGCCACATTTAGTATCCAATAGCAATTTCAGCTTCTATTTATTTCTCTTTGTTAAACTATATCAGGTATGGGGAGGTATCTTGTGTTCAGCCTCCTTTCTATTTGGCAAAATCTTCCTGGAAAAGCAAAATTCAAAAATTAAACATGCTACAATCAAGTCATTCTTGAGATTTTCAATTGCCAGAATCCAGAAAAGCCTAAGAAAAATTGACAAATTTCTATACATGGTTCTAGTAGCTAACCAAAAATATAGAAGCTTGTTTAAATTTTTTTTGAACTCTCATGTCTCATTTATAATCAGGTTTGGAAACATTTAGGATAGCATTATATCTTGTGCATATTTACAAGTTCAAACTCAATTTCATAGTGTTTCATTCATTTTATAGTGTTTCATTATAGTGTGTCCTATCGAATTAGCTCCAAAGGGAGATCAAGCAAGCTACCTCAACTTTCCTCACATTGGGCTCCTTCTTAGAAGTAGAGATGCCTAGCTTGCTTGCAACTTCTTGTAACTCTCTAAAGTATGTCCCATTTGCAAGTTGCTATTAAGTTGAAAGTGTCCATAACCAAGAACATCTCCACCTCATAGTAGTAAACACCTTTGACATGAAATTTTGCAACAAGATAGTCAAAAACTTCTTCTTGTGCACTAAATATGGCCAACATGTCATAACCTTGAAGGACACATTTAAAATGATTTTCTTGCTATGATTTTGATTGATATAATGATTGACGTAAACTTAAAGACTTAAATGGTCTCTCATTGTTTAAAATGATTTTTTAAATGTTTATGGGTGAGAACATTGAACATTACTTACACAAGGCTTTTTTTTCTTTTTTCATAAAGATGTATTTTATAATTCTTGGGTGGAGATGCTCTAAATATGTAGTTCATTGTTCTACTACAACTCACAAGCCTTCACATCATATGAGGCAAAACCTAATAAACTTCTTCAAAGACATCCACAATTCAAAGACATGTGGTTTCACTATTATAAGTTATAACCCAATGACAACATGTCATGTGCATTAGATTGTTTACCTTGAGGCAAATTCTGCTAATTAATTGTTGATTGCAAATGAGTAAGGACTTTTCTAATATTTTGCACCTTTTTAAAAATCTTTATTATATAAAAAAATAACCTCTTTGTTTTTTTTTTTGGAACAACAAGCAAAGGGACATCCAAATCTATCATTTATATCATCACTTTTACAATTATAAATCCCAAGAACGATGCAAAGATATTTTTACAACTCTTGATGGCTTAGGATTCGCACTCCAAAATATCATATGTATTCATATCTCCTATGTCTAGAGGTCACAAAGGATATTGTTGAATACTTGCAAGCCTTGATATAGAAATCATAATTGTATTGAAGCATGTCAAAAATAAAATTTCTAAAAAATGGACATTTAAAAAAAATAAAAATCTTAGAAACAATAGTTTCTATCATTTCAAATCAAGAGGTAACATTGCACTTGGTCTTATCCTACTAGGAACAAAAATCACTAAATTTTTTATATTTACATATGTGATATTAGTAAACACAAAATAAATTTGATATTCTTGTTTGGTCTAAATTTTTTAAGGTGCACCACTAAGGACAAAAAGGACTTAGTCCTTAACAGAGTCCATTTTTGTTCTATATTTGGATTCTCATCAATTTTAAGGAGTCAAAATGTGTCAAATCTACTATATAAATTCACTTGTTCTGTCTGTCTGTCCGACGACAATTCTGCACAGACACGGCCTTTTCTATGGCAGAACCCGCAGGTGGCGGAGAGACACACGCTGGCAGAACCGGCCTTT
>Ga0116231_10012757_pt1 | contig 12178 bp, 10 predicted proteins | sample S1TSphgellanicum_2_FD_89695 | JGI IMG/M metagenome (GOLD analysis project Ga0116231, IMG submission 89695) | Host-associated microbial communities from peat moss isolated from Minnesota, USA - S1T2_Fd - Sphagnum magellanicum MG | ecosystem: Host-associated > Plants > Peat moss > Unclassified... | reverse complement strand
TGCGCGAGTCCCATCCGCTCGGCGTTCTCGATCACCATCAGGGTGGCGTTCGGGACGTCCACGCCGACCTCGATCACGGTCGTTGCCACCAGCAGTTGCACCGCGCCCGCCTTGAAAGTCTGCATGACCGCCGTCTTCGCGGCTGCCGGCATGCGTCCGTGCACCAGCCCGACGCGCAGCTCCGGCAGCGCCGCCGCGAGTGCCGCGGCGGTCTCCTCGGCCGCTCGGTAGGGGAGCTCATCGGACTCATCGATGAGCGGGCACACCCAATAAGCCTGCCGCCCCGACAGGCAGGCCGACCGGATACGCTGCACGACCTCGTCGCGGCGCTGCTCGGCGAGCACGACCGTTTGCACGGGGCTGCGTCCCGGCGGCAACTCGTCGATGACCGAGACGTCGAGATCCGCATAGGCGGTCATCGCGAGCGTGCGCGGTATCGGCGTCGCCGTCATGATCAGCTGATGCGGCTGGCGGCCGCCCGCGGCGCCTTTTTCGCGCAAGCTCAGCCGCTGATGCACGCCGAAGCGATGCTGCTCATCCACGATCACGAGCACGAGCGCCGCAAAGGAGACACCCTCTTGAAATAGTGCATGCGTGCCGATCACGATCGGCATCTCGCCGCCGGCGACGCCCGCCAGGGTCGCGGCTCTTGCCTTGCCTTTCTGTCGGCCGGCGACCAATGCGACGCGGACCGCCAGCGGCTCGAACCAGCGCCGGAAGTTCGAGGCATGCTGTTCGGCCAGCAATTCGGTCGGTGCCATCAAGGCGACCTGGCGTCCCGCTTGCAGCGCACGCGTCGCCGCGAGCGCCGCAACCAAGGTCTTGCCGCAGCCGACGTCGCCTTGCACTAGGCGCAGCATCGGCGTCGCGAGGGCGAGATCCGCCTCGACTTCGGCCAAGGCGCGCGCTTGCGCGGCGGTGAGGCGGAAGGGCAGCCCGGCCAGCAGTCGGCTTTTCAGAGCCTCGTTCGCCGGCAGCGGCCAGCCTGGATCGCTCTGGATCCGTCTGCGCAGCAACTTCAAGGACAGCTGGTGCGCCAGCAGCTCCTCGAAGGCGAGCCGTCGTTGTGCCGGATGGCGCCAGGCCAGCAATTGCTCGACCGGCGCGTCGGCCGGCGGGCGATGCACATACACGAGCGCGGCGTGCAAGGCGGGCAAGGCGGCATCGGCGAGAACCACGGCCGGCAGCCAATCGGGCAGGTCCTCGGCCGACAATTGATCGAGCGCTAGGCTTACCAATTGACGCAGCCGGCCCTGAGTCAGACCCTCGGTCGCCGGGTAGATCGGCGTCAGATGGTCGAGCGCGTCCGGTGCCGCGGCGGCATCGACGCGTCGATACTCGGGGTGGATGAATTCCAAGCCTGTCGGGGAGCGGCGCGCCTCGCCGTAGCAGCGGATGCGCAGGCCTCGCGCCAGCGCGTGCTGCTGCTGGGCCGTGAAGTAGAAGAACCTGAGTGTCAGGAATCCCGAACCGTCGGCGATGCGGCACAGGAGTTGCCGGCGGCCCCGGAGGCTCACCTCGGTCAGTTGCACCTCGCCTTCGACCGCCGCCCGTTGCCCGGGAAGGAGCTCGCCCAAGGGCACGATCCGGGTCCGATCCTCGTAGCGCAGCGGCAGGAGAAAGACCAGGTCCTGAGTCGTCTCGACACCGAGCGCTCGCAGCCGCAGCGCGAGCGCCTCGCCGACGCCGCGCAGCGCCGTGACCGGCCGTGGTGCCATCACAATGCGACGATACACTCCACTTCGACTTGCGCATTTCGCGGTAGAGAGGCGACACCCACGGCGGCGCGGGCCGGGTAGGGCTCGCGGAAATACTCCGCCATCACCCGGTTGACCAGCGCGAAATTCGCCAGATCGATGAGGAAGATCGTGACTTTCACGACTTCGTCGAGACTCGCACCGGCGGCGATCACGATGGCCTTGAGGTTCTCGAAGACCCGCCGCACCTGCACTTCGATGTCGCCGACGACCATCGCCTGGGTCGACGGGTCGAGCGGAATTTGTCCCGAGACCCATATCGTGTTGCCGACGCGCACGGCCTGCGAATAGGTGCCGATCGCCGACGGGGCATCGGGCGTGGAGATGATCTGTTTGCTCATGGTTCGATCCGATGGAATGTTGTCATGCCAAGCTGCGAAAGACTCGTTGTACGTCCGGCATGCGCCGGACGGTCTTGATGATGCGGGCAAGATGCTTGCGGTCGCGCACCTGCAGTTCCAGCGTCAGTGCCGAGGTCTCGCTGTCACGCTCCTCGAGAATGACGTGGTCGATGTTGGTCTCGGTGCCGGCGACGCTGGCGGCCACGGCGGCGAGGACGCCCACGCGATTGCCCACCTCGAGCTGGATTTCGGAGCTGAACATTCGATCGTGAGTGGCCTCCCAGGCCACCGAGATCCATTTCTCGGGCTGCTTGCGGTACTCGGCGAGATTGCCGCAGTTCTGACGGTGGATCATGACGCCGCGCCCCGCACTGAGGTAGGCCATGATGGGGTCGTTCGGGATCGGAAAGCAGCAGCGCGCATAGGTCACGACCAGGCCCTCGGTGCCCGCGATCATCAAGGGGCCGCCGCCCGGCGCCTTGTTGTCGGCCTCGTCGCCGAGAGGTTGCAGCCGGCGCGCGACCAAGGGAGCGAGTCGCTCGCCGAGACCGATCTTCTCGAACAGCTCCTCGGCGTCGCGCAGATTCAGCTCCGCCACCACCGCATCGATGTCAGGCTGCGGAATCTTCTTGAGATTCAGGGAGAATTCCTCGAGCGCCAGGCTGAGCATGCGCCGCCCAAGTTCGGCCGCCTCCCCGCGCTTCATGTTCTTCAGGTATTGCCGGATGGCCGCGCGGGCCTTCGCGGTGACGAGGAACCCCGACCACGACGGGTTCGGTGTCGCGCCCTTGGCGGTGATGATCTCGACGGTTTGCCCGTTGCGCAGCGGCGTGCGCAAGGGGACGAGGCGGCGGTCGATCTTGGCCGCCACGCAGCGGTTGCCGACATCCGTATGAATCGCGTACGCGAAGTCCACTGCCGTGGCTCCGCTCGGCAGACGCAAGATCTTGCCCTTGGGGGTGAACACGTAGACCTTGTCCGGGAATAGATCGACCTTGACGCTCTCGAGAAATTCCTCGGAGCTGCCGCCCTCCTGGATTTGCACGAGATTCGTGAGCCATTCCCGCGCCCGGTCGGCCTCGACCCCGCCATACACGTCGCCGCCGGACTTGTATTTCCAGTGCGCGGCGATTCCCGACTCGGCGATGCGATGCATCTGCTCGGAGCGGATCTGAACCTCGATCGGAATGCCGTTCGGTCCGAACAAGGTCGTGTGCAGGGATTGGTAACCGTTGACGCGCGGAATCGCGATGTAGTCCTTGAAGCGACCCGGCATCGGCTTATAGAGGCTGTGCACGATGCCGAGGACGCGATAGCAGGTGTCGGCCGAATCGACGATGATGCGAAAGCCGTACACATCCACCATCTCGTTGAGGGAGATGCCCTTGGTTTGCATCTTCTTGTAGATGCTGTAGAGATGTTTCTCGCGGCCCTCGACGCCGCCGCTCATGCCCGTCTTCTTCAGCGCGCCCTTGATCGATTCGGCGATCTTGCCGATGAATTCCTTCTGGTTGCCGCGGGCGCGTTTCAGCTCGCGCTCGAGCACCCGGTAGCGGTAGGGATACAGGGCGCGAAAGCCGAGATCCTCGAGCTCGAGCTTGACCGCATACAGCCCCAAGCGCTCGGCGATCGGGGCATAGATCTCCAGGGTCTCGCGCGCGCTGCGCCGGCGCTTGATCGGCGGCATGACACCGAGGGTGCGCATGTTGTGGGTGCGATCGGCGAGCTTGACCATGATCACGCGAATGTCGCGCACCATCGCGAGCAGCATCTTGCGGAAGCTCTCCGCCTGCGCCTCCTGGCGATTCTTGAACTGGATCTGATCGAGCTTGCTGACGCCATCGACGAGGTCGGCGACGACCTGACCGAACAACGAGGCGATCTCGGCCTTTGCCGTCGGGGTATCCTCGATGACGTCATGCAAAATGGCCGCGACCAAGGTGTCGCCGTCCAGTCGCAGGTCCGCCAGAATGTCGGCGACAGCGACCGGGTGGGTGATATACGGCTCGCCAGAGACTCGCTTCTGGCCTTGGTGCTTTTCAGCACCGTAATCGTATGCTTCGCGTACGCGCTCGATTTGCGCCGGCGGTAGATAGGTCTCCAGCTTGTCTAGCAGCTGACTAATCCCGGTGGAGCGTCTTCCACCGGGTAGGAAACCGAGTATGGAAGACGCATAGTCCATCGTTTGTCTGCAGAACTCCGGGTATCAATCCCCTAAGCCCAATTGCGGCGCGCGGAAATCCGCCGGCAGGTCCAATTCGCTGACGACCTGCTGCACCGGCTCCTCGGGCTCTTCGAGCATCTCCAAGGTGATATTGCCCGCGGCGATTTCCCGCAAAGCGACCACCGTGGGTTTGTCGTTCTCCCATTCGACCGTGGCCTCGGCGCCATTGGCAAGTCGCCGCGCGCGTTTGGCGGCCAGCAACACCAAGTTGAACAGGTTCGGTTCGTTCTGTAAGCAATCTTCGACCGTGATACGCGCCATAACCTGTCTTCCTCAAAAAGGGCTGACAACTCTAGCAGAGATGTGCCGGTGCGACTAGGAGCCTGTCTACGCGCCCGGGCATCCGCGCTTGCGCGCCGCTCAGGACAGCAATCGACGCGCCAGTTCCCGAATCTCGGGTCGATCGGCGCGCAGTTGCTCGCCTTTGCCGCCCACGATGGCCGCCAAGTCGCCGAGCGCCTGTTCAAAGCGGTCGTTGACGACGACGTAGTCGAATTCCGCCCAATGCGACAGATCGCGCACCGAGTCTTGGAGACGCCGGTCGATCACCGCCTCGGAGTCCGTGCTTCGCTGCCGCAGACGCTGTTCGAGCGCGGGCCGGGAAGGCGGGAGAATGAAGATGCTGGCGGCCGACGGCAACCGTTCGCGCACCTGCCTCGCGCCCTGCCAGTCGATTTCGAGCAACAATTGCTGGCCGCCGGCGAGATTCCGCTGCACCGTGGCGAGAGCCGTGCCGTAGTAGTTGTCGTAGACACGCGCGTGTTCGAGGAACTCGCCGCCTGCAACCATACGCTCGAATTCCTCGGGCGAGACGAAGTGGTAGTCCACGCCCTCGCGTTCGTTCGGTCGTGGCGGCCGGGTCGTATACGACACGGAAAAACGCAGCTGCGCCTCCCGCTCCATCAAGGCTTTCACGAGGCTGGTCTTGCCCGCACCGGAGGGCGCCGCGATCACGAACATGCGCCCTTCGGCGCCGGTCTGCTGCTGCGCGCTGGGTTCAGTCACGTTGCGATCGTTCACACGGACTCGGCGGGACAAGAAGGTCGGGACCGGTGGGACCGGTGGGAGTGCTGGGTTTGGTAGGACATGCTGCGTCACGCGTCGGGTCGGCGGGGACGCATTCTACCAGTGCCCGCGTCACTCGCGCGTGATCAACGCCGCGAACAGCGCCTCATAGGGCGAGTCCGACGGATCGACCGCAGCTGCAAAGGTGAATTGCAGCGCTCACCACGGAGCCGCCGGAAGCTCCCGCGAGATCGTGGAATCGTGACTGCGTCAGCGCGCGTCCGGCAGCGAATACTCGAGATCGTAGGAGTGCAAGCCATCGGCAATCTTAATGGTGAAGGTTCCGCTGATTCCCTCCAGATCGCCGGTTCCCGATCCCGGCACGACGACAACGGTCATCTTCGGCCCATCAGCGTTCATCGTCGCCATATGCTGGAGAGCAAATGTCCCCTGCTTGCCGTGCAGTAACCCGGTCACGACCTCGATGGCGACATAACCCGCGACACCCCGTTTCGGGTCTCCGCCCGAGAACATCTCGCCCTTGGTCGTAGCCGCCAAATCGCCGCTGAGCTCCTTGTTGATCGAGTAACGATTCAGTCCATCCGCCGGCGCCGGGGACAAGGGCAGGACCGACACCGTGAATGTGCCGAGGGCATGCGTTGTCATGGCTGCGCCGGTGTTCTGGACGGTCGCAGTTCGGCGGCGGCCTTAGGCAGGGCATCGATGGCTCGATCGATCGCGACGATGCGGCGAACGTTGGCGCTGCGATCGGTCACGATCAAGGCGTTTCGATCGTCAAAGCCGGTTCTCATTGCGGCATCTCTCCTTGCGAGTTGTTCGTGCAACCAAGAGTATCGGCGTTGGTTCGCCGTTTGTCGCCTGCCATGCGCTCACACGCATGCGGCTGATACCATAGGCACGCCGGAACGCGACGCGCCCGCGGCTTGATCGCGAGCAGGATCCGGTGGGAAGGGGGCTGGCATGCATTCTGAACATGACTGTGTCGCGAACGGATTGAGCCGCCGAGAATTCTTGCGGCTGACGCTGCTGAGTTGCGCATTGCTGTTGGACTCCGCCGTACAGACCCAGGCGGCGGGCAGGTCCGCATCGATCGGGCATGGCGCGCTGCGAGAATTGGCGCCCGGCGCGGTTCGCCCCGAGGGCTGGTTGCAGTCTTATTTAGGCAAACAAGCGCGGCTCTGCTCCAGTTTGACGTCGATCTCATGGCCATTCACGGAAGAATACTGGGCCGGCCTCGAGGATGCGGATGCCTGGTGGCCGTGGGAGCAGGTGGCGTACTGGATCGATGGGGCCACGCGCCTCGCGCTCGTGCTCCAAGACCAGGACTTGATGGCAGAGGTCAGGCGTCGGATCGACTACACGCTCAGCTCGGCCGCACCGGACGGTTTCCTGGGGCCGAAATACCTGGAGTTCAGCGCGGAGCCCGGCGTCGGCATGCTACGCTGGCCACACAACGTGATGTTCCGCGGCTTGGCGGCACTCGGCGACTCGGGTCAAGGCCCGGCGGCGGGCGGCGATATCGCCGGCGCGATGCGCCGGCACTACCTCTCGGACCAAGCCCCGTATGGAGTGGACGGCCGCAACATCACGAACGTCGAGCCCATGCTGTGGTGTTATGCACGCACCGGCGACACCCGACTCTTGGCGCTGGCTGAAAACGCCTGGCGGCAATTCATTCGCGCCGCGACCGAGGCGGAGCACGAGCCGACGCCGCAGACCGGCGAGAATCGTCCGTTCGCCGACCTGGGGACCGCACGGGTCTATGCCGACACGCCGATCGAATGCCACGGCGTGACCTACGCCGAGATCATGAAACAGCCCGCGATCCTCTACCTGCATACCGGCAAGGACGAGTACCTGAAATTCGCCGCGGCGGCTGAGCGGCGCATCTTCGACCACCACATGCTGATCGACGGGATTCCGTCCACGTCGGAACACTACCGGACCGTGACTGCGATCGACCAGCACGAGACCTGCGACATCGCCGACCACACCTGGTCCTGGGGTTACATGCTGATGGCCACCGGTGACTCGATCTGGGCCGACCGCATCGAGCGCGCTTGCTTCAACGCCGCGCCCGGCGCGATCCGCGGGGACTGGAAAGCGCTTCAGTACCTCTCGTCGCCGAACCAGTTCCTGGCGACGCTGAACTCCGATCATGGCCAGATGCGACACGGCGGGCGGCTCATGGCATATCAGCCGAACCCGGGCCAATTCACGGCCTGTTGCGGCGGCAATGTGCACCGGATATTTCCGAACTTCGTGATTCGCATGTGGATGCAGAGCGCCGATGAGGGGCTCGCGGCGGTGCTGTACGGACCCTCGAAGCTCAGGGCGACAGTCGGTGCTGCTCGTGAAGAGATCGAGATCGTGCAGACGACGAACTATCCGTTCGAGGAACGCATCGCGTTCACGTTTCACGCGCGGCGCGCGGTCGACTTTCCGCTGTCGCTGCGGGTTCCCGGCTGGTGCGCCGCACCTTGCCTCGCGGTCAATGGCACCACGGTCAATGCCGCGCGTAACGCAAAGGGATTTTTGGTTTTGCAGCGAAGCTTCCAACCCGGGGATGTGATCACGCTGACACTGCCGATGAAGCTCGCAATCTCTCACTGGCCCGAGAATGGCGTCGGCCTCGAATACGGGCCGCTCGTCTATGCACTGCCGATCAAGGAAGACTGGAAGGCGATCGTCGAGCCCGGTTATTCGAGCGCGGAGTATCCGAGTCTGGAAGCCCGGCCCGCGAGTGCCTGGAACTACGGGTTGGCCGTCGATCCGGCGCGGCTGGACTCGGAGGTTGCGGTGCTGACCCGGCCGGTGACGGCGGCTGAACAGCAGGACCCTTGGGGCATGCCCGTCACGACGCTGACCGCGCCCGCGCGCAGCATCGCAGGCTGGGATCTACGCTCGAGTCCTACGGACCCCGCCCAGAAGTTCACGCCGCCCTTGCCGGCGCCGGATGCGGCCAAGCTCGGCGCCGAGATCGAGCAACTGACCTTGGTTCCCTACGGCTCGACGCAACTGCGGATGAGTATCTTTCCATGGCTGCGCGCCTGAGCCGCGGCCACGATATGCCCCCATGCACTCGCGCCGTCCTGCGCGCGCTCAGTGCCTCGCTGTTCGCGATTTTCAGCCTGGTGGCCCAGTGCTTCGCTGCGGATCGCGCCGACGAGGCGCTGCCGGATATCTACCGCTCGGTCCCGGCTTCGTCCAACGTGCCTGGTGCACAGTACCCGAGGTTGTACGCCGACGGTCGCGCGAGCTTCCGGTTGGAGTTTCCCTCAGCCAAGGTCGTGCAGTTGGCCGGCGGCCAGGGTTTGGGCCGGGAGCCGTTTGCGATGAGCCGGGACAGCGACGGAGTCTGGAGCGTGACGATCCCGCCGGCGACGGTCGGGTTCCATTACTACTGGTTCATCGTCGACGGCACCCCGGTCAACGATCCGGGCAGCGAGACTTACTTCGGCTATGGCAAACCGACCAGTGGCATCGAGGTTCCAGACCCGTTCTTCGTCAGCAGCTTGCTGATCTCATCGCCGCGTCCGGCGTTCTACGATCCGCAAGACGGTGCACACGGCAGGCTCGAGGCGAACTGGTACTTCTCGCGAATCACCGGCCGGTGGCGGCGCTGCTTCGTTTATACGCCGCCCGGCTATGGCGATGCCGCGAATGCGCATACGCGCTACCCGGTGCTGCTCTTGCAGCACGGCGCCGGCGAGGACGAGACCGGCTGGGGCAAACAGGGCCGCGTCAATTTCATCATGGACAAGCTGATCGACGCCGGCACGGCGCAGCCGATGATCGTGGTCATGGACAACGATTACGCGACGTTTGCCTCCACACCGGGCACGGCGCCGGCGTCGCCGCCGGACGACCCGTATTTTCGCATGCCGCCCGCACTCGACGCATTCGAACCGGTCGTGCTCGACGAGTTGATCCCGATGATCGACGCCGGCTACCGGACGATCGCGGACCGCGATCATCGCGCGGTCGCCGGTTTGTCGCTCGGGGGTTTGGAAGCGATGGCCGTGGCGCTCGGACACCTCGACGAGTTTGCCTATATCGGATCCTTCAGCGGTGCACAGTTCGTGATCGCCGCCCACCCGCCTGCGCCAGGGGCGAGCCCACCGCTCGGCTTCCGCTTGCCGCCCTTCGACCCGGCGACTTCCTACGGCAAGGTGTTCGCCAACGCGGCTGAATTCAATGCGCGGGTGCACCTACTCTGGTTCGGGGCCGGGACCGCCGAAGTCGACTTCAACGCGACGCTGCGGTCGGCCGCTCGGCAACTGCGCGCGCATGGCATCCGATTCACGTTGTATGAGTCGCCGGGCACCGCGCACGAATGGCTGACGTGGCGGCGCGACTTGGAGGAATTCGCGCCGCTGTTGTTTCGCAACTGACGTTCCTCGCCGGCAATGAGCCAGCCCAGAGCGGACGCCGGCGATGTCTGGGTAGGATCAGTTTCGCGCATAAGTACGAACCCAAGCGACTTGGGCGTCTGTATCCGGTACGGTGACCCCGCGTGCATGGCTGAGCATTCCAAAGATCGCGATGATCGCTCCAGCACAGCAATCAGTTTCGCGGATTCCAAAGAATCGCTCGGGACGCCACGATCGGGAATCGGGTTGGCGCTCAAATCGATCACGCGAACCAAGCCCGGCACGCTTACCGTGCCTCATGCGTTCGGCGTGGCGGTACCGGATCTGCCGGGCTGCTTCTCCGCCGGCAATACTCTGGACGACGCGCTGACCAATTCGCGAGAAGCCATTTTGCTTCACCTCGAGGCGCTGCTGGATGATGGACAGCCGTTCCCTGCGCCGTCTCCGATCTCACAGTTGCAAAAAAAGCGCAGCTATCGGGGTTGGACCTGGGCGGTGGTCGACGTGGACGTCAGCGAACTGGGGGATAAGGCTGCCCGCGTCAACATCACGTTGCCGCAACGTATTCTTCGCTTGGTCGACGCTCACGCGCGCAAACAGAGGGAGACCAGATCAGGGTTTCTCGCCCGCACGGCGATCGAGGCGAATGCGACGCTCAGGGGGCGAGAGCCAGATGCGTCACGGTCCACGCGCGACATTCCTCCGCCCATTCCCTGTTTCGAGGCGGCCCACCAATGCGATTACAGAGCCTCGTTTGCGCCGCCAGCACGGCGGCGACAGGATCCATCTGAGTCGCCGCGCCGTAATCCGCACAGAACTGCGCAAGTCGCTGCCGTTGCACGTCGGAAACCCAGTCGTCGTTTCCAATATCCAGCCAAAGCCACGCAGCGTAGCCTAGATCCTCGCTACGCGATCCAGCGTGCGCGCTGTCGAAGTCAATCCACGCATAGGGCAGACCGTCGTGGAACACCGCGTTGCATGGGCTGGGGTCACCGTGACAGATAATTTCACTGGTGCCCCGCAGTCCGAGTGCCGCGGTCGTATCGTGCAACGAACGAAGCAATCTCGCTGCAGCCGCCAATTGTGCCTCCGTGAAGACCCCCAGATCGGATGGGACGTCGCCTGGTAGAAAAGTCAAAATTTCACGATCGCGGTCATCGACACCCAAAAACCGTGGGGCGCCGCTAAATCCGCGTTCGGCGAGACTGCGAAGCACTTGATGGACAAATTCCGACTGCGGACTTTGAGGTCGACGCACGGTTGCTCCCACCCTGACTACTCCCGGAGTTGCACGCCCTCCGGTTAGCGGGATTTCAGGATCCAACATGCTGATACCAACGATGACGCAGATTGGCAGCGCTAAGTTCAGGTTTATCCAAGTATAACTCTTCGAGTAGGGAAGCGGACATTGGAGACGGGCAGCACTGGGTCGGTGAGCGCCAATTGGACGCAGTGCACACTCGCTGGCCCCATCAACAGAGGAGCCAATCATGGAATCAAGAGAAAGTACCTCGACCGCTCGACCCCCCTGGAACAAGGGCAAGATCGTCGGTCAGAAGACCCCCTCCAAAGTGAAAGAGATCTGGGCTATCCGCGTTCGGCTGCAGCTCGCCAGCCGTTGCCGGGAACTCGCCCTGTGCAATCTCGCCATCGATAGCAAACTCCGCGCCTGCGATCTCATAAAGCTCAAGGTGCGAGACGTCTGCCACGGCCAGACCGTAGCCCCGCGGAAGATTGTGATGCAACAAAAGACCCAGCGACCGGTTCAGTTCGAGATTACCGAACCAACCCGTGAGGCCGTTGGCGCGTGGATCAGTCACGCGGCGTTGTCGCCGGAGAGTAGCCTCTTTCCAAGCCGTCTTCACAGTTCAGCGCACCTGTCCACCCGCCAGCACGCTCGAATCGTGGATTCCTGGGTCAGGCATCTGGGGCTGGATAAGGCCAGCTATGGTACGCACACTTTGAGACGCACGAAGGCGACCTTGATCTACCGCCGCACCAAGAACCTGCGGCCCGTCCAGCTCCTTCTTGGGCACACCAAGTTGTAGAGCACGGTCCGGTACCTCGGCATTGAGGTAAACGACGCGCTGGAAATGGCCGAGCAGACCGAGGTATCGCTCGATAGGGTGCGGGGTCGGTCAGCGTCAGCGGGCGCTGACCGGCCAACTCCGGTCACTGACCTTTCCCATGGAGTTGCTCCAAACCACACATTCGCCGTAGGCCATCCAAGGCGACAGCAGGTCTCGGACAGGGGCGCCAATGTGGCCCGATTGACCAGAAATCCCGATGGATCAGTAACGGCTTCTCGCTTACGATATTACGAATCGTAAGAATACCGGGAGAAACCCATGGCGTTTGCCACAGTGACTAGTAAGGGCCAGACGACGATCCCCAAGACTATTCGGGCTGCTGCGAACCTCAAGGCCGGGGATCGGATTCACTTTACGGTGCTTGAGG
>Ga0116231_10012756_pt1 | contig 12178 bp, 9 predicted proteins | sample S1TSphgellanicum_2_FD_89695 | JGI IMG/M metagenome (GOLD analysis project Ga0116231, IMG submission 89695) | Host-associated microbial communities from peat moss isolated from Minnesota, USA - S1T2_Fd - Sphagnum magellanicum MG | ecosystem: Host-associated > Plants > Peat moss > Unclassified... | reverse complement strand
TCTGCAGGCGGTTCTCACCATCGGTGGTCACCTGGCACAACGATAACTTTTCTGCGTTTGGATGCCGCTCGCATGTCAGCACCTCGCCGACCACGACGCCGGAGAAGGACGGCGCCACGGCAGTCACCGACTCCACTTCGAGTCCAGACAAGGTGAGCTCGGCGGCAAGCTGCTGGGGGCTCGCGGCGACTTCGGTGAAGTCTTCGAGCCACTGATACGTGATCTTCATGAGGCGTGCCTTAGGGAAACTGCCTCAAGAATTGCAGATCGTTGTCGAAAAACAGCCGCAGATCGTTGACGCCATAGCGCAGCATCGCGAGGCGGTCGATCCCCATGCCGAAGGCATAGCCCTGCCAGATTTCTGCATCGAGGCCTGCCGCTGCCAGAACGTTCGGGTGGACCATGCCGCAGCCCAGGACTTCGAGCCAGCCGGTTTGTTTGCAGACCTTGCAACCCGCACCATGGCAAAACACGCATTGGATATCGACCTCCGCCGACGGCTCCGTGAACGGAAAGTACGACGGTCGCATGCGCACACTCAAAGACCGCTCGAAGAATTGCTCGACGAAGCCATGCAACATTGCTTTCAAATTGGCAAAACTGACGTTCTCGCCGATGCAGATGCCTTCCACTTGGTGAAACATGGGCGAATGCGTGGCGTCCGAATCGATGCGATACACCCGGCCGGGCGCGATCACGGCGAGGGGCGGAGCCGCGGCACGCATGGTCCGAATCTGAACGGGCGAGGTGTGGGTACGCAACAGCCGCCCGTCGGGGAAGTAGAAGGTATCGTGCATGGCGCGCGCGGGATGGTTTTTCGGAATGTTGAGCGCCTCGAAATTGTGAAAATCATCCTCGACTTCGGGCCCGCTCGCGACCTGAAAGCCGGCTTGGGAGAAGATGTGCTCGATGCGCAAGCGTGTCCGGGTCACCGGATGGATGCTGCCGGTTTCCTGGCCGCGCCCCGGTTGCGTGACATCGATACGCCCGCGGGCCAGTTCCCGATCGAGCGCCGCCTCACTCAAGCGAATGCGATGCATGTCGAGCGAGCGCAGTATCGCCGCCTTCGCCTCGTTGATCTGCTTGCCGGCTGCGGCGCGCTCGGCATCCGGCAGTGACCCCAGCCCCTTCAGCTGCTCGGTCAGCGAGCCTTTCTTACCGAGAACGCGCACCCGCACCTCCTCCAGAGCGGCGAGGTCGGTGGATCCATCGATGTCGGCGAGCGCCCTGGCGACGATCGCCGACACTGCTTCAGCGCTGGCCACGGCTTTAGGCCGCGAGGCTGGCCTTGGCTTTCTCCGCGATCGCCGTAAAGGCGGGCAGATCGTGAACGGCAAGATCGGCGAGCACCTTACGGTCGATGATGAGTTCCGCCTTGTTCATGCCATCGATCAGCGTGCTGTAGGTCAGGCCGCAAAGACGCGCAGCCGCGTTGATGCGGGTGATCCAAAGCGCGCGATATTCGCGCTTCTTCTCGCGCCTGCCGCGATAGGCGTATTGCCCGGCCTTGATGACCGCCTGCTTGGCGGCGCGGAATACCTTGCGCCGGGCGTTGAAGTAGCCCTTCGCCTTCTTGAGAATTTTCTTGTGCCGACGCCCTGCGACGACACCGCGTTTGACTCGTGCCATGTTCTATCTCCTGACCTTAAGCGTACGGCAGCAATTGTTCGATGCGTTTAACATCGGACTCGCTGACATGCATCTCGCGGCGCAATTGCCGCTTACGCTTGCTCGGCTTTTTCGTCAGGATATGACGCCGATGGGACTGCGTGCGTTTGAAGCCATTCGCTGTTTTGCGAAAACGCTTCGCCGCAGCCCGCTTAGTTTTCATCTTGGGCATGATCGACTCCTATTTTTTAGCCCTGTTCACAGGCGTTCTCGCCGCAAACCACATTCGGTCTCCGGACGGTCATGCCGCTACAGGCGGGGTGACAGACTTTTTAGGGACTGCCGCTCACTTCTTTTTGGGCCCGAATACCATGACCATCTGCTTGCCCTCCATCAACGGGTTCTGCTCCACCACCGAATACGGTGCGAGATCCTCAGAAATCCGCGTCAACAGCCGGCGGCCGATGTCCTGGTGCACGAGCTCACGGCCACGGTACCTCAAGGTCACCTTAGCCTTATCTCCCTCGGTCAAGAATCGCACGATACTTTTCAGTTTGACCTGATAGTCCGCCTCTTCCGTCCCGGGACGAAACTTCACTTCCTTTACCTGAATCTGCTTCTGCTTACGCTTCGCCGCATGCGCTTTCTTGTTTTGTTCGAACAAGAATTTCCCGAAATCCATCACTCTTACCACCGGCGGCTCCGCCATCGGCGAAACCTCCACCAGGTCCAGAGCTTGCGAGCTTGCCATCGTGAGCGCCTCCGCTCTTGTCATGACCCCCGCTTGGCTTCCATCCGCTGCGATCACACGCACCGATGGTGCGGAGATCTCCTCATTGCGCCTTACGCGCTTCGACGTTGCGATACGCGATCCTCCAAAGCAATACGGCCGTGGCTCGCGATCTCGTTGCAAAGCAAGGCGCAGAGTTCGGTGAACTCGAACGAGCCAAGATCTTTGCCACCGCGCGTGCGTACGGCCAGGGTGCGTCCCTCGACTTCCTTGTCGCCAGCGACCAGAAGGAAAGGAACACGCTTGATTGTGTGCTCGCGGATTTTATAGCCTAGCTTCTCGTTCCTCAAGTCCGTTTCTACCCGAACCCCCTGATTTTTCAGGTTTTCCGCCATTTCCAGGCAGTATTTGGCTTGCCGCTCCGTAATTCCGATCACGACGGCCTGCACCGGGGCAAGCCACAGAGGCAATTTGCCCTCGTGATGCTCGATCAAAATACCGATAAAACGCTCCAGGGACCCAAACATGGCGCGATGCAACATTACCGGCGTGTGCTTGTGGCCATCCTCCGCGATGTAGTGCGCGCCCAAACGTACCGGCAGGTTGAAATCCACCTGTAGCGTGCCGCACTGCCAATCCCTGCCGATGGCATCCCGCAGCACGAACTCGAGTTTGGGACCGTAAAAGGCGCCCTCGCCTGGATTCAAGGTGGTCTCGATACCGGCAGCTTCACAGGCTTGGCGCAGCGCCGCCTCCGCCTTGTCCCAGATCTCCTCCGTTCCCACGCGCTTGACCGGGCGGTCCGAGAACTTGATGCGCACGTCATCGAAGCCGAAGTCGCGATATATGCTCAAGATCAACTGAGTGACGGCAACCGACTCCTCGGTAATCTGGTCTGGCGTGCAAAATATGTGCGCATCATCCTGCGTAAAGGCACGCACTCGCATCAGTCCATGCAAGGCGCCGGAGGGCTCGTAGCGATGCACCATGCCGAATTCCGCGAATCTCACGGGCAACTCCCGGTAGCTGCGCAGTCCCTGGTTGAAGACCTGGATGTGGCCGGGACAATTCATCGGCTTCAACGCGAACACCCGTTCATCCGGCGTTTGCGTCATGAACATGTTCTCGCCGAAGGATTCTATGTGGCCGGACTTGACCCACAACTCGCGGTCCATGACCTGGGGCGTGTTCACTTCCTGGTAGCCCGCTTCGGACTGGCGCCGGCGCATGTAAGCGATCAACTGCTGAAACAGCGACCATCCCTTCGGGTGCCAGAATACTGCGCCGGGCGCCTCCTCTTGGAAGTGAAACAAATCGAGTTCCCTGCCCAAGCGCCGGTGATCGCGCTTTTCCGCCTCCTCGATCCTGGTGAGATACTCCTTGAGCTGCTTCTCGGTGGCCCACGCCGTTCCATAGATACGCTGCAGCATTTCATTGCGTGAATCACCGCGCCAATACGCGCCCGCAACCTTGGTGAGCTTGAACGCCTTGAGCTTGCCGGTGCTGGGCACGTGCGGCCCCCGGCACAGATCTTCCCACTCGCCCTGGCCATACAGGCTGATCGACTCGCCTTGAGGAATGGCAGAGATGATCTCGGCCTTGTAGTGCTCACCCAGCTTCTGGAAATGAGCGATAGCCTCATCGCGTGGCAGCAAACGCCGGTGCACCTTCAGGTCGCGCGCGGCGATTTCCACCATGCGCTGTTCGATGGCAACCAGATCCTCGGTCGTGAACGGCCGTTTGTAGGCGAAATCGTAATAAAAGCCGTTCTCGATCACCGGCCCGATCGTCACCTGCGCGTCCGGGTAAAGCTCTTGCACCGCGTTTGCGAGCAGGTGCGCGGTCGAATGCCGGATGATTTCCAACCCCTCGGCGTCACGGTCGGTGACGATGGCGAGCTTGGCGTCGCTGTCGATCGCGGCAGATGTATCGACCAGCTTACCGTCGACCTTGCCGGCCAGGGCGGCCTTGGCAAGCCCAGGACCGATGCTCGCCGCGACATCCGCGACGGTGACCGCGCGATCGAAGCGTTTCTGGCTGCCGTCGGGCAGGGTAATCACTGGCATAAAGCATCATACCAAACGCGGTCCATCGCTTCCGCGCCACAAGGATGGTGCGCGCTAGTGGGATCGAACCACTGACCCCCACCATGTCAAGGTGATGCTCTACCGCTGAGCTAAGCGCGCTCGAAGGGCGCGAAAGATACCGGATTCGCGCTTCCCGATAAAGGGTCAGTCGTCAAAATCACGGCAATTCAATTGCAGGGAACCGCCTCCAGGGGCGCTTGCGGCGCGGCAGCTTGATTGATGGGCTTGGCCGAATAGCGGAATTGCACCTCGCCGACGATGACTGTATCGCCATCGGTGAGGAACGCCCGCGTGATCTTGCGGCCGTTGAGAATGACGCCGTTGGTGCTGTTCAAGTCCTCGATGATGGTCTCGCGAGGCCCAACCAGCACCAATGCATGGTTGCGGCTTACCGAGGATGAATCGACCTGTAGCTCGCAGCCGACCCCGCGCCCGATACGCGTTCGGCGGCCGAGCGTGTGGCTGGAGTTGCGGCCCCCATCGATCCGGATCAGCTCGGCGGACCACTCCGGACTTGGAGACATGATCGCGGACGTGATGGGCGCCGATCCGAGCCGCTCCATACTCGTCTGAATTCGGCCGAGCACATTGGCGTTATTGCTCTCGGAGCGCTCCAATCGACGGATGAGGAATTCGCGCTCCTCCAACGCGCCGCGCGTGCGCTCCAGCGAGGCGCGTAGCTTGCTCGCCTCGGCCTCGAGCGCATCGAATGCCGCGTTCTTGGCGGTCAGCTCCTGGCTCAGGCGCTTCACTTCCGCCTCCACCGGTTCGAGCGGGCGGCGGGCTTCCTGCAAGTGCGAGAGCAGCACCGACATTTCATGGTCGTGCTGATTAAATTGCTCTTCCGTCTCCTGCACATAGGCGTCGTGCAGCGCCTGGCGCTGCGCGAGCTCCGCTGCGTGCTCTTCCTGCACGCGCACCGCGGCCAAGGCAAAATTCGACTGCATCTCGGATACCTGGGCCATGTGCTCGGTTTGCATGTGCGAAATCATGCTCGCATGTTCCGACTGCATCTGCGACATGGCCGACGCATGTTGCGACTGCATTTCGGACATCGCCGCGGCGTGCTCGGTTTGCATCTTGGTCATGCTGGCCGCATGTTCGGCATGCGCTTTCGCGAATTGCGTGGTTTGTTCCGACTGCCGCTGCTCGGCGGAAGCCAGCAGCGCCGACATGCGCTGCGAGTCGGCGCTGGCCGATTCACGTGTTTCCTTCAAGGCAGCTTCGCGATCGGCCAAGTCGGCGGTGACGCGTTTCAGTTCCGCCTCGGCGGAACCGAGTCTCGTATCGAGCTCGGCGCGCGCCTCTTCGATGTTCTTCAGATCGTGTGACTGCTTGGCGATGAGTGCCGTCTGCGAGGACACCGTGGCCTGCAGTTTCTCGAGCGCCGCGCTTTGTGCCGCGAGCTGCAGGTCCCGGTTCGCAGCCTCCGCCAGCAGGCGTTCGCACTCGGCCTTCAACGCGCCGTGGCCCGCGTCGGCGACGCCAATCCGGGCATCGAGCTCGAGGAACTCGTTCTCGTCGAAGCCGCGCCGATATTCGCGTGTGCGCAGCAATTCCAGATAAGAGGCTGCCTGGGTGCGCACCGCTCCGAGTTCTGCGCGGATCGTGTCGACCTCGGAATCGCTGCGCTTCAACCTGGCGGTTAGGGCGGCAATGGACTCCTTGCCGGCGCTCAATTGCGTCGAGAGCTCCTGCACGGCGAGCTTCGTCGATTGCAGATCGTTTTCGAGCTGTGTACGAGCCTTGTCGCGCGCCTCCAACGACTGCTGCATCCGCGCATGATCCTGCTGCAGCGAGGATAGCTGCGCATCACGCTCCCCGAGCGAGTGCAGGACCTGGGCGATGGTGGCATCACGCGCCGCGAGGGAATCCTTGAGCAATATGGATTCGCTCTGGTGGCGTTCCGTCTCGCGCAGCGCCTCTTCGGCGCGGGAGCGCGCGGCCTCGAGTGCCGCTGCGCGTTCCTCGATGTGCTTCTCCTGCTCATGCGTGCGGGCCTGTGCGGATTCGAGAACCGCACGAGCCGCCGCGAGATCCGCCTCCAGCCGGCTGGCGCGCAGCTTTGCCGCCTCCTCGCTGTCGCGCACCTTGTCGAAGGAACGACTCAAGGTCTCGTACTCCGCCTGCTGATGCGCGATGCGCTCCTCGACGGTGCGCAAGGTTTCGGCGAGAGAAGGCAGGTCAACGGGCGAGGGGCGGATAAAATCGGCCGACATGTTGCTGCTCGCAAGCGCGGGGGCATTGATCAAACCCTCGGTCAGAGCCGGACGCTCAGCCGTGGTGTCCAGCAAACCGATGCGTGCGACGGGATCCATTCGAACCGCATCGTCCGCGACGTCCGGGTCCAGATAGTCCGCGGTAAGGATCGGCAGCCTGTCCGTTCTCTCCAGATCTAACTCCTGAGAATGACCCTGTTCAATTGCCATAAAATGCCTCTTTGACTTAAGACCAGCTAGCCCGCTCGCGACGCCGGCGCACCAAACGCCAGCTGCCGCAGCCTTTGAATTTCATCGCGTATTCTCGCGGCCTGCTCGAACTCGAGATTCCGCGCCAATTTCGTCATTTCCGCTTCCAGCTTCTTGATGCGCTTGACCGCCTGCTGCGGCGCCATCGCTTCGATTTCCGTGCCGCCGCGCTGCGCCTCGGCGACCGATCGCGCACCCTCCATGACATCCGCGACGGCCTTGACGATGGTTCGCGGTGTGATGCCGTGAGCAGTGTTGAACTCGATCTGCTTATTGCGACGCCGGTCCGTTTCGGCGATGGCGCGCTCGATCGATCCTGTGCGCACATCGGCGTAAAGGATGGCCTTGCCTTGCACGTTGCGCGCCGCCCGGCCGATGGTCTGTATCAACGATCCTTCCGAGCGCAGGAACCCTTCCTTGTCGGCATCCAATATCGCGACCAACGACACCTCCGGCATGTCCAATCCCTCGCGCAGCAGATTGATGCCGACGATCACGTCGAATTTACCCAGGCGCAGATCGCGGATGATTTCGGATCGCTCGACGGTTTCGATGTCGGAGTGCAGATACCGCACCTTGACGCCGTGCTCGCTCAGGTACTCGGTCAGATCCTCAGCCATGCGTTTCGTGAGCGTGGTGACCAGGACGCGCTCGTGCACCACCACGCGCGCGCGAATCTCGGATAAAAGATCATCGACTTGCGCCCGCACGGGCCGGATTTCCACCCGCGGATCCGTGAGGCCCGTGGGCCGCACCACCTGCTCGACAACCTGGGCGGACATTTTCTTCTCATAGGCGCCGGGTGTCGCTGAAACGAAAATCGCCTGCGGCGCCAAGCGCTCGAATTCCTCGAAGCGCAGCGGCCGATTGTCGAGCGCGGACGGTAGACGAAACCCGTATTCGACCAACGTCTCCTTGCGGGATCGATCGCCCTTGTACATGGCTCCGAGTTGCGGAATCGTCTGATGGCTCTCGTCGATGACCAGCAGCGCGTTGTCAGGAAGGTAGTCGAACAAGCATGGCGGCGGCTCGCCCGCATCGCGTCCCGACAGGTATCGGGAATAATTTTCGATGCCGGCACAATAACCAACCTCGTGCATCATTTCCAGATCGAACAAGGTTCGCTGCTGCAGGCGCTGCGCCTCCACGAGCTTGCCCGCATCATTCAATTCGCGCAGCCGTAGCCGCAGCTCGTCGCGAATCTGCTCGACCGCCTGTTGCACGCGCTCGCGCGGCGTCACGTAATGCGACGACGGATAGACGGTCAGCCGCGGCACCTTGCGCAATACCTCGCCGGTCAGCGGGTCGAAGAAGCTCAAGGTCTCCACATGGTCGTCGAACAGTTCGACGCGCACGGCCTCGCGCTCGGATTCAGCAGGGAAGATATCGATGACGTCGCCGCGCACGCGGTAGGTACCTTGCTGCAAATCAAGCTCGTTGCGCGTGTATTGCATGTCGGCGAGCCGGCGCAACAATTTGCGCTGCTCGAGAACATCGCCCCGCGACACGTGCAGCACCATGCTCAAGTAGGCTTGCGGGTCTCCCAAGCCGTAGATCGCGGAAACGGTTGCGACGATGATCGAATCGGGCCGCTCCAGCAGCGCCTTGGTCGCGGACAGCCGCATCTGCTCGATGTGTTCGTTGATCGAGGCATCCTTCTCGATGAACGTGTCGGACGCGGGAACGTACGCTTCGGGCTGATAATAATCGTAATAAGAGACGAAGTATTCCACGGCGTTGTGCGGAAAGAACCCTTTGAATTCTCCGTAGAGCTGTGCCGCGAGGGTCTTGTTGTGCGCCATCACCAGCGTGGGTCTTTGCAGCTGGTTGATGACGTTCGCAATGGTGAAGGTTTTGCCGGAGCCGGTGACGCCCAGCAAGGTTTGCTGAGCGAGGCCACTGCGCAGTCCATCCACCAAGTGTTCTATCGCCTGCGGTTGATCTCCCGCCGGCCGGTAGTCCGAAAATAGCTCGAAGCTCATGAGAACCATCCTCTCAGATGTCAAGGCCACAGGCACGCGTGAGGTTCCGCCAACGTGCGGCGCTACGCGCTTTGCAGAAGCATATGTCATGCGAGGCTGTCTGGCGGCGGTCGGTTAATTTACGTAAGATCACGCGCCGCAGGCTCAAGCGTAGGTGAATCACTTGCCCACATCACTTTCCAAACGCGTTCAAAGGGTCAAACCCTCGCCGACCCTGGCCATCACGGCGCGGGCGTTGGCCCTCAAGGCGGAAGGCAAGGACATCATAGGGTTGGCCGCCGGCGAACCGGATTTCGACACACCGGCTCACATTGCAGATGCGGGCGTTGAGGCAATTCGCAAGGGGATGACGCGCTATACGGCCGTCGACGGCACCCCTGAACTCAAAGACGCGATCATCGCAAAGTTCAAGCGGGACAATGGGTTAGAGTACAAACGTAATCAGATTCTGGTGTCTTCCGGCGCCAAGCAAACCTGCTTCAATGTGTGCGCGGCACTGCTGGATCCAGGCGACGAGTGCATCATTCCGGCGCCTTACTGGGTGTCGTACCCGGATATGGCGCTGCTCGCCGATGGTGTTCCCATAGTCGTCAACGCGAATGCGGCGGCGGGCTACAAGATCACTCCGAAGCAGCTTGCGGCCGCGATCACACCCCGCAGCAAATTGATTTTCATCAATAGCCCGAGCAATCCGACGGGCGCTGCCTACACCAAGGCAGAGTTGCAGGCACTTGGCGCGGTTTTGGCCGGCCATCCGCAAGTGGTGATTGCTTCCGATGAGATGTACGAGCACATTTATTGGGCGCCAGAACCGTTTACGAGCTTCGTGCAAGCCAATCCGCATCTCTACGATCGCACCGTGACCATCAACGGCGTCTCGAAGGCCTATGCCATGACCGGCTGGCGAATCGGTTACTGTGGCGGCCCCAAAGAAATCGTCGCGGCAATGGCGACCATTCAGGGTCAATCGACCTCGAACGCCTCGAGCATCTCGCAACGCGCCTCGACCGTGGCGTTGAACGGCGACCAAAAATGCGTTGGCGAGATGAACAAAGCATTCAAGGCGCGCCATGACTTCGTCGTTGCGGGTCTCAATTCAATTCCCGGAGTGACCTGCCTGCCGGGGGCCGGGACCTTCTACGCCTTCGCACAGGTCGAGGGAGCCATGCGGGCGCTCGGTATTAAGGACGACAATGAGTTCGCCGAGTACTTGCTGATCCATGCGGGCGTCGCGGTGGTCCCTGGGTCGGGCTTTGGTGCGCCGGATCATATCCGCATATCCTTTGCCTGCAGCATGGAGACTTTGGAGAAGGCATTGCGGCGCATCGAGACGGCTCTGTCCGCCGCGGTTGCCAAACGCGCGTGAGCCCGTACGGCTGGTGAGATACAAGAATCTAGGCGACACCGGACTCAAAGTCTCCGAACTTTGCCTAGGCTGCATGACTTACGGCCTACCCGACAGAGGCGACCACGCCTGGACGTTGCCTGAGGACCAGAGTCGCCCGTTGATTCGTCAGGCTGTCGATCTCGGCATCAATTTCTTCGATACGGCCAACACCTACTCGGACGGCACGTCGGAGGAGATCCTCGGCCGGGCCATCAGGGATTTTGCGCGTCGGGATGAAATGGTGCTCGCGACCAAGGTATTTTTCCCAATGGCCAAGGACCCGAACTCGATGGGTCTCTCGCGAAAGGCCATCTTTACGCAAATCGACGCAAGCCTCCGCAGGCTCGGCACGGACTACATCGACCTGTATCAGATTCACCGCTGGGACTACCGGACCCCCATCGAGGAGACGCTCGAGGCGTTGCACGACGTGGTCAAGAGCGGCAAGGCGCGCTATCTCGGAGCATCGTCGATGTGGGCATGGCAGTTCAGCAAGGCGTTGTATACGGCGAAGCTTAGGAATTGGACGCCATTCGCAACCATGCAAAATCACTACAACCTTCTCTACCGCGAGGAAGAGCGCGAGATGATGCCGCTTTGCGTCGAACAGAAAATCGGCGTGCTGCCCTGGAGCCCGCTCGCCCGCGGTCGCCTCACCCGGGTGTGGGACGAGCAGACCGAGCGGAGCCGCACCGACCAATATGGCAGCAAGCTGTACGTCTCGAATGTCGAGGGCGATCGTGCCGTGGTCGAACAAGTCGCAACAATCGCGGCAGCTCGCGGAGTCTCGAAGGCCTGCGTCGCGCTGGCGTGGATTGTCCAGAAACCCTTCGTGACCTCGCCCATCATCGGCGCATCGCAGCCCACCCATCTCGAGGATGCCATCGCAGCGCTCACCCTCAAGCTCGAAGCCGCCGAAATCTCGCAATTGGAAGCGCCCTATGCTCCCCACGTCATCAGCGGGCACACCTGATCGTTTCCAGGCAAATCCTTGACTTAACCGTCCGCCTTCCCGACAATCCGCGCCTCCTCCGCATTCCCCGGTAGCTCAGTGGTAGAGCGACGGACTGTTAATCCGTTGGTCGGCGGTTCGAATCCGTCCCGGGGAGCCAACTGCACTGGGTCCTAACCGGGCACATGGTATCCATTTCCTTCCGGAGACATGGGTAACAGTCTGGCCCCGAACGGGTTAGGGGCACATTCGACGCGACCCGCCTCGTGATCAAAAAACCCCAAATCGTAGTGCATAAAGCTGACCAGCCAGATTTTCTCGGCGACTTCCTTGATGCCGACGTTTTGTCCAGCGAAGACCTGGCTGAGATTGATCTTACGCCGCCCGAGGCAGATGCGGCCACAGGTGGTGACGGTGATGGTGCGATCGTGGAAGGGGTATTCGAGGTCGCTGAGGCCGGTGTAGGGTCGGGAGGAGGCGCGATACAGCTGAGCGGGGCATCGACCCTCCAAGGCCTGATGCGGCCGCTCTTGGTTGTAGTAATCAATGAAGTGATCGAACTTGGCCTGCTGCTGGAGCAGGTTTTTCGCGGCCGGCTTGGTGGCCTCCTTCTTCAAGGTCAGGTGCATGCGCTCATGGCGGCCATTTTGCTGCGGGTTACCGGGTTTGATCCGTTCGATGCCGATACCTAGGCGCAGCCACCACACGGAGAGCTTGCTGAGGCCGAAGAAGGCGGAGCGGCTGGCGAAGGGAACGCCGTTGTCGGTGCGGATCGCCAAGGGCAGCCCGAAGTCCTTAAAAGCCCTTTCAAACACGGTAAAAGCCTGTATTTCCTGAGTTGAACCCAGGGCATCGCAGCACAGCAGGTAGCGGCTCGCAAAGTCGGTGATGGTCAACGGATAGCAGTAGCGTTTATCAACGAGCATGAACTCGCCCTTGAAATCCGCACACCACAGATCGTTCG
>Ga0116231_10012755_pt1 | contig 12178 bp, 8 predicted proteins | sample S1TSphgellanicum_2_FD_89695 | JGI IMG/M metagenome (GOLD analysis project Ga0116231, IMG submission 89695) | Host-associated microbial communities from peat moss isolated from Minnesota, USA - S1T2_Fd - Sphagnum magellanicum MG | ecosystem: Host-associated > Plants > Peat moss > Unclassified... | reverse complement strand
GCGGGCTCAAGGATTCGCCCAAGGACAAGCCGCAGTTGTATGTGATCCCTGCCGATGGCGGCGAGGCGCAGCAGTTGACGAAGATGGAAAACGGCGTGGAGGGCTTCGACTGGGCTCCGGATTCGAAGCGCATTGCCTTTACGGCGGAGGCGCCGGAATCGAAGGCCATGAAGGATCGCAAGGAGTATTTCGGCGATTACCACGTCATCCACGCCGACTACGAGATGGCGCATCTGTGGCTGGTCGCTCTGCCGGTGACGGATGAGGCCGGCAACACACCTGCGCCAGCCGAGCCGAAGCAGTTGACGAAGGAGGATTCGTTCACGGTTCAGAGCTTTCGGTTTTCACCAGACGGCACACGCATCGCCTTCAGCGCGCAGCGCGATCCGGATCTGATCTCCGGATTCTCCTCGGACATTTACACCGTGAATGTGGCCGATGGCATAGTCAAGAAGATTGTCGATACGCCGGGGCCGGACAGCAATCCCCACTGGTCGCCGGATGGGACGCAGATTGCGTATGCCACTTCGAATGGCGCGAAGTATTTCTATTTCATGGATCGGCGGATCGCTGTGGTCTCGAGCAACGGTGGAGCGCCGCGGGTGCTGACGCTCAACTTCGACGAAGACCCCGACCTGCTGGAATGGTCCGCGGATGGGATCTATTTTTCCGCACAGCAGAAGACCGAATCCGGGCTGTTTCTTCTTGATCCAGCGGCCGCCACGGTCAAGAGGGTTGAGATTCCGGGCTCGACCATCGCGGTCCAGTTCTCGTTCTCAAAAGACTTCAAACGAGTTGCCTACCGGGGCGCGGGAGCAAACCGGTTTGGCGAGATTTACGCGTCGGATGTACCGCTGAGCGCACCGCAGCAGATCACCCATGCGGCGGAGCAGTTGTTTGCCTTCAACACGGCCCAGCGCGAGGTGGTGCAGTGGAAGTCCGGCGACGGAACGGTGATTGAGGGCGTCTTGTACAAGCCGGCGGACTTCGATGCAAAGAAGAAATACCCGCTGCTGGTGGTCATTCACGGCGGGCCAACGGGTGTAGACATACCCTGGATCGCGCCGGATCGCTATTACCCGATTGAGCGATTTGTGGCCAAAGGCGCGCTGATTCTGCGGCCGAATTATCGCGGCTCGGCGGGGTATGGAGAGAAGTTCCGTTCGCTGAACGTGCGCAATCTGGGCGTGGGCGATTATGCCGATGTGATTTCCGGCGTGGACTCCCTTATCGCCAAGGGTTTTGTGGACAAGGACCGCGTGGGGTCGATGGGCTGGAGTGAGGGCGGGTATATTTCGGCGTTTATTACCACGTCGAGCGACCGCTTCAAGGCGGTTTCGGTGGGCGCGGGCATCTCCGATTGGGCGACGTATTACTACAACACGGACATCACGCCCTTTACGCCGCAGTATCTGCATGGCACGCCGACGAGCGATCCGGAGATCTATGCCAAAACCTCGCCGATCACGTACATCGCCAAGGCGAAGACGCCGACGTTGATTCAGCAGGGCAGCGCCGATCATCGGGTTCCGGTGGCGAACAGCTTCGAATTGCGCCAGGCGCTGGAAGATCATGGCCTTCCAGTGAAGATGGTGCTTTACGACGGCTTTGGGCACCCGGTGAACAAGCCGAAGCAGCAGCGCGCGGTGATGGAAGAGAACGAAAACTGGTTCGACCACTACATCTGGGGCGATCCGCTGCCGGAGCACTTGACGCCGGTCGTGAAGCCGGAGACATCCGAGGCCGCAAAGCCGCAACCCTAGCTGGAAGCAGTTTGGGCTGCGCGGCGTTTTTCTTGTTTGTGGGCGTACATGGCAGAGTCGGCGTAGCGCTGCAGGTCTTCCTTGGTGTGGCCGTCTTGGGGATAGACGGCGAGGCCTATGCTGGCTGCGGCGTGCAGCCGGTATCCTTCGAGGGCGAAGGGTTCGTCGAAGCAGCGTTCCAGGCGGACGGCGATCTCTTCGGCGTCGGCGCGGCTGCGCAGGATGGGAACCAGGGCGATGAACTCGTCGCCGCCGATGCGGGCCAGCATATCGCCATTGCGCAACTGCATCTTCATGCGCCGCGTGGCCTCTTGCAGGTAGAGGTCGCCGATGCGATGGCCGTAGCGATCGTTGACCTGCTTGAAGCGGTCGAGATCGACGTAAATGAGCCCGAAGACAGCCTCGTCCTTGCTGGCGGAGTGCATCAGTTCGTCGAGCCGTTCTTCCATGCTGAATCGGTTGGGAATGTCAGTGAGCAGGTCGTATTGGGAGCGGTGCTGCAGATCGCTCAAGAGGCGGCGGGTGTCGATGGCCAGTTCGGCCAGGCGTGCGCCAATCTCCAGTGTGGAGGGGATGTCCGCTTCGCCCGCGCGCTGCAACAGGGGTGTGGCCAGCAGATAGCCGAGCGAGACGCCGTCGGGCGAATGAAGCTCCCGAAAGACGATGCCGGGGCCGCTCGGAGGTTCGACCGTGCTGCCTCCAGAGGCGCTCGAGTGAAGCTCAAACCAGCAGGCCGCGCCAAAGAGACGCGAAGAGACGAGGCTTTGGATCTCGCTCAGCACCTCTTGCAATGGCGCGGAGCTGTTGATCCGTTCGAGAATGAGGCTGCGGTGCTGTTCGAGGCGCGCCAGTTGGCGCCCGCGGATGGCGTCTTCCTGGTTCTGCCGGGCGAGAATCGCGGCCTGCTGGCGCAATCGGCGGTCGAGCAAGCCGGCCCAGATCACGGCGATGAGGATGACAGCGCTCAAGACGGTTACGATATAGGCCATGCGCTTCACCGTCCACCAGGAGGGTTGCTGCAACACGGAGATATCGGCGAGCGAGCGCATGCGCAGATCGAACCACAGCCGATCGCGCCAATAATTGCCGGCATCGACAAAACACACTCCCGTGACTCGGACCTGACTGCCGACTTCAGGCAGGGCCGAAGGCTGCGCCGAGTCGGCGTAGTCGGAAGAGCTATGGCGCAGGGTTGCGGAGAAAAGATGGCCCTCGTGGCGCAGGATGAGCAGGTCGACGCGGGAGTCGTGGACCACGGCTACCACTTCGCCCTCCATCGCCACCAGGCCGTAGGCAAATTTGCCCTGGGAGGCATTTTCCCAGTCGACGGCTAGGGGTGTTGCTGCGCCTTTGCCGCCCAGCAAACGGAGCTGTCCGCGCTGCAGGCGGACGTTCTGATCGACAACGGCGGGAAAGCCGATGGCTTCCACCGCTTCACCGGTATGCAGGGGGAGATTGGTGTCGGTTTCAACCAGGATGGCTTGCCCGTCTTGCTCGACGATGGCGATTTCACCGGCTTCGAAGTAGGTGAGGGTTCCGGAAATACGGACGCGCTGGCTCTGGTTGGTTTCGCGATATGCGAAGATGACCTGGTTCAGGGGAACCGTTGGCAAGCTCCACGGGCTGGAGAGCGGAGGATGCTCGATCACGACTTGGTCGGCGGAATTGACGTCCAGCCAGACGCCGGCCATCTGCATCCGGCTATCGAATTGGCCACCGGCGACGCCGGTGAGTTCCACGTCCGCATTCACGACGTCCTCGGCGCGCAGGTTGCCCGGCCGGGCGACGAAAGCCGCTACCACGCCGTTGGGCACAGCAAGCTCGAAGCGCATGCCGGGTTCGCGGGCCGCGGCGGCGAGGACGCGTCCGTGGATGGTCACGTACAGACTGTCGAATTTGGATTGAATCAAGTCTACAAAGGCCGCGGGCTTGGGTTCGGGCAGCTTTCCCGGAGCCAGGACCTGGATGGCCGTTGCGGTGACTTCGGGGCGAAAGCTGGCGTCCGTCACTCCGCTGACCAGCAGACGATCCCCGGGTTTGATCTCCGTGTGACCCGAATAATTGATGTAAGTGCCATGCCCGTCGCTTTGGACGAAGAGGCCGCCATCCTCGGTGTTGACGAAGGTTGCCGTTCCCTGGAGCTTGACCGGAAGGCTCTTGGCTGCCTGGGCGTTGGTGAGCTCGTTCACCTGGCGCACCTCGGTCAGGGGCGCCTGGGCGTGGCTGCCGGCAGCGAGCAAGAGCATCGGAATGAGGAACAGACAACCGTAGGACTTAAGCATGGTCTTGCCTTTTGTAGCCTTCGAGCATGGCGCTCGCGCGATCCTGGCATAGTTCGGGGAGTTCGGGAGTTGCATTTGAACTATCGGCAATTGGAGAGGCGACATAAGGCACAGAGGACGTTTTCCTCAGAAGCGGTCCGATGGAAACATGGCAACGCTGCCTTCCAGTATCGCACCGGCGCGGATTCCTGGAACATGGCGAAAATGTTGGAGTTCGCACGGCGCACCGGTCAGGTGTGCCGGCATCTGCTCTAATAGCCGGTTGGCCGCTGCGCGCTTTCCCGGGTTGGCTGGGATGGCAGATCCCGCGGCCCGGGAGCGAAATCGGTGACAAGGGCAATCGCAATGGCAATTTCCGTGGCGCAGTCTTCCCGGACTCAGTCTTCCTCCCGCAGCATGGCATCGCACTCCGAGTATTCTCAGGGCGGCACGCAGTCGGCGCCTACGCGGCGGATTCGCGTGCTGGGCGTTCCACTCGACCTGGGCGCGAGCCGCCGCGGCGTCGACATGGGTCCCTCGGCGATGCGCGTGGCCGGTTTGGAGGCGAGGCTCGAGGCGCTCGGACACCAGGTGGTGGATGGGGGCAATATTCGCGTGGAAATTGCCGAAACGCAGCGCGTCGGGAGCGCCAATGCGCGCTTTCTTCCGCAGATTGCGGAGACTTGCACGCGTACGGCAGAGGCCGTGGCGCAGACGCTCGAAGACGGCATGACGCCGTTTGTGCTGGGCGGGGACCATTCGCTGGCGGCAGGGACGGTCTCCGGCGTGGCGGAGTTTTTCCGGCGGAGTGGCCAGAAAATCGGCATCCTCTGGCTGGATGCGCACTCGGACATCAACACGCCGGCGACTTCTCCTTCGGGCAACGTGCACGGGATGCCGCTGGCTGCCCTGTTGGGGCTGGGCGCAGATTCGGAACTGGCCTCGCTGGGGCAGATCTTCGGCTACGCACCCAAGATCGCGCCGGAGAATACGGTGATCCTGGGTGTGCGGGACGTCGATGCGGCGGAGCGGGACAATCTGCGCCGCGCCGGCGTAGGCGCGGTTTACACCATGCGCGATATCGACGAACGCGGCATGCGTGCGGTGATGGAGGAAGCGTTGCGCATCGCGGGTGAAGGGACAGCGGGGTATCACGTTTCGCTCGATATGGACTGGATCGACCCCGAGGACGCGCCGGGCGTGGGCACGCCGGTGCGCGGCGGGGCGACCTATCGCGAGGCCCATCTGGCGATGGAGATCCTCGCCGATCACGGGCGGCTGCTCAGCTTCGAGGTCGTCGAAGTAAATCCGGTGATCGACGAGCACAACCGCACGGCGGATCTGGCGGTGGAGCTGGCTTGCTCGGCGTTTGGGAAGAAGATTCTCTAGCGCTGTTACGATCCCATTGTTGTTGGGATTTTCGACTACTCAACGTTTTTCCGGGCTAGCGAAGCAAGTTTGCTCGAATCCACGCTTCCATTCTGGACGCATCCTTGTAGTCGAGTCGGAATTTGTCACGCCGAATCCAGTCGAGTGCGCCGGCTGTCAGGCGGCTAGTTGTGACAATTACCCCTTTCGTCGCCCGGTCAAAATCGACGATTCCACCAAACTCGCGGACTTCCGCGAGCCTCACCTTTCTTGACGGCCCGTAGCGTTTAGCCTGCCAGAGCGATTTAATAGGCCCAAGTGTGGCGTCATCTCTCAGCGCAATTACGTCGATTCCACCGTCCTTCGAGGGTCGAGTTACATCCACCACCCAGCCCTCAGATTCGAGCAATCGCCCGATTAGCTCTTCAAAGTTCCGCCAACTGAGTTCTGACAGCGCACCTCCGGACCTCAGGAGGTCGGCGGCCATCATCACCGCAGTCGGCGAGGACGAAACCCAGTTCGGCCTTGACAGGCCTGTTGGAAGCCAAAGTTCACTCTCACCAACGAGCTGCGATTGCGCTGGCGTTAGCCAAGGCAGGTCTGCCGCGAGCCAAGAACTGTTGTTGCTCCAATCTCTCGCGTTTTTCCGAAATTCCTGTATCCAGGCTTTGCTTGCTTGGGCTGTGGTATTTGAAAACCCCAAGAGACCAGGGACGACAAGCTGTTCTTGAAGTTCATCGCCGAAAAGCGGATTGTGGGCGACAAAGTCGTCGATCTCCTCGTCGGTAGGCGGGCCGTTCGGGCGTTCGTAAGCAGAGCCCTCAGAGACGCTTCTTGACCCGCGATGGATTTCGATCGTTTCCGATATGGTATCGCCAATGAGATTGCGCAAGTCCTGAGTTGTTAGATTTAGCGTTGCCATTCGATTCCAATCAAAGTGAAGCCGACAAGTTGAGTAGAGAGCCAAGATTAACGCAAGAATTTCTAGTATGGAAGTACCCGAGACTTTGGGGGAATGAGGCCTATTCGCTCTGTTCCAGCGCACTACAATCGAAGAGGCATGGCAAAGAAACTGCGCGTAGGGATTCTCTTCGGCGGCCGGAGTGGTGAGCACGAGGTCTCGCTGCTTTCGGCTGCTTCGATTCTTAAGGCGATCGATCGCAAGAAGTTTGAGGTGGTGCCGATCGGCATTACCAAGAGCGGGCGCTGGCTCACGGCTGGCGGGGCGCAGGCGCTTTTGGCCGGCAATGCGGCGGAGCTGGACGGTTTGGCGCTGGCGGCTGAGGCCGATGCTGCCAAGGCACCCACAGATGCGGTTACGGCGATCGTTCCCGACGCGGCGACGCTCTCCGGCGGTGGTTCAGGGCGGCTGGATGTGGTTTTCCCGGTCCTGCATGGGACATTCGGCGAAGACGGGACAATTCAGGGCCTCTTTGAGCTGGCGGATATTGCCTACGTCGGTTCCGGCGTGCTCGGCTCCTCGGCAGGGATGGACAAGGACATCATGAAGCGGCTGTTTGCACAGGCTGGGTTGCCGATCGTCAAGCACCTGACCGCGCTGCGCACCGCGTGGGAGGCCGCGCCGCGCAAGACGGTCACGGCCATTGAAGCGGCGCTCAAGTATCCACTCTTCGTCAAGCCGGCCAATCTCGGCTCCTCCGTGGGGATCAGCAAGGTGCATGACCGCAAGGAACTCCCCTCCGCGCTCAAGCTGGCTGCGCAGTTCGACCGCAAGATCGTCATTGAAGAGGGCGTGGCCGGCAGCGGCAAGTTGAGAACGACCAAGAAGGCGCGCGAACTCGAAGTCGCCGTGCTCGGCAACGACGATCCCAGGGCCAGCGTGGTGGGCGAGATCGTCCCCGGCAAGGAGTTTTACGACTACGAAGCCAAGTACCTGAGCGACGGGTCGATTCCGATCATTCCTGCGCAGATTACGGCTGCCGAATCGAAGAAGATTCGCGCAATGGCGGTCGAGGCGTTTCGCGCCTGCGATCTGGCGGGGCTGGCGCGGGTCGATTTCCTGATGGAGCCGGATGGCAAGCGCAGGATTTACCTGAACGAAGTGAACACTCTGCCGGGTTTTACCTCGATCAGCATGTATCCCAAGCTTTGGCAGGCTTCAGGGTTAAGCTACTCCGACCTGATCACGCGGCTCATTGAGCTGGCTCTGGAGCGGCACCGGGAGCGCGCGCGGACCAGCTTCAGCTTCGAAGCGAAAGCCGGCGGCTAGAATCATTGCGTAGCGGCGGGGAACACTTTCCCGCTCGCTGTTGTCTCTAGTAAGGGTGGGTGCACGCGGCAAACCCTGCGGCCGGATCGAAAACCTGCCAGCGATGAGGAAAACTTCTCAATGACCCTAATGGACGCACCCAAGTACGACGCTGCGAAAGCTCGCAGGCGCACCCAGATTTTTTCCGGTATTTTCGGCGCACTCGCAGTATTTATCGTCTTCATGTGGTTCTTTACCGGTCGGCCGGTCGACTGGCCCTGGACCTGGTGGATGTACTGGGCTGGCGAGCGCGATGTGAACCAGTTCCTGCAGGCCGTCGAGTCCAACGACATGGCCCGCGCCTACGGCATCTGGAATAACGACTTCGACTGGCAGCGGCATCCCGACAAGTACGTTCACCCGACCTACGAAAGATTCAAGCAGTTCTGGGGCCAGAATAGCTCCGACAACGATTACGGCACGATCCTCAGCCATCGCGTGGTGGCCAGGAAAAAAGCCGGGGAGGGCCTCATCGTCGGCATGATGATCAACGGCCGCAAGAGCGCGCCGCTTTTCCTCATCTACGACGGCAAATCGCATACTCTCGACGATTCCCCGTTCGAACTCACCATCCCCGAGCAGTAGACCCTACGAATCCAGGGCCAATTCCGCAAGCGTTTTTTCGAGACTGGCTGGGTCTTCGACGTTGAGGCACTTGAGACCGCGGTCAATCTGGCGCAGCAGGCCTGTGAGCACTTTGCCGGGGCCGACTTCGATAAAAATTTCCGCTCCGGTAAGCGCCTGAATGCAGCCGGCCCAGTTCACCGTGCCTGTCACTTGCTGAATGAGCGCTTCGCGGGCCGCTGCCGCCGTGGTGACGAGCGTGCCGCTGACGTTGGCCGCTACGGGAAATTTCGGGTCAGAGATTGCAATACCGCTCAGAAACGCGGCCACGTCTTCCTGCGCCGGCTGCATCAGCGAGCAATGAAAGGGAGCGCTGACTGGGAGCATCACGGCGCGGCGCGCGCCCCGAGCCTTGACCAGTTCGGCGGCCTTTTCGACAGCGGCTATCGCGCCGGAGATAACCGTCTGGTCGGGCGAGTTGAAGTTGGCCGCGGAAACGACCTGTCCCGTCTCGGCGGCGGCTTCCGCGCAAGCGCCAGCGACCTGATCCGCCGGGAGGGCAAGAACCGCGGCCATGGCGCCTTCGCCGGCGGGAACAGCGGCCTGCATCGAACGCCCGCGAGCTTTTACGGCGCGTACCGCGTCCGGGAAGCGGAGCGTGCCGGCGGCTACGTGGGCCGACCATTCGCCAAGGGAGTGTCCGGCGGCGAGCGCGGGCGTGATGCCGTGTTCGGCAAGGACGCGCAAGGCGGCTACGCTCACCGTGAGAATGGCCGGCTGGGTGTTTTCGGTGAGGCGCAGATCGTCTTCGGGGCCATCGAGGAAGATGCGGCTGAGGCTAAAGCCGAGCGCCTCATCGGCTTCAGCGAACGTGGCGGCTGCGGTGGGGAAGGCTTCTGCAAGCGCGCGGCCCATGCCGACGGTTTGCGAACCCTGGCCGGGGAAGAGGAATGCGATCTTTTTTGTAGTCATACCGTCCCAAATTCTACCGGAACGAGGCTGGCCCGATTGCCTCCTCGTTCGCATTCGGGTCTAAAACCGATTGGCAATCTTTGCCGGTCCTTCGGCAATGCGGAAAAACTCGGGCAGGTTTGGGTCGAATCGAACAAGGCAAGCATGTCGCGTTCAATCGGGAGATGGACAGCGGTATTCGTCTCTCCCGCATGTTGCGCCAGAGCATATTGCTCCGCTCCGACCGGTTTCTGGATGGCGCGGAGTTCTGGATGGCGCGGAGTTCTGGATGGCACGGAGGAGCGCGCATCCGCGCCGACTCTAATTCCAGCGCTTGCGGTCGTCGTGGCTGTCGTCGTCGATGGGGCGTCCCTGGCCGTCGAAGCGCACCGTGCGGCCTTGCTTCTTCATGTAGACCTGGAATTTGCTGGCGGCGCGTTTGCGCTTCCAGCGAAAGTATTGGTTGCGCAGTCCGTAGAAGCGTTCGCTGAGCACAAAGCCGAGGCCGCGCTGTGGGGCGAAACGCAGATAGATCAGCGCCGCCAGGCCGCCTCCCAATTGCGCAAAGGCGTACATGCGCTCCTCGCCGAAGGACTGCGCCACAGCAATCAGCGCATAGATCGCCGCCAGATATTTGGCCTTGATTCCGATGACAAAAAAGAGCTGGAACTCGATGTCGCCGTGGAGGATTCCAATCGCGGTGAGCAATCCAAAGATGCCGCCCATGCATCCGGTGATCCCAACCAGCGGCTGAGGATACCCGAGTTGCGCGCCGATCGCGTAGATCAAAATGGCGACGGCGGCCGCCCCGATGACCGAGGCCGCGTAGAGGCCGGTGACCCAGCGATCGCTATGCATCGACTCCAGAAAACCAGCGAGAAACCAGAGTGAAAGCAGCTCGAAGGCGGTTCCCAGAATGGAGAAATGCACGAAGCTGTAGGTCAGCGGCTGCCAGATTTGTCCGGCTGCGAAGTTAGGCGGGTAGAGCCCCAGGTGGGCCATGACGGACATGGGGTCGACCAGCCGCGCCATGCCCAGCACCAGCAGTACGAAGAACGCGGCAAGATTCCACAGAATCAGGCGTCGCGTGGCGCCGTTGAATTCGGGAAACGAGAGTTGGACAGATCGAAAGCCGGCCATAGTGTCTCCATGAGCGTACATCCTGCGGAGCAGGAATGTCATGCTGCCCCGCCGCAAGAGAGCGTTCGTCGACGAATTTCGGGCCGGAGGCGGCCCGGCAAGTCCATTTGCGGAATCGTCGGCGGTCATTCCGGGCGGCGGCGGACGAGCAACAGGGTCTGGTCGTCGACCTGCGTGCCGTAGCTGCGCACCCCGGCAAGGATGGCCGCGGCCAGCACCGGCAGCGGGTCTTCGATCTGGCGGACCAGCAGCCGCTCCAGCGCCTCCACGCCAAACTCCACGCCGCGCAGGGATTTGGCTTCTCCGGTCACTTCCAGAATGCCGTCCGTGGCGATCAGCACCACGTCGCCCGGCGCCATGGTCAGCGGCGAAGATGCGAATTCCGAAACGGGAAGCAGGCCGAGAGGGAACTGCTCTTCCTCGATGCGATTGACTTTGGCCGAGGCCGCGCTCCAGTGCAGCAAAGGAGTGCTGGCAGCCATGCCGTAATACGCCGTGCCGTCGCTGTTCAAGCGCAGCGCGCCAAAGGTGGCGTACATGTGGGCTTCCTTGACCTGGGGCAGCACCTGGTTGAGGCGCAGCATCAGCCTTGAGAGCATGGCTCCGCCACCGTCGCCTGAGCTGCTGTCGCCGAGCGCGGTGCGGGCCGAGGTTTTCAGCATGCCCATCAGGATGCCGGCCTGCAAGCCGTGACCGGCAATGTCGGCGAGATACGCGACGGTGTCTCCCCCGGGCAGGTGCACCACGTCGACCAGGTCGCCGCCCACTTTATCGCTGGGCTCCGAGACGCCGTAGATCTCAAAGCGCGTGGTAGTCACGCTGACCGGCGGCACGAGCGTTTTTTGGATGGACTGCGCGAGTTCCAGTTCGTTGCGGACGCGCATGGCATCCTGGCCGGTCATGCTCATGAAGCGCAGGAAGCAAAAGTATGAGCCCAGGATCGCCGCTAAAATGCAGGTCGCCGCGAAATGCCTTCCGGCCTCGGGAGAAACCAGAGTCAGGCGCCAGACGGATTCCATCCAGCGCATAAACCCCGGCACCGCCATCGACAGGGGCACCTGAAAGAAGACGGTGACAATGAGCCAATACACGGGAAGCCGCGTTGCAATTACGGCGATCAAAGCGCCGTAGAGGCCCGCGACCATCGCCAGCGCCAGCACCACCGCATACGGCAATTGGCCGCCCGCCTCCAGATCGTTGTAAAAGCCAAACACAGTGAAAAGAAGGAAGATGGCAGCCAGCAACACCCAGTACTGGCGGAATGGGACACCCTTGAGGTGACTCCATCGCTTCGGGCTTCCCATCAGCCACGCAAACAGGCGATTTCCCATAGCCGCAACCTATCAAAAAAGCGCAAACTTCGGTCAATTATGGCGTAGCCACCAGCCCGCGATGGCCAGCCGCATCCACGGCGCGGACGCCAAAGACGACGTTGTCTTTGGAGACGGGCAGAGTGAGCGTCAGCGGGTCCGGTCCGGCTGGGATCGACTGCATGTACTCCCAGTCCGGAGCGGTCGTCTCGCGCCACAAGACTTCGTAATGCATTCCGGCGGCCGCGCCTTCGGGAGCTTTCCAGGTCATGGTGGTGTTGTTGTCGAGCTTGGTGGTAACGAGCTTGAAGTCAACCGGAATGCCGGGAGACGAGGCTAGCGTAGCCAGTGTGGCTGCGTTCAGCCGGGCTACGTTGGCAACGTAGGCGAAGTCGACGAATTGCAGCAGATCGCCGAACTGGACGCCGCCTTCGACGCGGACATTCTGGTGCTGGTGGTTGAAGTCTTCGCGCCACTCCGTGATGCGAACGGCCGTGAAGCCTTCTTTGTTGAAGCTGGTGTGGTCGCCTCCGCGCAGGTAACGGTCGGGGC
>Ga0116231_10012754_pt1 | contig 12179 bp, 15 predicted proteins | sample S1TSphgellanicum_2_FD_89695 | JGI IMG/M metagenome (GOLD analysis project Ga0116231, IMG submission 89695) | Host-associated microbial communities from peat moss isolated from Minnesota, USA - S1T2_Fd - Sphagnum magellanicum MG | ecosystem: Host-associated > Plants > Peat moss > Unclassified... | reverse complement strand
GCCGTCATACATTTCAGGCCCTATCTTTATGGCACCAATTTCACTTTGTATACCGACCACCAGCCTATCAAGTGGTTGATGACCAATGATAAGCTTACTGGTAAGTTAGCTCATTGGGCGCTTATACTTCAAAAGTATGAGTTCAAGGTTATTCACTGACCTAGTATTACACATTAGAATGCAGATACCATGTCACAAAGACCCCTCACTACCTCTGAAGATTTTTTAGAAGCCATGTAAGATTTTGACTAGATTCCAACAGTACATGTATCTGAGGCATCTAGTTATCTTGCACTACTGCAATGTAACCTGGTTGAGCATCCCATTTTCGATATATGGGAGGACTTAGACACTCTGAGGTTTCTTCAACATGGGGAATACCCTCCCCAAGTTATGTCAAGTCAACGAGATCGCATACAACAACGGTCCAAACGCTATTCATGGAGGGAGAATCACCTCGTCCGATGCTTACCACAAGGCGACAGAGTGGTTCCACCACCACATGAACGGCCTGGTCTTATTCAAAAGGTACACTTGGAGCTTGGACACTTTGGAGTTAAGCATACTTATAGCCTTCTCGCTCCTCATTACCATTGGAGAGGTATGTATGCTCAAGTCCGAGACATCATTGCTAGGTGTGAACAATGTGATAGAGTGAGAATTTCTTTCTCCTCTCGATAGCTCACGCTTTCTCCACTCCCTATTCAGGGCATGTTCTATCGTTGGTCATGTGATTTAGTTAGAGAGTTACCACAAACCTCTAGGGGTAATGTTTACATCATGATTATGATTGAACATTTTTCAAAGTGGGTTGAACTTGTTGCGCTACCAGACAAATCATCACACAACACCAGCCAGGCTTTCTTACAACAGGTTCTAAGTAGGTTTGGGGCTTGTGCTGAATACCTTACTGATCAAAGATCAGAATTCAGGGGAGAATTCCAAGACCTACTTGACCATGCTCTCATTGACCATCATCATACTTCAAGAGATCATCTTCAAGCTGATGGCCTTGCAGAAAGGATGGTTCAAATGTGCAAGAAGGGACTTCGGAAGATTTACCTCACTAAGAACAAAGAGGATTGGGACCTGGCCCTCCCATACATCGCCATGGGTTACAGGATGTCCAAACACGCCTCTTTATCTCATTTCTCTCCTTACTTTTTACTTTTTGGGAGATATCCCATTCCACCCTCTTCCATTGCTGCTCAAATGGACCAGGTTGTGGACTTGGATTCCCTAGCCACTTGGGCTAGGGTCATTGCAGAAAGGGCTGCTCTATTCAAGAGGGTTATGCCCATGGCCATGGAAAACCTGTCCATTGCACAACATTGAGACACCTTATGGTATGCACACACACGAGGTGGCAATTACAAACCTAAGGTGAGATAATTTGATGTTGGTGATTTTGTATATCTCCAGTGGCAACCAAATGATATTCTAGACACTTCTTCTGGTCGCACTATCTTGAGGATTAAGGCGACCATGCCTTTAGGTGTGTTGGAGCTACAAGGAGCTGACGGACGCACAATTCGTGATCATTCCAAAAATTGTGCGCCCTGCCACTTGCCGAACTTGGATCCTACCATCATTACGTCGACTTGGATTCCTCCACTTGATTATCCATGTCAAGTATGTCAGAGGACGGACGATGCTGATCAAATGCTACTTTGTGACAACTGTAATGGTGGATACCATTTTTTCTGCCTCAAGCCGGAGTTCACTCAAATTCTCGTCGGCAATTGGTATTGTTCATCATGTTCTCATACAACACCTTGATTCCTACTCAGACCATGCCATGCTTTTCCCGACTCAGGTCTGGGGGGGGATACATGAGAATTTCATTTCAGCCTCACTTGTGCATTGTATATATATGTGTGCATGCATCTCTTTTTAATTGATTAGTTTATACCTTTGACTGGTTTTAATCTTTTTGTTTAGTAGAATTTACTACATATTTACATCCTTACGACACTGTACATCACGACATTACACGTCACGACACTAGGTTTGAATTATTAGGCATAATCCCATGCTATGCTATAATAGCTTGTAGTGTAGCTTGAGAGGCAATGGTGATGGCTGTGGCATAAGCTGGATTGGGGATCTAAGTGACGCCCAAAATCCTCGAAAAATGTTGCTCGTAAACATCCAATGCCTCATAGTGCACATAATGGGCCAATTGTTTGAATGCAAACTTTTCAATGTAATTAGCGCTATACTTGAATTCTAATTCACAAACCACAGTTGAGAAAGTTGTCTTGAATTTTTTCAAAGAAATGGTACTTGGCCTTCCGCTGAACTCCTCAATTCTCCTAAAGGAACTGCTAACCTCCATGGTGTATATGGGTGTAGAAGTAACGACTTGTAACGGAATATATGATGATATAGAGCACTAGCTACAAAGTTCTAACATAATCATGCAATTAAATGCAACCGTAATGGAAATTGAAATGTGAAATGCTTAAGAGATCATACCTTAAACAACTTTTAGTTTCTATAATCAACAATGCTAAATGACAAAGTAGAGGAAGAAAGAATTATATATTTATGTATTAGTAAAATGATGTAAATGTATGTATTAATACAAAAATAACATAAATATACATATTTACTAAATAGGTAGATGTATGTATTAATACGAAAGTATGTAGATGTACGTATTTATTATTATTATTATAAAAATGTTGGTGGATAGAATGGAACCGAACGGATGGAAGTTTGACGAACGAAAGTTCATGGATGGAAGTTTGATGGATGGAAGTCGGAGGCCACAACACTCTAGAGCGCCCGTGAGCTCTATGGCAATGGTCGATGACAATGCGGTGCTACAAGAGTTGTAGCTCGTGTCGTTGCAACTCGTGGCGGCATTATAGCTCACGGCGTTACTCGGCATCGATGGTAGGCGGCGCTGCAAAATTTTTTGTTTGTTTTTACTTGACGTTGCACCTAGCTTCTCAAGTCTTCGATCTACGCGAAAGAGAAAGAGAGAGAGGAAAAAAAAAAACCTTTCCAAGATACGTCATTCCCTCATTTAGTCTTGTTCTTCCCAGCTCCTCCTCTGTTGGTTGGCAGAGGTGTAACAACACAAGCTCCCTCCAACAATAGTTGCAACAACTATAACACTAGCAACAACACTAGCAAAAGAAATTCAAGCCAAAAGAAATATGTTGCTTTCAACATTAAGCAAGAGAGAATAGTTTTTTTAGAATTGAATTGCAAAAAAGGAAAAAACATGTAATGTATGTAAACAGTGGCCATGCAATAGTCGCCATGAGCATCTATAAATCTAATTTGATTATGGAGGAAACTTTCCTAACAAAGGAATTTTAGACTAAAAAAAGAAGGGAAAGGCTTGATCTTCTATACAATCGCTGACAAGTTGAAACCCTAAACACCTAATATTGTATAGTCACCTAAAAACATACATTAACCCTAAAAGGCATGATGGGCATACTTGTAACTAGCCATCATGTATGAGGCCATGTATGGGCATGACATTATTTATTTGCCAAATTGTGAACTCCACATTACCAAATTGTCAAGTCCATGTTGTCACATTTTCATGGCCTTTTTCCCACATTGCCAACTCTACATTAAATGCTATTTGGCTCTTAAGCCTATGGACTACTTGAATGCGTTTCAAGCTGCCCACCAAATTGGCAACTATATGATGCTCTTGTTTCAGCAATTATGTTGAATGTGCAACATTCCAAAAATAGATTGCGGTTGTGATTGAAGGTTGATATTATCAAGGAATGGATATGTGCAACAAGGTCAAACTTGGTGCGAAGGTGCAAAAGTAAGCTCTCTTTCTCTCAATTCACTTTAATGGTATTTCCAAAATTTGATCATGGAGTTACAAAAATTTAAAAAACAAAATGTCAACATTGAGTTAAAGTCTAAAGAGCCCTTTTATGGGCTGCTAGCCAATATTACCATTTTGATTAGAAATCTAATTTTCTAAAAGATTTTGTGTTAAGTTATCATGCTTCTAACTTTTTTTAACATTTTGTAAACACCAATTGTCACATAATTAGTCACATCATAATTGATGTTAGTTAACATTTTATGTGTGAGTCTTACAAAATTTGAAAAAATTGTAACATTGAGTTATAGACGATTTCGCATTAGGTGTGAATCCCATTTTAGACTCCATGTTTTTTTTCAAAAAATTATGATGTTGTTGAAGTGATGATCATCCATAAATATATTTAACCAAATTTGGCAATATTCAAAATATGCACGAAGACCCTCTCAAGCACCTTTTCACATTGTAGGTAATAGTGGTGATTTTTTAATGGCAATTTTATTTTTCCACAGAAAAAAAAACTTTTAAAAAGTAGGAAATTTTGTGACAAAATCAAAGCTTTGTGACATAAAATCAATAAAGGAAATGTTAGGGCCGAAACAAAATAAAAAGAAAGCCTTACACCTTATTTCTAATAATGACAAGCAAGCAAAATTCATATTAAGAAGACCTGTCCTCATATTTGGTAAATTAAATTGCTTATTATATATTTATCTTAAAATGAATTTTCAAATTTCTCGCCTTGTAATGCTCTAGGTAGGCCTTGGTTTAGTGTTCAGGTTTTGCTCATATTCTTATGCGAGTGAAAAAAAAATCTATATATTTTTGTTACACCCTTTGTACCTTTTTGCTTTATGGTATCATATTTTTTTGGGATGATCATAAACTATTCTTAAAAAAAGAAAAAGAAAGAGACATATTTAATGATTATTAAACAAAACACTCTGAGAAGAATCAAGATCCAATTTTATGTTATTTTATGATGAACATAATCTATCAAATTTTTTTCGATTCTCACATGAATACGCCATAATAACAAGATATTTAATAAAATCAAAGTAAAAACATTTGCTATAAGAATGGTCGAAACTAAAAGAGTGGTAGTCATTCTTTGAAGAAATCAATGTTCTAAGGTTTCTCTATGAGCTTTCATTGCTTTTCACCTTTTTCTTTTGAGAATAAGACAAAACCAACCTTTTTTGTCTGGCCTTTTCTTGTAAAACTGTATATGATAGTTGCCCTTCGTAAAGTAGAGGTGTTCGACAATATTCATGCTTTTTCTCCCTGAAATTTTGATTTCTTCTCTGTGTCTGTGTTTGAAAGCAGGTGGTGGGAAATCTGTTTGGCACAGTCAGTTGGTAATTTTGCTTGTGGAGCCGCTTTTGAGTTTGATTTTAATAGAGAATCCACATGGTGCCCTTCTGGCTCGTGACTACACAGTAGATTGCCTTCTTTGCAATTGATATTATTCTCACATTTTTTGTTGCATATCTGGACAAGAGAATGTTTGTGTTGTTTTACAATTTGCAGAAAATTGCATTCTGGTAAGCGGTCATTCACTGGAAGCAGCTAAAACTTTGATTGTCAGATCGAACTGAGGGATGGACTGAATCTGAGTGGAATTTTTACATTGAATACATCTACAGAGTCCCTAGGGCCCAGACTGCCGTGTGAATTCATCACTATATTTTCTGTATAGGAGAAGGGTCTGAAAATAGACCCTTCCGGATTTTAGATTCTTTCTCCCTTGGCCTCAGGCCGGGATCTCAAATCCAGAAGGGTCTATTTTCAGACTCTTCCCTTATGTAAAGACCAGAGGTGATTTCTTTTTCTGCTTCCCTGTCTAGATAAAGACAAAAAACTGATAAAATGTGAAAAATCATGCAAATATGCAAAAGATAGATTACCAAGTTTGGAAACTTCCACATTTCGAAAGGTACAATTTTCAAATGACTGCAAAATTCAGGCAAGTAATCGTCCTAAAAATACACTAAGAAAAATCTACCGGGTCTTTACGTGGGCAAAGCACCCAATCAACATGGAGCCAGGAAATTTGTCAACCTCCACGGGCTGGCTGTCTCCACAACAAGTTCCCACAACCATACAGCATGCATGCAAATATTAAGTTTCCGATATCGTGAATGGCATCTTCATGGTCACTATTTGCGAGGCCTCTCCCAGCCGACCATTCTTTTGAAGCTTCTTCTGTTGTCAATGTGTAATCTACCTATAAGGTGTTGGAACTGGAAGGGAAGAGTCAGTTATGCAAGCAATTTGGTTTTGTGTTCTCTTCGGTTCCACTTCCACGTGTCCAAATTTGGAATTGCAATCACACAACACTTACAGTGAGTGGGAGGATACAGGATGGACCAAAGCTTCTCACTTTCCTCTATATTTCGTGTTCTCTGCATATCCATTGAAAACTCGTTTCTTTCTTGTTTTCCTCTTTGCTTTTGCTAAATTGTTTTTAGTGTAGTTCAAGAAGGTAGTGGTTTGCACCCCTAGTCAAAAAAATTGCTCCGAGCTTTTTAGACTGGGCAATTGTGTAGAGACAAATCTGTTTTGACCTTCATGGTTATACCTTAGGCTTGATAGGAATGGCATCCACAGGCCGTGAGTATTAGGTGGATTTGTTGATAGTCATGTGTGTTTCGATAAGGTGGGAGAGACCAGCCATTTGAGAAGTTGAAGATGTCTTCTCAGTTGCTCGTGTCGATGGACACAGTGTTGTTGTTATCGTTGTTTTTCTTGTTCTCTACGAAAACCGCAATTGGAGTTGTGCGTGGCGGAGCAGGAGATTGCTAATTGTCGGGAAAGAAAGAGAAAGGGTCGCCGGCCTTCTTCACGAGCTCTGGATATGGCGTTTGTGCCGTTCAGCAGGAAGATGGTGAGGACGGCAGCATCATCAGAGCCAGCAGCTCAAGCGGAAAGCCTTCCGTTCATGAGCTTGGTTGATGCTTCTTCCAAGCAACACGAGGACGGTGAACCAGAGCAAATGATGCGCGAGCTTTCCATCAGGGATCAAGACCAAGGGGAGGATTTCAACCAAAACAACGTACAACAAGTGTTGGAACATAACATTGCTCTTCGTCGCAATTTTGATGATGTACGTGTGATCCTTCTTGCTGCATTTCCCTAAGCTTCAACCTACTTTGCATTTCTTGAGCTTCAACACGGCCAGGGTAATTTTGTTCATCACATAAATGGCAATGGCTACTATGCTTGTTCTCGTTCTTCAAGATACACAAGCATTGGATTTGATTGCCCTCGGAAGAATTTCCCTGTCTCCACCAAGTCTATGACAATTTCTTCTCCAGGAAGAGATTCTGAAAGATCTTTTGTCTGTCTGTTTGTTTGTTTGTGTCTGGAGTGTGGCAGTTGAAGCATCTGCATTTACAGCTCACAGAGTCAAATGCACAACTTCAGGATGCCTTCTTGCGGCTCCAAGAAGAGAAGGTACTAGGCAGCAATACCTTAGGCAATACCAAAACCCATTTGCACCTCATTTGTTTACAAACATCTCCCCAACATTATAATTCTTATTATCAATTTCTCTTGTCTTCGAAAGCAGGACTGTTCTGTTCTATTTCTGATTTCAAGCTTGTTGATACCCTTTTTATTGGATTTCTCTTTGTTCCAAGTTCAATGGTTGCAACCCTTTTCTGATTTCACACTATTAGGCCATTATAGGGTAAGCTCCTTCGTATAGCCTTTGAAGGCAATCAAATTTCCTGCTTTGTGGTGTGATATTGTTTCCATGTGATGCTTGAAATTCATGTAATTACACTTATACATTACCATAGAATGTGCACCCTAATATTGCTTTGTATTCACGAGGTTGATCACAAAAACTGTTGATTCTGTCATCTTATGGGCTACGGATTTGGTCATGACCTAGGAAGCATTTGAGAAAGCAGCCAGTCAGGCTGGTGAACTAAAGCAAGACAGGGTGCAGCTGCTTGCAAGCATGGAAGAACTTGTAAATTTCTTTTCATGTTCCTCAATCACTAGTACTTCAATCTCTTCATCTCTCTGTATTGGTGTAGTCTTGTCATTACCACACATGATTTTTCCTGGGAATGACCTTGAGTTCCTTTGCCTGATGTTCTGACACAAAACAAATCTTTGAGCTTAATATCCTAGGTCTTGAGAATTGACATGCAGCTTGTGTTCCTTTTCTTTACACTAGATTTTTCAGCTCAAAGGATGAGATCTCTGACCATGAAGGTGTGATGCTTTCTGGAAGTGTAGAAGAGGAAACAACAGGAGGAGGTCCATTCCATAAAGAGTGAACGTGATCAAGCCATGGGTAGGTCACAATAAATAATGTCTATCACTTGTTTTCTATAACAGTTACACAACAGTCCATTGGCGGTTCTGCCTCAAAATCAGAGATGTTCTGTTATTGGGTAGCAAGGAAGAGAGAGAAAGAAGTATGAAGAGAAACTGCTAAGTCCAAGGTGTGATCAAATATCTGAGTGCCCTTGAAAGAGCCAGTGTATGATAATGCAAACAGGAAGGAAGAACCATCAGAACCCACTTTCAAAGTACAGATGTTGAATTGAACTAGCACTTTGAAATGGTGGATAATATGGTTAAGATTTGTAATTGTTCTCTTCTTCTCATAGTCATGAACAAGTTAGTAGCTCAACACTCATATGCATGTCAGTCTTCTTTTCAAGAAATGTGGGCCTGAAACAGCTAAAGCAGGAGAGATGGTGCTACGAATCCAGAATTTGGAAAAGAAAACATTGACACACAAGACTGAAAACAAGGAACTTTCACATAAGATTGAAGTCATGAGGTATTAACCTTCATCCACTTGATCTCAACTGAGAACAAATACAGGAACTTCAACAGAATTGAAGTTGTGTATATTCAGACTCAATAGGTTCAATCTACTCTATAGATTGAAGATGTTGTGTCTGTGTCTCTAAAGGATGGAAAAGGAGCAATCTTTGGTCGTCAAGCATTGTGCTGAGATGGACTTTGCACGAGCACTGGCAGCGACAAAGGCTGAAGATGAAGCATGCCGACAACAAGCTGCGGACTTTGCTCATAAGGTGGTCCTCTTTCTCTCTATCTCCTTCTAGTTGACTTATTAGTTCAGCCAGCATTCTTAGGATATGAGGATTTCTGCCAAGCCACAAATTTATCTTTTGGTTGTTTCAGCTGTCAACTTATATTTCATTGCCATCCCCCTTGCTTTTACCCTTTCCTGTACCCCTGTATTTGTGTCTTGTGCTCAGTTGTATTCCTCCCCTGAGCTTCTTTGGGTATTTTTTAGTCAAATATTTTGTTCCCTAACCACGATTCTAACAACTAAGAAATGGGAGCCCTTGGTTTTCTTTGTGACAATGGGTAGTGTAAGCATTTGGAGTTGGATTTAAAGAAGGCATTGGAGGCTGCTGAATGTGCGCATCAGCAGCTAATAACTACAACACACAACAAAGATGCAGCCATTTCTGAACTTGAACAGGCCTTGAGAAAACTGGAGTGAGTAATTTTTCTAATCTACTCTGGTGCTTTAGCTTTTGAGAAGTTCAGCTTTGTAAGCAGTTTATTCTAAATTGTATAACATGTTGGAAATTAGAACTTCATGGACTGGAGTTTGTAATCTAATATTCCTTAAGCTAAGTACCCATAATGGTGTCATATTGTCTATTCCAGTACTGGACAAGTCTGTTGTAGTGTTTGAATTAATCACAATAAATCACACATAACAGGGAGAAGCTGTATAATGTGGAGGAGAACCACAAAACAATGGAGAAGGATTGGGAAAGAGAACAGAAGAAATTACAGCATGTTATTGAAGACAAAGAAAGGTATGTTGTGCTGTTGGGACTAGGATCCTGATCAAGATGTGAGGATAATATGTAAACTGCTCATGATTGCAACTAATATGCTAGGGTTTCATTGAGATTCTTTCAGTTTACATCATGTCCCTTATAAGCAGTTGGTTGATAACTGTTGTTGAAGCCCACAAAAACTACAGTCATCATTACCATATCAGCATGTTCTCTTCTTTCCTCTGGTTATGTTTGTAACATTAGTGAAGAATTGAAAATCTTGTCATGGTTTAAAAATTAATTGAAACTACCTTCAAGAAAGAACTCAATCTCAGGCTCTTTTCTTTGGCATCTCTACAGCATAGCTCATAAGTATAGTTGACAATACAGGAATGAACTACAAATGCTGCGGGCAAAAGAGGAAGCAGAAATACAGTTAAGAGAAGAATGTGAGCAATGCATTAAGCAAATCAAGCATGAGAAGGAGGAGAGTGAGTGGCAGTGGAAAGAAGAATCAGAGTGTCATGTCAAAGAAGCTCTTATGGAGGCCAGGATTGAGGAAGAACGACAGCGGGACTTGCGGCGAACTTTAGAAGGGGAGGCAGCTGACTTGCGGGCAATGCTTACAGCAGTGGAGCAAGCTAGCACTGATGCAGAGGCTCGGCACACAGAATCAGAAAATCAGTTAACCAAGGTTCTTCTCTGCATTCTTACAAAGTCCTTGCATTTCAAATGCAAGGTAAATTTGATTCTTTCAGAGAGTGGGTACCTGCACATTCCTGTCTGTTTTCTTCAAAGGTCTTCAATTATGAGAGGCCTGCATTCATCAGCAATCTCTATGAGTATATGCAATAGATGGGAGTTCAGAAGCCAAACATTGCAATGGTTTGCATGCACAGGAGTGTGAACTGCTACAAAATGAACTCAGTGAATCCAAAGACAAATTGAAAGAGGCGACTAGTGCTTTGTTAGGACTACAGAAAGAGTATTTGGATCTGATGACAGAGGTTGAGGGCCTCCATGCACAGCTAAATGATGCACTGAACAGGAACCATGAAACTTTCTCTGACTTGGCTATGTCCAGGTAACATCTACTGGCATAGTGAAAATCATGTTTGAATATTCTATCATCTCTAGTCTTCTTCAAAATAGCAGAGCATTTTCAACCTCTAGAATAGTAGATACATGGACCCATACAGTAATAAGCTAGAAGACCCATAAAAATTGCTTATGATTTCTAACAGTGTCAAACTATTCCAGACCTTGAGTGCATCTGCAATAACCTGAAGGGAATTGCCAACAGAAATATGCAAAATGAGTGTGAGAAGCAGCTGGAGCAATTGAAAAATACAGTTCATGAGCTTAGAAGTCAGCAGGAGAAGGACCACATTGATGAGGGAAATCGCCTTGAGGATGCCAAGGTTATTACATCTATCTCTTCTTAAACCAAGCCATATTGTTTTCACTGCAATATTCCTCAAGAGCTCTAGAGGATTCTCATTTTATAGCTACTTGGAATTGTCATGGTTCATGTACTAAGGTTGCATCCCAGAGACAGAGTGATCATATGGAAACTGCTCTCCACCTACTTTTGGAGTCTGGATCCATTGGCATAATTGCTGTATGAAGTTTCTATTAGAAGGAGAAAATGAACAATTGCTGCACAATCCACTTCCCATTTAGCAATTGAGTCCATGATTTGCAATGTTTGACTTTACTTTGTGATGGGGAGGGAAGCAGAGGAGGTGGGAAGCTGAAAAAGGAGAGCTCAAGTCCAAAGAATTGATTGCTGCTGATGAGCAGAGGAAAAAGCTATCACACAAGAACCATTATTTGAAAAGGGTTGAGTGGGTGTACCCTGATCTTCAGATCCCTTGTTTTCAATTCCAGTCTATGTAACTGTCAACCTAGGCAAATTGTGGTCAATAAAACTTGTGGAAATGCGTGTCCAGCCACCCATTATTAGAGTGGAAGATGATGATATTGATAGAAATGCCTTTGTATGTTCAGAAACAATTTTGCAACTAAAAGCTTTTTCTGTGAATGATTACAGAAATTGAAGGAAAGGAACAAACTGTTGGCAACGATGACAGTTGAACATAACCAGCTGTTGGTTCGCCTTCGGGAGATGGAAACTCATCTCAGCATTGCACAAACCACAAAACTGGTAGGCTACCTCTAACTTCACTCACGATATAAGAAAATTGTCACAAACACTAGTCAGTCACAAACAAGATGTTTTTAGGCAAGAGAAGAAGGCTGAAGGCAACAGGCAGAATGAAATGGTCTGGACTTTGTAAGCACCAACATATATACATACAGATAGTTGATGATGAAAAAGTCAGATTGCTTACATATCAGCTGAAAATTTAGCAAAGATAAGTGCATTATACCTATTATGTGCCTTCTTCGCCAGGTGTATGCATCAAATCCGTCCACCAGGATAACACCAAGGTATTCCAAGACATTTGTGGGTGGAAATTTGAGTGCTGCATGGTTAAAGTCAGAGATGACAGAGCTGGAAAGGCGACAGTCTCAATATAGACCATTCCACAAACATGAGGCAAAAATCCCTGCTG
>Ga0116231_10012752_pt1 | contig 12180 bp, 9 predicted proteins | sample S1TSphgellanicum_2_FD_89695 | JGI IMG/M metagenome (GOLD analysis project Ga0116231, IMG submission 89695) | Host-associated microbial communities from peat moss isolated from Minnesota, USA - S1T2_Fd - Sphagnum magellanicum MG | ecosystem: Host-associated > Plants > Peat moss > Unclassified... | reverse complement strand
GCGAAGCGGACAAGAATCGCCGCGTGGAAGTTTACCTGGTGCCTCACGGCAGCACGGCTCTTCCGCCCGCGGTGAAGAACCCCAGGCCGCTCTCCGAAGCCACCATGAAAGCTCTGGGCTGCCCCAAGTAGACCAGTAGTTCAGTCAAAAAAGAAATGGCCGGCCGGCCCTCAAAAACCGGCCGGCCATTTTGCGTTTCGTAAGCTTATAAACGGACCATGAAACTTCTCGCCAGATTCAATCTCATTTTTATAGTCATTTTCGGTGCCGGCACGGTTCTGGCTGTCTGGTTCGCCTACGGGTTCCTGCGCGAAAATGCCAAGAGCGAAGTGCTGGAACAAGCCCGCCTCATGATGGAAAGCACGCTGGCGACGCGCTCTTACACCGCGCAGCAGATTCAGCCGCTTCTCAACAAAATGCAAATGCACGACAGCGAATTCCTGCCGCAAACCGTGCCCGCCTATTCCGCCACCCAAGTCTTCGATTTCTTGCATAAGCGCAATCCCGAATACACGTACAAAGAAGCAACGCTGAACCCGACGAATCTGGTGGATCGCGCCAGCGATTGGGAGGCCGATGTGGTCAATATCTTTCGCAATGACAGCACCAAGACCGAAATCATCGGCGAACGCAACACCCCCACCGGTCTGTCGCTGTATTACGCGCGTCCGCTGCGGATAGAAAGCCCGGCTTGCCTGGAGTGCCACAGTATCCCGGCCAACGCACCGCGCTCCATGATCAAGCAGTATGGCCCGAACAATGGCTTTGGCTGGAAGCTGCACGACGTGATCGGCGCGCAAATCGTATCAGTGCCGGAATCGCTGCCCATTCAGATCGCGGATAAGGCGCTGCGACGGCTCATTATCTACTTTTCGCTGGTTGCGCTGATCGTTCTGATCGTGCTGGACACCGTGCTGATCGCTACCGTGATTCGTCCCGTTGCGCGGCTGTCGAGAGCGGCCGACGAGATCAGCAAAGGCAAACTGGAAGTGGAAGACCTGCCCGCGAGTGGCAAAGACGAAATTTCAAATTTGGCCGCTTCCTTCAACCGCATGCAGCGCAGTCTGGTGCGCGCCATGAAGATGATTGAGAGCGACGACGAAGATGCCAGTTAAGGCCGCTTCGACAAGAACTGCTTCCGCTCCGCGCCCTCCGGAACTTCTGGCGCCAAAGCGTCATAAAGCTGCTTCCAGGTCTGCGCTTTTTTTGCCGCCCGGCTGACCAGCACTTTCGCCACCGGCCCCACAAACGAAGCCAGTTCCCGCGTCAGCTTCTCCAGTCGCTCGGGATCGAACCTCATCCCGCTTCCTCCTGTACCCGACGGCGTTGCGCTGACGGACGGCGTCGGCGTCACGACGGCGGGAGTGCGCACGGACGGCGTGGCCAGTTCCGTTTCCTGGGCATGCGGCAAGGGCCACGAAAGCGGCGCAACCGCCGCCGCCCCCATCCGCGACCGCGCCGCCATCAAGCTCTCCGCAAACCCGCGCGCACTTTGAAACCGGCCCTCCTGGCTCTTCTCAATCGCCTTCAAAATGGCCAGCGACAGCGGCTCGGGAAGCCTTGGATTCACCGACGAAGGCGAGCGCGGAATGGTATGGAGATGCCCGTTCATAACCGCATAAGACCCGTCTCCCGTAATCGGCCGCACTCCCGTTGTCATCTCATAAAGCAGCACGCCCACTGAGTACAAATCGGCACGCGCATCCGCCGGAAGACCCTGAACTTGCTCCGGCGACATGTAATAAACAGACCCCACCGCCGCGCCTGTCTGCGTCAGCGGATTATCGTCCGAAGCGGAACGAGCGATGCCGAAATCCATCAGCTTCACGCTGCCGGCCGCTGTCAGCATGATGTTGGCCGGCTTGATGTCGCGGTGAACAACGCCTTGGGCATGCGCATATTCGAGCGCGCTCAGAATCTGCAGCACGATATCGATGGCGGTGGACGGTTCCATCAACCCCTGCCGCAGAATCGAGTGCAGCGTCCGCCCCTCGACAAACTCCATCACCATCAGCAACTGGTTATCAATCCGCAGCGCGTTATGCAAGGAAGCGATGTGCGGGTGCGTCAGTCGCGCCTGCACCTTGATCTCGCGCATGAAGCGCTCCATCAGATCCGGATTCTCTGTCAGTTCGGGCAGCACCAGCTTAATCGCCTCCAGCCGGTCGGAAATAAGATGCTTCACCTTATAAACCGTGCCCATGCCCCCGGATCCGAGGATTTCGATTACCTGATAGTCACCAATTGTCTGGCCAAGGGAAAATGCCACTTGGCCTCAGAATATCAGGCTGGTTTTTAGTCGCGAAAAGGCGCTGCGCATAAGGATTTATCCGGCAGAGACAAACCGAACCACCTGTTCGCGCAGCGTATTCAAACTCACCGTCAAACGGTCAGTCTCAATCAGCACATACTCATCCACCGGCGAAAACGCATCTCTTGCTTCCAGAAGGCGCCGGTGGTCCTCGCGCAATTGCGGCAGCGTCTTATTGGCAAAAGCAGATCCGCGCAAAGCATTCGCCAGAAAATAAAGCGTAAAGTCCACATCCTTGGCAAAAAGCTCAAACGCCAGTGGCGGCGTCTTGGGAACGCTCTGAACCAGCCCGGCTTCCAGACCCATCACCGCATGCACCAGCGCATACGAACTGGCCAGAATCGAATTCAAACTGTCTATTCTTGCCCGGCTGCTGCCCGGTTCCGACGTTACCCGGTCCACAGCGGCTTCCGCCGCCGTCCGCTTCAGCCGCCAGTTCCTGCGCTCATCATCTGCCGATGCTTCCGGGTGCGCGAAGCGGTCACTGACTGCCCGAAAATACGCCCTGCTTGCCTCCAGCATCTCCGCCAATGAATCGGAAATAGTGTTCTTTTCCCACGTTGGCCACACCGCATAAGCAGCCAAGGCAAGCAGACCGCCGGCGATGGTGTTCAATGTGCGCAAGACAATCACCTCTCCGGGGGAAACACCCGTGGCCGCCAGCAGGAACACGATCAAGCCGCTGATGGCAATGGTGAAGACTCCGTAGTTTGCCGGTCCCAGATAGCGCAGAAAAAATGCATAAACCCCCACCATCAGCAATTGCGACCAACCGCTGACCGGCAGCACCAGATAAACCAGCGTTGCTATCAGCACACCGCCTATGGTGCCCGCCAGACGCAGCGTTCCGCGGCTGAAAGTGGTGGTGAAATCCGGCTTCAGCACCACCGCCACGGTCATCGGAATCCAATAGGCTCGCTGCCAATTAATACCGCGCTGAATCACGTCCGCAATTACTACGCACAGGCTCAGGCGCACCGCATGCCGGAAAACGGGTGATTTCCAGGTGAGGTTGGCCCGCACCGTGGCGCGCCAGTTGCTGGTCTGCAGCCTCCACGGCTTTGCGTTCGTCTTGTCCAGGAATTCACTTTCACCCTGTTCGGTTGTGTTCTTCGCCAGTTGCACCACCAGCCGCAACTGCCCCACTACCACGTCCACCGCCGCTGCAATCTTTTCGCCCAGTTTCAGCGCCGCATCATGTTTGCGCGACTGCGCCCGCTCCACCAGCGTCACCAGTTGACGGCGCAGTTCGAGAATGTCGGCCGGCGTTTTTTCGCGCTGCAGCAAATCGCCCACGGCCGCCAGCAGTTTAGCGGCGCCTTTTAGAAATTGGTCCAGATCCTCGGCCGCATCCCCTTCTATGTCCGAACGCTGGCTGTCGCCTTCGCCCAGTTCATCGCGCAGCCGTTTGACCAGGTAAATGGAGAGCCGCAGCCGGTCTGTCTGGTCGAACAGCAGGCGCAGGCGCTCCGCTTCCACGCCATGGTCGCTGCCCAGCGCACTCAGCATGTCGTCCACCTGGGAACTGGCGGCGCGTGTGGGATCAAACGGCACTGCTTCCACATCCGGGTCTACTTCCGTCGCCAGATCGTGAAACGCCTTTCCCAGCGCCAGCATCTGTGGTTTGGTCCGCCGCAGCGGCCAGAAAAGCACGGCCAGGAAAGTCTGGATGCAGCCTCCCGCGAAAACCAGCAAGCCGGAATAGACCGCACCCGTTATCGTGGTCGGGCCGCGTGCTGCAAAGACAATCACCGTCACCAGTGTGTTCAGTCCCAAATCGCCCGCTCGCGTGCTGACTCCCATCAGCATGCCAGCAGCAAAGGCCCAGGCGGCGGCCACCAAAATGGCTCCCCAATGATATTGGCCGGTGATGCTGCCGATAAAAACCGCTATGCCGCCTTGCAGGCTCCATTGCAGAATACGCCGCGCCCGCTGCAAATACGGGTCGTGCCCGTCGGAATAGGAAACGTTTAATGCGCCAATGGCCAGCGCTACGGCCGCCAGCGAGTTGCCCATTTCAATGCCGATTGCCAATGGCACCGCAACCGCAAGAGCGTTGCGCAGCGCCATCCACCAGTCGTTGATTTTGCCCCGGTCCACTAGCGTCACGCTGCGCCACAGCGCATGGACGGGACGGGTAACTGTAACAGGAGTCTCGGTTATTGGACCAACCCCATTTAGTGTGTCTTCACGGGCACAATGAGCTTAACCGCATGCGTCGCACCGGTGCCTTCTTCTTCGGCCAGATACTGTAATTCGTAATTGCCGCCCTGCGCCTTGACGTCCGATTTGCGGAAGTAAATGTAGCCCGCCACCGGATGATTCACCGGTCCTTCGGGTATGCCGCGCACCTTCAACTGCGCGGCCAGCATGCGCCGGTCTTCCGATGTTCCGCCCGGTTTAGGATCTTGCGGATAGCTGCCCGGATAACCCCCGTCACGCCGTCCATTTGTTTCAGCCGTAACTGATCCGCCAGTGTAGACGCCGCCCGTACCGTTCGGTCCATGCGCAACGCCTATGGTGGCCTCGGTTTCGATTCCCAGCGGATGCGACGAAGGCATGGGCGGCTGGTTCTGACGTTCAATGGTAGAAGCCACCGTCTCCGGTTCGGACGAATGAATGTCTTTCACCACGAAGGCTTCACGCGAAATTTTCATCGCGGCGTTGCTGTCGGCGTAGCAAGCCACCTCAAACACAAGAAACGATCTTGAAATGTCAAAAGCAAACAGATGCTCCACCTGTTTCGATGGAACAAGCGAAGCGGCGAAGGTGGCTTTCTGAAACTCCGCTTTCGCGGCATAATCGGATGCGCTGGGCTTGGCTGGAATACCTTGCGGCCCGTCATCAGCCAGCAGGAAGCAGGTGACTATCGTCAAAATCAGAATGGATTTTACACGCATGCAACACCGCCTTTGTATTTCAGACTATCGCAATTCAGGCCGCCGGCTTCGGCTTCTTCCGCTTGGACGAAGGCGCTGGTGCCGTGGTTGCGGTCGGAACAGGGGCGGGCGGCGGAGCGGCGACCGTAGGAGCCGGCATGTCCATCCTGGGCATCATCTCCTTGCGCATAGCCGTGTTGTAGACAAACCACGCTTCAATGGCCGCGCCCTGCATCACGTCGCCGGGCTGCACGCGGTCATAAAAATCCATATTCGAATGATGCGTCCGCGTTCCGTATTCCATGGGATCTTGCAGAAACCCGAACCCTGGCAAGCCAATCCAGGTGAAGGATGTGTGGTCCGTCCCGCCCGGCCTGACTGTCGTAGGCGCGGTCTCGCCAATGACTGCCGTCATGCCTAAATCGTGCAAGGGTGCGGTCCAGGATTCAAATATCGGCGTCACCGCGTCGTTGCCGCCCACGCTGATGCCGCGGAAACGCCCGGTTCCGGAATCGTCATTATAGTAAGCCGAGAGCTTCAGAAATTCAGGCTTGATTTGCATGGTGTCGCGCTGAGCAAAGTGGTCCTGCACATAGGCCATGGAACCGAGCAGTCCTTCTTCTTCGCCGCCCCAGAGCGCAATTCGAACGGTGCGCGGCAGCGGCTGATTCAGCGCTTTCAGAATCCGCACCGCCTCCATGGCAACGGAACATCCGGTGGCATTATCGGTCGCGCCTGTCGCGCCATGCCACGAATCCAGATGTCCGCCCAGCATGACAATCTCGTCCTTTTTTGTCGTTCCGGGAATTTCGCCAATGACGTTGAAAGAACTGTCATTGGTTCCCAGAAAGTCGGCGCGAATATCAAACTCCAGCTTCACCGGAATGTTGTGCTCCACCAGCCGGGCAATGCGATTATAGTGTTCCGGCGTCAGCGCCACCGTGGGCGCGGGAATCGGTGCCTTCGGGTCTTGCGATCCGCCGCTTGAAGCGAAAACAGTCCCGCCGTCGCCGTTGTATCCATATTGCAGAACCACCGCCGCTCCTTCGTCCTTGTAAAACTGGCTGACCTTCTTGCGCAGCGCGGCGGCCGCGGCGCGCTGCTCCGGTGTCAGCACGGGTGCGGCCGCCATGTACGCGGCGTAGGGCCGCGAGGGATCCAGCACTTTCCCGCGCGCCGCCAGTTCTTCGTCGGTCAGCCGGTGTGCCAGCGGTTCGGTCGACATGGCAACAACTTTCGGCTCCATGCTGAGCACCACTTTGTCTTTCAGTTTTCCTTTGTACTTGTCAAAGTCGGCTTCACTGGTAATCACCGCCATGACCGGCTCTGCCTTGATGTCGCCGGGTGTTCCGGGAGTCCACGCCAGCGGGAATCCAATGAGCGGCTGGTATTGCGGTTCAAGAAGGTGAGCGGAAAAATACGTGAGACGCCAGCTTTGGCCAAACGGCCCCCATGGTTCCTCATGCACATTTTGCAGTCCATATTCGCGCAGCCGCTTCATCACCCATTCAGCGGCCTCCCGATGTCCGGGCGAATTCGTCAGCCGGGGACCATACACGTCGGTCAGATAAAACAAGTCGTCCATTACCTGGGAATTCTGAAATGCCTCATGCTTAATCCGCGTCAGAACAGATAGATCCACATTGTCCTGGGCGGGCAAGCACAGGGCGGAAATGAGGAGCAGGACAGGTAGTTTGCGCATTGGAATCATTTAGGAGATAAGATAACAGTTCTATCTGAAATGCTCCGCTTCCTCACTCGCATCACTCTGCTGGCTTCGGCTGGCATCCTTTCTATCAACATGTCAACTGCGGCACCACATCATTCGAAATACATTCTCTACGTGGGAACCTATGGCAAAGGCGTCTATGGCTACCGGTACGATTCATCCAACGGCAGCCTGGAGCCGCTGTCGATGGTCGGCGAAGTGGAGAGCCCTTCCTGGGTCGCCACCGACGCCTCGCACAAATATCTTTTCGCCGTCAGCGAACTGGACGGCGATAACGACGGCTCAGTCCATTCCTTCTCCATCGATCACGCCAGCGGCAAACTGACGCTGATCAGCACCCAGTCGTCTGAAGGAAAAGCGCCTTGTCATCTTTCGGTTGATAAGACAGGCAAGGTTCTGGCCGCTGCCAATTACACCAGCGGCAGCGTGATTTCTTTCCCGGTCTCGGCTGACGGAAAAATCGGCGAAAAGGCATCGCTCATTGTCGCGTCCGGATCGGGCGCGGACAAAGATCGCCAGGCTGGTCCGCACATGCATGAGGCGGTATTCAGCGCCAATAATGAATTTCTCTATGTGCCGGATCTGGGGCTGGACATAATCCACATTTTCAAATTCGACACGGCTACCGCCAAGCTGACCGAAGTTGGCGCAGGCAAAGAAGCGCCTGGAACGGGGCCGCGCCACATCGTCTTCAGTCCGGACGACAAATTCGCTTATGTCATGAACGAATTGAAGCCCGCTGTCACTGTTTTTGCGCATGATTCCAAAACCGGCAGCCTGGACTTGATTCAGACCATTGCTTCGGTGCCGGAAGGCCAGCCCGTTATTGGTCCGGCCGAAGTTCTGATTGATAAAGCAGGGAAGTATGTCTACGCATCCAACCGCGGTCCTGGCACCATTGCCGTATTTTCCGTGGACCACGCGACCGGCAAATTGACGCTGGTGCAGTTAGCGGAAACGGGATTCACCCAGCCGCGCGGTGTGGCGTTTGATCCAGCCGGACATACGCTTTTTGTTGGCGACCAGAAGACGGACAAGTTCATGACCTTGCAGATAGATCATGCAACCGGCAAATTAACGCCTACCGGCCATATTTATGAGGCACCTTCGCCGGTCGCCTTTACTTTCGTTCCGGCGAGTTAGCGTACAGGCTCGGGTAAGCGGTTTTCATTTCATTGGCGATCTCGCAAGCCGCTCCAATTTGAATCAGTTCCCCCTTGTGAATGCCGGGGCAGCGTGCCGCTTCATTCTTCCAGGCGGACTGGTTCTCCACCAGTTCCGGCCAAAATGGATAGGTCCGGCATTGCACCGGCTTCACCACATGCACCGAACAGCCGGTTTCCGTCAAGAAATGGCATTGTGACTCGCGCGGTTTTCGCAGCCGCAGAATCCGCCGGTAACGGACGACATACCGCTCTTCAAAGGCCTTCGCCGCAAGGCCCAGGTGTTTCGCGATGCGAACCAGATCGTTCTCCGTGATGTAGACAAACCCGCGCGTGTCGCAGCAGCGGGTGCAGCCGGGTTGGCAGGCGAAGCGCATCAGGCTTTATTGTAAGATCCTGTTACGATAAGGGCTCGAAATTCAGATAGAATCATTCAAACGGAGGTAATCCAGATGGCAGCAGGAGCCCAGCCAGAGCCCCGCATCTTTCGCATTTTCATCAGTTACGCCTCGGAAGATTTGCCGATTGCCGCGGCCATTGGCAGCTGCTTCAAAGTGGCGCTGGGAGATTTCTTCGCCGAAGTGAATCTCGACAAATGGTTCCTGCAGCCGGGCCTCGCCTTCAAAAAGCAGATCGAGGCTAAGCTCCAGAAGACTGACGTCTTCATCATTGTCTACACCGGAGCCGAAAAGCAGAGCCATGGCTACACTGGCTGGGAAGTTGGCTATTTCGATCATGTAATGGAGACCGCGCCGGGCCGTTTGAAGATTGCCCTGTATCTGGACAATCCGCCGGCGATATCGGCCGATGAACAAGGCATACCGCTCAGCCTGGGACGCGACAAACTGGCCATGACCTGCCAGCAATTTGAATCGCAGTTGACGGTGAAGCCCGATGAGCCCATCTGCCTGCTGCTGGAAAAGTGGCAGTCGGAAGTGGGCCGAATTATTGAGGACCTGGGGTTGCCGAAGCCGCCGCAAAAGCCGGAGCAGGAACCGGCCGCCTGCGTTCGCAACTTGAAACTGGCTATTTTCCGCTACCTGAAGGGCACTGTCGAAACAGTGGTGAAGCCGCAGAAGCAAATTACCATTCGCGTGAAAGGCGCGGCTCTGGAAGACGCCACCGACAGCCTGCCCGCCGAAGCGGAAATCCGTCCCATGGGTTCGGGCGCATCCATGGCTATTTTCGGGCTTCAAGACGAGCCGATGGCGTGGGAGAAGTTTCTGAATCTGACAGCCGAACACCGCTTTTGCAATTCATGGCGCGAAGCTATCACCAGCGTTGTCATGTCATCGTTCCCGGATCGCGTGAATGTGGACAACAGCCAGGTGATTCTTTCAGCCGACGAAGTGAAAGCCTATCGCGTCATCCTGACCACCGCCACCAAATACTACGACGATTGCCGCGAGTTCAATCTTTACTTTGTTGAAATGCTGCATCGCGCCGATTACGGCGATCAATCCACCTCGTTCCTCTTAAAGGGCCTTGAACTGGTTTGCCGGTTCCGCTTTATGTTTCTGGAAACCGACAGCGAATTCTCCAACCAGAACATACTGGCCGCCAACATCAACCGCCTGCCCGACCTGGCCAGCCGCCTGTTGAAAGAACTCAACCTCTTGCAGAAGGATTCGCGCGACGCCGGTCTGGATGAACCCCGAGTCTGGCGCAATTTCGTGAGCTGGGAACACGTCAAGAAAATGGGGGAAGAATACCGGCCCCGTGAACTGAAACTGCGCCAGATCATTCCAAAAATTATCGAGGCTAAAGGCCAGCCAGAACTGCTGACGCCATTGTGCAAGGAACTGGCTGGCGTTCTGGAGGAAATGGAAAATGCCATCCGCCCGGAAAATTCACTGCTCATTCGCGAAATGGCAAAAAAGCTGGAAAAGATGGTGGATGAGGAGTCGGCCGCTACGGTTTCGTAGGCTGGGCGTAATAACCAGTGCGCGTCCGCACTGTCACCTTCGGCCTGTCTACTTTCACTTCAATGGAGTGATAATCGTCGGGTCCGTCGCCTGGCTGAGCATTGAACGTCAATTGATAGTAGTTATTGGCATCGGAAACGCACCTTGCCAGTTCGCCGGCCACGTCGTTGCTGGAGTTTAGCACCAGGCCGCCGCTTTGGTCCGCCAGCACCTGAAGAGCCAGGTTGCCAATTTGCACCTGGCTGGGCTTTTTCACACCCTTGGAGAATTGCTGCCAGTAGAAGGTGCGAAGTCCATCCGCGGTCCCAAGCGGATCAATGCTGTAAAGCGTAACGCCTGCCTTGCGCAATGAAGCGGAGATGCCGACGATTGTGCTGAAAATGCTCTGCTCGTTCTTCTCCGAAAGATCCTGGCGCGGGCCGGACAGAAGCGGCCATCCGGGGCTGATCCAAATCAGCAATTTTCGTCCCGGCCGCTGTGCTTCATAGGCCGTCAGTTGCTCCAGCGTCCGCAGTGACAAATCCACCCGGTCACCGGCGCCGTAAACTCCTTCAGACCTGCCAATGAAACGCAGCGGCGTTCGGTTGGCGTGCAATTCGGCGATCAGCGTTTCAGCACTTTGCGTGGGGCCTTGCGAATTGGCAGCACCGGTGACGCCCTTGTCGGTAAAAAAGGCCAGAGACGTGGGAACCGGCAGCTTGCCGTGATACTGGTTCAGAAACTTCTCCGCCTGTATGGTCTCGGTGGCCACGTCATGGTAAGCAGTGTTCACTTCGTCCAGAAGCACGATCACTTCGGTGGGCGGGTCCTGGTTGGCCGATGGCCCTCGAAACGAAAGGATCGGCTGCGGTTGCTTGTTGTCCAGCAGCGTGAAGTCCTTCTGCTGGAGGTCCAGAACTGGCGCTCCCGATTTCTCGGTAACCACCACATCCAGCGTGATCCCCTGCTGCGCCAAACCCAGCACGGGCCAAAAGAGAAGAAGCGCCAACGGGCATCGGATAGACATAGAAGAACCCAGCTTCAGTGTGGACCGGATTGCGCCGTTTTGATAGTGAGATTGTTACCACCCTGCCTGTGCCGCGCGGCCTTCTCCCGAATCTCTTTCTTCTTGTCCGGCGTCAGGCGAGCCAGATTGCGAACCTGCATTAGCATGCGCGGGTTTTTGGCGAGCGCTGTTTCATGCCTCAGCAGAAAATCCCAATACAGCGTGGTGAACGGGCAGGCATCATCGCCCACCGAATCTTCCGGTTTGTAGCGGCATTGCTGGCAATAGTTGCTCATGCGTGAGATGTATTTGCCGGTGGCCGCGTAAGGTTTTGACGCCATAATGCCGCCGTCGGCGAATTGCGACATGCCGATGACATTGGGCATCTCCACCCACTCTACAGCATCCCAATAGATGGCCAGATACCACTTGTGGATCTCCGCCGGATCAACACCGTACAGCAGCGAATAAAGCCCGGTCACCATCAGCCGCTGGATGTGGTGCGCGTAGCCGAATTCCAGTGTCTGGCCCACCACCTGCCGCAGGCATTCCATGTCGGTGCTGCCCGTCCAATAGACATCGGGCAATTTTTCTTTCGCATGCAGCGCATTCTTTCCCGCGTATTCCGGCATGAACGTCCAATAGATGCCGCGCACGTATTCGCGCCAGCCCAGAATCTGGCGGATGAATCCTTCGGCCGCCGCCAGCGGTGCTTTGCCGCGTTTATAAGCTTCTTCGACCGCGCTGATAACGCGCTGCGGATGAATCAGTTTCAGGTTCAGCGCGGCCGACAGCAGCGAGTGATAGAGAAACGGCTGCCCGGTCCACATGGCGTCCTGATAATCGCCAAAGTCCGCCAGGCGATGGTCCACAAAGTCTCTCAGCGCGGCTTCGGCCTGTGCCGCCGTCACCGGCAGGCTGAAGTGTTTCAGTGAGCCAGGGTGCCTGGGAAAGGCTCTCGCCACCAGCGCGATCACTTCCTGGGTAATGGAATCGGGAGCGAATGAAACCGCTGGGTGAACGTGCGACGGCCCGCTTCTGCCAAAGCTCTTGCGGTTTTCAGAGTCGAAATTCCAGATGCCGCCTTCCGGGTCCGCGCCGTTCATCAGCACGCCGGACTTGCGCCGCATTTCGCGATAAAAGAATTCCATGCGCAATTGTTTATGCGCCTTCGCCCATTCCGCAAAT
>Ga0116231_10012751_pt1 | contig 12180 bp, 10 predicted proteins | sample S1TSphgellanicum_2_FD_89695 | JGI IMG/M metagenome (GOLD analysis project Ga0116231, IMG submission 89695) | Host-associated microbial communities from peat moss isolated from Minnesota, USA - S1T2_Fd - Sphagnum magellanicum MG | ecosystem: Host-associated > Plants > Peat moss > Unclassified... | reverse complement strand
GACTCACCCACAATGCCAAGTTTCTCACGGCCAAGGGCGAAAGACACCCCCCGCACGGCCTCTGTCCAGCCCTTCGGGGTGGGGAAAGCGATGCGCAAGTTCTCGGCTTTAACCAGCACCGGCTCGTTTCCGTAAAACACGCGTAACCGGCCAGGTCAGCGGAGACTCACCCCCTAGTCGGGCGGATAAGCCATTGCGCCATCCGCCAACGCAACACGCCGCTGCACGCGCGTCGGGCCAGAAGCCGCCGATCGCCCAACACGAAACGCCGTCGGCTGCCGATGGCGGTCGACGCGAAGCGCGCGCGACGTGATGGCGCCAGAGCTTATGCGCCCTACGAAGAATTTTCGCTCCAGCACCCGGACGGTTACAAACACTCATCCTTGCTTTGGATCAAGAACGTCGCGCAAACCATCACCCAGTAGATTGAAAGCCAGCGAAGCGACAAAGATAGCGAGGCCGGGAGCAGTTGGAACCCACCATTGTTGCAGAATATAGGCGCGGGTGCCGGCAATCATCGTGCCCCATTCGGGCATCGGCGGTTGGGCGCCCATGCCAAGAAAACCAAGGCCGGCCACTGCCAAAATCGTGCCACTCATGTCCAACGTCGCGCGCACAACCAGTGAAGAGACGCAAAGTGGCGAGATGTGGCGCAAAATGATGCGCCCGGGTGAGGCGCCGGTGAGGCGCACCGCTGAAATAAAATCACTCCGCCGCAGTGCCAAGGTTTCCGCCCGAGCAAGGCGCGCATAGGGCGGCCAAGTCGTGAGAGCAACGGCAATAATGGCGCTGCCAATCCCCGGCCGCAATGCCGCCACCAAAGCCAATGCCAGGATCAAACTGGGCAGAGACAAGAAAACATCGCAAATCCGCATCAGCACATTGTCAACAAACCCACCGACATAACCGGCAACCGTTCCAATCAGCAACCCGAACGGTGCAACCAAGAAGAGCACAGCAACAACCATGCCGAGGGTCACGCGCCCGCCATACAACAAGCGCGAATACAAATCGCGGCCCAATTCATCGGTGCCTAACCAATGCTGTGCGGAAGGCGCCGCCAGACGATCGCTCAACGACTGCGCATCTGGGTTATGGTTCGCCACCAGCGGGGCGGCCAGTGACGCAAACAGCAGCACCAACACAATCGTCAAGCCGATCATAGCCAATCGATTGCGCAGCAAAGCCAGGCCAAAACGCGCCCGCCGTCCCCATGCCGCCTGACGTGGGGAGGCAGGGGTATCGCTCAGTAGCCAGCTTCGGAGCGCGGCACTCATCGCACGCGAGGATCCAGCAGGCGATAAGCCAAGTCCGCCAGCAAATTCAGAACAACATAGAAGAACCCGACCACCAAGGTCGCCCCCAACACTGCATTGAGGTCGGCGTTCAACAGCGACACCGTCAAATACTGCCCCAACCCCGGCCAGCTAAACACTGTCTCTGTTAGCACCGCCCCTTGCAGCAAATTGGCATAAGCCAGAACAACAACCGTGACCAAAGGAACAGCGACATTGCCAAATGCATGGCGCCACAGAATGCGGGCGCCGGAAAGGCCCTTGGCCCGCGCAGTGACGATGTATTCTCCAGACAAGGCGTCTTGCATAAACGAACGGGTGAGCCGCGCCACCGGTGCGAGGCTGAAATAAGCCAGCACCAATGCGGGAAGCGCTAAATGCGCAAATGCATCCTGCAACACATCCCACTGGCCGTCTAACGCGGCATCCACCACCAACATCCCAGTCACCGGCGAGACCATGCCTTGATAAATGACATCGATCTGCCCGGTGCCGGGCGCCATATCGAGCTTCACGTAAAATACCAGCAAGGCCAACAACGCCAGCACGAAGACCGGCACAGATTGCCCCACCAACGTCAGAATCCGCACGCTGTGGTCAAACCAAGACCCGCGCCACCAAGCCGACAGCACACCCAGCGGAACGCCGACCGCCAGTGCAATGAGCATTGCTGCCGTTGCCAGTTCTAAAGTCGGAGGAAAATATTGCGCGATATCGGCTGTCACGGGCTGTTGCGTCATCACCGAGGTGCCGAGATCAAACGCGGCCAAATGCCGCAGATATATCCAAAATTGTACAATCAGCGGTTGATCAAGGCCAAGCTCGGCACGCGCACGCGCCACAACATCGGCCGGCGCATGGTCACCCACGACCGCCAGCACAGGGTCAATCGGCACAGCACGGCCAATGAGGAAAGTGACGAGTATAAGGCCGAACAAAGTAACCGGCAGGCTGGCCAGCCCAGCGGCGCCAGCGTGCAGCCGGGCGCCGGCAATCATGCCTTCACGATGTCCGCGTATTTCGTATAATCTGGCAACACACCAAGCTGCAAACCTGTGACGCCTTTGCGCATTGTGGCGATCTCATTGCTCTGCAAGATAAACGCGAACGGCGCCATTTGCATAAATTCGTTTTGCATCTTGGCGTAAAGTGCCATCCGCTTCGTGGTGTCAACCTCTTTGACGGCTTGCTCTGCCTCCGCGGTCAGTGCCGGGTCAAAGAAATGCGTGCGCCAGGCGGGGGAGTGCAACTTGCTCGTATCGGCATCATCGGGATTGTCGCAAAAAGCCTGGGCGTTTGAGTTGGCGTCAAGATAGTCAGGAAACCAAGTCGTCATCAGCAATTGATGCTGCCGCGCACGGTTTTTGCTGATAACTTGCTTCTGCTCCCCAGCGATGAGCGTGACTTTGATGCCAATCGCGGCCAGGTCTGACTGAAGCGCCTGAGCGATTTGCGGATAAGGCGCTTTGGAGAAATGATCGAGCGTGACACTAAATCCGTCTGGGTAGCCAGCTTGCGCCAGCAAAGCCTTGGCCTTCTCGGGGTCTTTTTTGAATGGAATTTCGTTCGTCGCCCCCGGCATGCCTTTTGGAAGAAAGGATTGCCATACACTCCAAAGATTGGGGGTGATATTGTCGGCAATGCCCTGATAATCGATCGCCATTTTAATGGCCTGCCGCACTTCCGGCTTTTTGAACTCCGCAACATCGACATTCATCGCGAAATACATCTGGTTGAGCTGATTCGCCTTATCAACATGGTAGCCAGCATTGCCGGCGATGCTCTTAAGCTGATCTGCCGTAAGGTCGCGTGCAATGTCGGCATCACCTTTTTGCAGCAGCAAAAGCTGCGCAGCAGGATCGGCGACATGGCGCAGAATGAGCCGCGGCACCTTGGGCTTTACCGCGGCATGCGGATTGGCTTGCAAAATAATATGGTCACTCGCTTGCCAGTCGACGAGCGTGTAGGAACCGGCGCCGGCCGTGTGGGTTTTCAACCAGGCATTGCCGAGATCACCGTTGGTCTGATGGGCAAGCGCCTCAGCTTTCTCAACGACACAACCCACGGTTGCTGATAGGCAATAAAGCACAAAGCTTGTGGCTTGCATCTCTGGCAGCTTCATCACCACCGTCTTTGGATCGGTGGCGCGTATCATCTGCTCAACATTGTCAGCGGTGAAACCAAATTGGCCGATAACAAAACCAGGTGCTTTATTGAGTTTGACGACACGTTGCAGGCTGAACGCGACATCTTCTGCGGTCAACTTCTTGCCGCTGCTAAAAACAATGTTGTCGCGGATGTGGAAGGTGAAGGTGAGCCCGTCAGGGGTAACATCCCATGATTGGGCAACGTCACCCTGCAGCTTGCTGGTGTCTGCGACGTCCGGAACGATGAGCTTGCGATAGCAATTGCCGCAGACTTCATTGTTGGTAAATTCATATGACTCCGCCGGGTCAAACGCGCCGACAATGTCATCAATTTGTTTTGCCATGACGACGATACCGGGCGGGCTTGCGGCAAGCGCCGATCGGCCAACCAGCGGCAGCGCGGCCGAGGCCATGAGGGTGCGACGGGTCAGCATGGTATTATCTCCAGCGCGGTAACGTTGATTCTGCCAAAGCATATCACGTGCCAATGATGGGGCGATCGTGGCAAGCTTGCGACGAGCCCGAATTTTCTAAACGGATAAAACAGGAATCGATCGGCCGCGTGTGAAGGCTAATCCTTCGTTAGCCGCCTTTGACAGCTCCAGCCGTGAGCCCCGCCACAATTTGCCGCTGCGCCAGCACGGTCAGCACAAGAACAGGGAAAGTAACCACCAAAGCCGCAGCCGCCAGCGGCCCCCAGCTTACCTGCTCGAAAGACAGCATGTTATACACAGCCACCGGCAGCGTTCGCGTCTCGCGCCCAGCCAGGACAACACCGAAAACGAAGTTATTCCAAGAGAAAATCACCGCCAAAATAAACGAAACAACAACACCCGGCCGCGCAATTGGCAATGTCACACGCAGGAAGGTTTGCCAACGGCTGGCGCCGTCAAGCATCGCCGCCTCTTCCAGCTCAATCGGGGTGGTTTCGAAATAGCCAATCATAATCCAGATCACGATGGGGACCGTAACCACAAGATGAATGATGATTTGCGGCACCAGGGTGCCGAGCAGGCCGAGCCACTGAAACATCAGGAACATCGGGATAAGATAAGATAGCCCCGGCGTCATGCGGGCAATCATGATAACCATGGCCGAATTATTCGCCTTCAAGCGGGCAATGCCATAACCCGCCGGCACGCCCACGAGCAAAGCCAACAACGTCGCGGCACCCGTCACAATGACGCTATTCCAGAAATACAGAAGGAAGTGGTTCGAAGCGAAAACCGCAGTGTAGTTTTTCCAAGCGATATGATCAGGGATAAAGATCGGCGGATAGGCACCATTGTCGATTTCGTATTTGAGCGACAGCGACAGCATCCAAAGGAAAAATAACAGAGCCGGTGAAACCACTAACACCACGCAAAGAAGGGTCCCGAGATGGTCGAGAAGGCGAAACGCAGCCTTCTGCAACGGGGGGCGACTCATTTCACGTCTCCCATAATCCGGGCCGAGCGTTGACGGAGATACAACAACAAAATCGACAGCAAAACGATCAGCCCAAAGAACACCACCGCGATCGCCGAGCCATAGCCAATCTCGGAATAACTGAACGCCACGCTATAGAGATAGAGATTGATCGTCTCCGAGGCCGTGCCGGGGCCGCCCTGGGTAATGGCGTAAATAATGTCAAAGCTTTTGAGAGCATCAATCATACGAATCGTGACAGCCACCAGCAGAAACGGCGTAATCATCGGCAAAGTAAGGTACCGCAGACGCTGCCAGGCATTGGCGCCGTCGATTTGCGCACTCTCGAATGGGTCAACCGGCAGGGAGGCAAGCCCGCCGAGAACGATCAACATCACCAGAGGTGTCCATTGCCAGGTCTCGACCATAACCAGAGACGCAATCACCGTCCCAGGCGAATAAACCCAATCCTGCGGCCCGATGCCAACCAACGAAAGAAGGTAATTGAGCACGCCCAGTTGCGGGTGGAACATCATGGTCCATACCAGCGCGATGGCCACCGGCGTTGCCATCATCGGCATAACAAAAATGCCGCGCAAAAGCCCACGAAACGGCAACTTTCGGTTGAACAACAAGGCCGCGATGGTGCCCAGAATCAACGGGGCGACCACCGAAAGCACCGTGTAGACCAAAGTCCGCCAGATCGACTGTATGAAACGATCGTCCGAGATCAGCCGCCAATAATTGGCAAACCCAACGAAATGATGGGTCTCGCCAATTTTCCATTCGCTCACACTCATCCAAAGCGTGAACGCCCACGGCACCAAAATAACCGCAACCACAACCAGCAAAGCGGGGATCACAAACGGCCAAAACGACCGTCCCGGTGCTTTGGTTTTGCCCGACCGAATCGTGACCGGCGGAACGGTCGCCGCTGTCGTTGCCGTCAGATTCATATCTTTTCGCTACGCTCAAGCACAGGGGCAAACTCAGCCGTCGCACGGCGCAGTTCTGTGACCGGGTCACTGCCAGACAACAGGTTCGAGAGCGCAATGCCAAAACTGTCGCGAAACTCCGTGACGGGAATAATCACCGGCAAGGTAAGCCGGCTAATCTTGGCCGACTCCGCCACCGCATCAACCCAAGCCGCCGGCATGGTCACGCCCTTGCGCGTGTCAGGATCAGCAAGAACCGAGTCGCGGAACGGCACGCCAGCGCCAGCCTGTAACATGCGCGAGCCAATCTGTTTTGAAACCGCCCATTGGCAATAAAGATAAGCGGCTTCTTTATGTTGGCTGGCCGCTGACACGCCAATGCCGTCCCCCGTGGTGGCCGCAGCGTGCGCTTTCGGGCCGGCCGGCATAACGCCATACCCAACTTTGCCAACCACACGCGATTTTTCTGGGTCCTCCAGCGGCGGGGCAAAACCAACACCGTCAAACCACATGCCGATGCGCCCCTGCAAAAACGCAGACTGGCACTCAGCCCAATTGTAGCCAGTGACACCGCGCGGGGCAGATTTGGTCATGAGTTGCTGGTAGAGTGCCGCGGCGGAAATCGCCTCCGGCGTGTCGGTCTGCAACTTCCCGTCACGATCGACGGCGTATTTGTCGTAGCCCAGCATCAAACTGGTCCAGACCGGCGTATTGGCGTTCTTCAAACCACGCGCGACAAAGCCATAAGTCTGGCTGCGCGGGTCGGTGAGCACTTCAGCCGTGTTGACCAACTCGTCAAAGGTCTTCGGGAAGGCAAGATTTTTCTTCGCGAACAGCTCTTTGTTATAATAAATAATCCAGTAATCGACCGAGAGCGGCAAAGCGCCAACGGCGTTACCGTTCATCGCAAACGTCTTCCCGGCGTCAGCGAAATCGCTCCAAAATCCCGGCGGCGTCATCGCCGGGTTGGCGATATAACCCGAAAGATCAGCAAGCCAGCCGCCCTTCTCAAACTGGCGCTTTTGCACATGATAGCTAATATGCACAACGTCGAAGCTCGGCCGCCCTGAAGAAAACTCGATGGTGGTTTTCTGACGCTGTTGCTGCTCAGGTGTCTGCTCAGAATTGACCTTGATGCCCGTCAGGTCTTCAAATTCTTTCTCATACTTCTGTAACGTATCCCCACGCGGACTTTTGATGAGGTTCACTTCAAGCGTTGTGCCGGCGTATTTCTTCCAGTCGACACCCGCCTGAGCGAAGGCTAAACTGGGCGCGCCAAAGCCGGCCAGCCCGACTGCGCCAGCCTGCCCCAGAAAACGCCGCCGCGTCGTTGTTTTGCCACTTCTCATGCGTCTCTCCCTTGTCCGCCGCGCCACACCGCTCCAAAAATTAGAAAATTTTCTGTTTTTGGTAGAGCGTCGCGCTGTTGGAGCGTTTCTAGTCGGACCGTTACCAAGACGTCAACAAAAAGTGCCAGGTAACATGTTAGTGTGCGCGAAAGGCCAGAGCAGCTCATGACCCCAAATCTGAAGCAGGTCTTCTATCTCGAATATCTGGCGCACCCGCTGTTTCAGAGCACGCTGCTGCAACGGCCTGATTTCAGCTTGCAGCGGCTGAGCCATACCACCCCACGCCCGGAGGTCGAGGCGATTTTGGCGGGCGCTCATGTCTATCAAATTCCAGCGACCCGTGCGGAAGTCACCGCCGCTTACCGCGCCGACCGCACGCTATTTGCCCGTGCGCCAAATCTACTGCTTGTCTCCAGCAGTGGGGCGGGGTACGACACGATCGATCTAGATGATTGCACCCAGGCCGGGATACTTGCGCTCAACCAAGCGGGCGGCAACCGCCATGCCGTCGCAGAGCACGCTTTGGGGATGATGCTCTGCCTCTCCAAGCAGATCATTCAAAGTGACCGCGCAATGCGTCGCGCCCCCATTGCCGACCGAACCCGCTTTATGGGGCATGATATGGAGGGTAAGACCCTGGGCATTGTCGGGCTGGGCGCGGTGGGCACCCGGCTGGCCGAACTATGCCGCGGATTATTTTCTATGCGCGTTCTGGCACATGATCCGTTTGTTTCCGCAGAAGACATGGCGCGGCATGGGGTACAACCGCTCCCGCTGCCGGAGCTGTTGCGGCGCAGTGATTACGTTTCGCTCAATTGCCCCCGTACTGCCGCGACGGAGGGGCTGATAGGCACCAAAGAGTTCGCGATGATGCAGCCGCATGCCTATTTTATCACAACCGCACGCGGCGGCATTCACGATGAAGCCGCACTGGTCGCAGCATTGCAGGCAGGCAAGATCGCCGGCGCCGGCCTTGATGTTTGGGCCACCGAGCCGCCCCCGCCAGACCACCCTTTGCTCGGTTTTGACAACGTCATCGCCTCGTCGCACACGGCCGGGGTCACCCACGAGGCCCGCAAGCGCATCGCCGTCATGGCGGCCGAGCAAATCATTCAAACCTTTGACAGCAAGCGCCCGCCCCGCATGCTCAATCCCGAGGTTTGGGAGCGATTCTCAGAGCGTTTGCGGCGTGCGTTCGCATGAGCTCGCCCCGCCAAACCCTCAAGCGCAAGCTGCGCGAGCGAGACTTAGTGGTCGGCATTGCACTCGACCACCCCTCGCCGAGTCTGGCGGAGCTTCTGGGTGGGCTTGGGTTTGACCTGATTTTCATCGATTGCGAGCACGCCGGGCCAGGGTTTGAGCGTGTGCCAGACTTGGTGCGTGCGGTAAGGGCAGCCGGCGCCGCTGCGGTGCTGCGGCCTTGGTCGAATGAGCCGGGCCTAGTACGGCGGTTTTTGGATTGTGGAATTGACGGGCTGGTGGCGCCGGAGATCGAAAAAGCCGATCAGGCAGCCACGTTGTTGCAAGTCATGCAGGCGACAGATCCGCCCGATGCCGAACATCTAGTGCTGCTCCCTCTAATCGAAACGGCAGCAGGTCTGGCTCAAGCTGAGAACATTATGCAAATTCCTGGGGTAGACGGCGTTCAGATCGGCCCCGGGGATTTGGCGGTCTCGCTCGGTTTGCCGCGTCGGGGCGAACATGAAGCTGTGCGAGAGATGGGCCTCGGTCTGTTTCGCACAGCGTCGCGGCTTGGGAAATCGTCCGGTGGGCCGGTAGGCCGATTTGGTGCGGCGCCAATGCGACAGGCCGGGGCGAACATCCTCATGGTCAGCGCCAATGATTTGTTGAAAGACGGCGCCCAGCGTCATTTCGCCAATCTTTAGTTCTTATCGAGCCCGTTAGGCAGCAATAATACCCTCTATAGGCCGCGAACAACGCAACTTGTAACGTTTCTGGTACAAAATGATTCACTGCGCAGCACGCAATAGCGCTCACGAAATCGTGACAAGAACGGCAGGCCCGGCTGATAGGCGGAACATTAACTTTCGGTTAGGTTTACGTCCGGTTGAAGGCGATCGAGGGACGAACGAGTTTTGCGGAGCACTTGATATCTCTGAAGAAATATAAATGTTAGACAGTAGTATTGATATATATAAAAAGACAGAATCCTAAATTACATGTCTTGCTTCAGAATAATATAAAATAAATGTAAAAATATTCCTTGCATTTAACGTTAGAGCTTATATTTTAGATATGCGTTCTTCTCATGTTACTACAATAAAATTTAGAGGGAAAACAGATATGGCGTTCAAAACAATCGCGTCTTACGAAGTTCTTGCGCAATTCATTGCGCCAGTGGCAAACGTGCCCTATGTGCAACAGGGGAGTTTCTTACAGATCAGCAACCTCGATGCGACGGATAAAACAATCGACATAGAATATGTCGGAACACCTGTTTTCAAAGCGTCATCGGGGACGGCGCCGAACACCGTAACTTTGTTCGCAAACTACATCACGCAAAATGGGATCGCGAGTGCTACGTCTTATCCGGCGAATGAATTCCTCATCACCCCAGTTGGCTTCAAGGGAATCCCAATCCCGGCTCGCGCAACCTTTCTCTTCGGAGTTCAGTATCTCTTGACCGGCAGCGCCACTGCGGCACCGAGTATTGATGCACGTGGCTTCATTCGTCTGCAAGCACCGCCAGGCACCAAGTTGCTGGTGTTAGCGACAACCCGGCAAGTATTCACTAACTTTGCCGGCGACGGACCTCCCGGTACAGTACCCGACATCTCAGAGAGCGCCTACCCAGTACCGCTTGTCAGTGGCCCGGAAGTGAGCTTCTAACGTGGCACCAAATGTTACGCCAATGGCTGATAAATTGGCACAGGTGCTCATGACCCTGGCGGGGATCGCCTATGGCAAGGCCACGGCGATCCCGGGCTACCTCGCGGCCGACACACTAACCGAGGGGGACTGGCAGCCTGTCTGGATCGCCAATGAAATCTCGGCGCCTTTGAACTTCGCCTTTATTGTTCGCAGCAGCAGTACAGGCGCCTATTGCATCGCTCTTCGCGGCACCTATCCTAATCCGTTCTCTGCGGCGTATTGGCGCGATGCCAATCAAGATAATCCCCTGCAAGATATGCAACCTTGGCCTCTGGGTTCAGACGACCCGGTAGATATCGGCCCACGCATTTCCGGCGGCGCTGCGACCGGATTTCGCAATCTGCTGGCACTCTCGAACGGCGCCCAATCGTTTCAACAAGCCGTCAGCGCACTACCGTCAGATGCGATGGTCTACGTGACCGGTCACAGCCTTGGCGGCACGCTGGCGCCTGTGGTCGGCCTCTGGATGACTGGGCTGCCGAATGCCGTCAAGCCGATCGTTTACTGTTTTGCTGGCCTCACCCCCGGCAATACTGCCTTCGCGGCTCTGTTTGGCGCAGGCACGCCCCTGGCTGGCCGGGTCAAGCGCTATAAAAACACGCTCGACTCCGTGCCATATGGCTGGAACAACGTGCTGGCAACACGCAATTTCTATCAACCCAAGCCGAGTGGCGGCCTTCTGGTCGAAGCCGCCATTACGGCTTTGGCGTTAGAATTGCACAAATATGACTACGCTGCCGTGGGTGAAGAGGTTGTTCTGCCCGGCACCCTGAATACAGGCAGTTTCGGCTTCGAATTTGCGGCCTTCATTTTCGAGAATTTGCAACAGCACTTGCCCAATACATACCTTCGTTTGTTGAGCGCGCCGGCTTTACCGTTTACGATTGGATTTGGCTCACTTGTCATACCGAATGACAATCCGATGGCGGAACAAATATCCAGCCGTAAGATCCCGGTTTGTTACGTCTGAAACGGCGCCTCAGACCGATCGAAATCATCTGATTCGGTCGGTCATCCCTTGTCAGCGACAACAATGCGCCCGACCTTAATCGCGTCTTGAAACCGCCCCCAGTCACGCTCCGTCTGATCAGCATAGGCGAGCGCGAAATCGCCGATGGCTTCGTCAAACGTCGGACCTTCCCCAAGATAATCGCTGATCGCAGCGGCATCGCCGGCGCGGGCATGGGCGCGCGCCAGGGTGCGGCCGCAAAGATCAGCGTAAAACGGCAGCGATTCCTCAATCGCCGCACCTATATCGGCCAACCGAGAGTCTTTCAGGCGCCGAACATAAAAATCGCGCCCAGACAGAGGCGCCTCGGTCCAGCCTAGAAACACATCGCTCGCTGCTTGCATCATGCGCTGCCCAACGACCACGCGCTGCCCTTGATTGAGATAGTCCGAGGCGCCCGCAAACGAGGCAAGCACAGATGCCTGCGCCTGCTTCGCCTGCAAGAGTAACGGAGCACCATCAGCCGAGACAAACAGACCAATGGCGCAGAAAGTGCCCACGCTGCCGATTCCCACAACCTTGAAAGCAACGTCCGTGAGTCGATACCGCGACAGCAAAACCCGGCGATCTTCCTGCAGTGAACCGCCATAGCTGTCGAAGGCCTGCCAAGCGCAGTGCCTTTCGTCTCCAAGATGGTGCGCTTGCGGCTGCTCCTTAATGCGTAACCCGCCCTCATGCCGTTCGATCAGGCCAAAATGCGCCGTTCCGCTGGCCAAAACCCGTTCGAGGCGCCGCTCAATCTTCCCGCGCAGCTTCGGAGCTTCGATATCTTTGATCGCTGCCACCAGGTCGATGCGGGAGCTCCAGGCCTCAATAGGCGCACGTTTTGCCAAATCAGCGATATGGTCGCGGTAGGCGCGTGCAGCCCGGCGGGCCAACTTACGACAGGCCCGGTCAGGAAGGCAGGCGACACGCCCCGCAACCGTAAGGCTGGTGGCAAGGCGCTTGATATCCCACTCGAACGGCGCCGGGAGCGTTTCGTCAAAGTCGTTCAGATCGAACACCGCCGTCCCCTCCGGCGTCGCATAGCTGCCGAAATTGGCCAGGTGACAATCGCCGCAGCTCTGCAAACGCAACCCACTGGTCGCCGTCGTCGCGAGGTCAGCCGCCATCACCGCAGCTGAGCCACGCAAAAAGGCGAACGGG
>Ga0116231_10012750_pt1 | contig 12181 bp, 8 predicted proteins | sample S1TSphgellanicum_2_FD_89695 | JGI IMG/M metagenome (GOLD analysis project Ga0116231, IMG submission 89695) | Host-associated microbial communities from peat moss isolated from Minnesota, USA - S1T2_Fd - Sphagnum magellanicum MG | ecosystem: Host-associated > Plants > Peat moss > Unclassified... | reverse complement strand
TGCCAGTTGATCAGCGCGTGGGGGAGGAAAATCGCGGCTGGGATTATGCGAAATTTTTGCTCGGCAACGAGCGAACCAGCATTGCCCGAGTTGGCCGCTCCAAGGAGCGATTGAGCTATGCGATTGAGCTTGCGAGCAAAAGCGGGCGCCTACAGCAAGACCCGCTTTTGCGCGCCCGTATTGCCGGATTAGAGGCTGAACTTCGTGCACTCGACATCACGCAGATGCGGGTGGTGTCGACCGCGCGGACGGACGGCAAGCCAGACCCGGCGTCTTCCGTGTTAAAAATTAAAGGCTCAGAGCTGCAACAGGCTGTCGCTGAGTTGCTGATGGATATCGCCGGTCTCGACGCGCTGACGTTAGCGGTGGATGCGCCTGGTTTTGAAAGCAACGAGCCAGATTGGGCTTCACCCTTGGCGCCAGCATATTTTTACTCGCGAGTCACATCGATCTATGGCGGGTCAAACGAGATTCAAAAGAACATCCTCGCCCAGACCGTGCTTGGCCGCTGAGACATCATCATGGATTTTGCATTATCTGAAGAGCAGCGCCTGCTCAGCGATAGTCTCTCAAGGCTCCTTAAGGATCATTACGATTTCGCCGCACGTCGCGCGATTCTTGCCACGCCGACCGGCTGGAGCCCCCAGCGTTGGGCGGATTACGCGGAGATGGGTCTGCTGGGCCTGACCGTTGCGGCAGAGGATGGCGGGTTCGGCGGCAGCGCGGTTGACACCATGCTGGTGATGCAAGCGTTCGGGCGTGCCATGATTCTTGAGCCGTATTTGGCCAGTGTGGTGCTGGGCGGAACCGCGTTGCGGTTGGCGGGTCATCAAGCACACCTGCCAGGTCTGCTCGCTGGCACTTTGAAATTGGCTTTCGCCTATGAAAACGTGTTCTCAGCACCAACTGAGGCACGCCATGTTGGGCAAGGTTGGCGGCTCGAAGGCCGCAAGACGCTGGTTTTGCATGGCGCAAGTGCTGATTATCTTGTGGTGAGCGCCGCGATCAATGAGAAGCGCGCGCTGTTTTTGGTTTCGCCCGATGCCCCTGGCTTTGCGATGCAAGCCACCACGCTGCTTGACGGCAGCCGCAGCTCAACTCTAAGTTTCACTGACACGCCGGCGCAATACCTTTCGGGGGAAGAAGCCGTAAGCGGTGTCGTTGATGTTGGGCTGGCTGCCGTGTGTGCCGAGGCGGTCGGCGTCATGGAAACCGCTTATGCCCTGACAGTGGAATATCTCACCACGCGTCAGCAATTTGGCCGGCCCATTGGGCGAAACCAGGCATTGCAACATCGCGTGGCCGAAATGCTGGTGGCTCTGGAGCAAGCGCGCAGCATGGCGATGCTCGCCGCTATGGCTGTCACCTTGGAGGCGCCGGAAGAGCGGAAAATCGCCCTCTCCCAAGCAAAATGGCAGGTTGCTCGCTCCGCTCGACAAATTGGGCAGACAGCGATCCAACTGCACGGGGGGATCGGTGTGACCGAAGAATACGCCGTCGGACACGCGCATCGCCGCTTAATTGTGCTCGAGTCGTTATTCGGCACAGAATCGTGCCACCTGCAGACCCTGGCGGAGCAAACTTACCTCCCATCGGCCTGAGACGCGACAGCGAGACACCAAAAAGAGTGCGCCATTAAGGGGCGGCTTACCAATGAAGATCAATGATCGCTGGCGGTGTCGATTATTGTATTGGAAAAGCATTTACGCGCGTGACACGACGTTTCCTGTCGGCCCTTCGCAGGCTGCTCCTTGGCCCGCCTACGCCGGATATCTTGCGGTTATCGCTGATAGTCGCGCTGTATGATCGCGCAACTCCGCTGTTGGCGACGCATTTTGCCTGCATTTTTGTCGGCTCAATCGCGACGATGCGGGACCAGAATGGCTGGTCTGTTGGGTTTTTAGTCGGCGCTGTTGTAACCGCCGCGATACGATTGATGGTCTGGACGACAGCGCAGCGCAGCCGCCGGCGCCACGGTGATGCATCACTGATCAAATCAGACAGTGCCTATCATTTAGTGAGTTTCGCTTGGGCCATCCAGACCGGCCTCTCCTGTGGTACATGCCTGGCTTTTGTTGATGATGAAACTGTTCGCGAGATGGTGATCTCCCTCGGGTGTGGCACCGCCGCGGGCATCGCTGCCCGAAACGCGGGCACACTTCGCCTCGCGCTTAGTCAGCTTTTCTGCTTGCTGTTGCCGCTGGGTATCGGTGAACTGTCGCGAGGCTGGGACGGGTGGACCGTCACAATACTCATAGGGATTTATTATTGCGCGCTCTGTTCATTTACCCGTCAGAACTATGCCGGGCGTATTAGCCAGCTTTACGCGAAACAAGAACTGGCCGACAGCCGCGCAGAACTGCAGGCGGTCTTCAATAATCTTTCGGTCGGCTTGCTTGAGGTCGATGCCGCCACAGGCCGCGTGACCCGCGTCAACCGAGTGTTTTGTCAGCTTGTCGGACGCACTGAGGCAGAATTATTGGGCGGCCTGACACTTGCCGACCTATCGCACCCTGATGATCTGGAAGCATTGCGCAAAAGATTTGCCGAGGTCATTGCCCTAGACGGCGTCCCAAGTGACAACGAGAAACGCTATATCCGCCCGGATGGAACCGAAGTCTGGGCCAGCGTCAGCACGGCCATCACACGCGTCGGTGGCGAAAGCGGGCCGATGCGCGCTTTATCTGTTGTGCATGACATTACGGCCCGGCAAGCCATTCAAGCCGCATTGCGGGAAAGCGAGGAGATGCTGCGCTTGTCAACCCAAGCGGTGCGCATGGGGTGTTATCAACGCGATTACGTCAATCGTTTAATTTATACGGACCATCAGACGCGCGTGTTGTTTGGATTTCCTCTCGATCAGCGCATGGTCTCAGAGGCTGAGTGGGCGTCATTGGTGCTGCCAGATGACCTTGAGCGCCTCAATGCTGCGGTCAACGCCAGCCACAAGCGAGGAGAGGTTGAGAGCACAAACATTTTTCGTGCCAGGCGCGCCAATGACGGCGTGGTCCGACACTTTGAGGTTCAGAGTCGTTCTGATTACGACTGCACTGGCAATGTGATCCGATCTCAGGGAATCATCATGGACGTCACCGAGCGCCAGCATGCGGCGGAGACCATCGCGCATCTCGCGCATCACGACCCGCTGACGAATTTACCCAACCGCGTGCTGTTCCAGATCCGGCTTGAAGAGGCGCTGGAGCGGGCGAGGTCGGGAGAAAGTTTCGCGCTTTGTTACGTCGATTTGGACCGGTTTAAGCACGTCAATGACAGCTTTGGCCATCCGATCGGCGACGCACTTTTGCGCTCAGTCGCACAGCGTCTCTGCGCAGAATTGCGAGAAACTGACACTGTCGCGCGCCTTGGTGGCGATGAGTTCGCGATCATTCAGTTGGGCGGTCATCAGCCGGACGCAGTGGTGGCGCTTGGCGAGCGCGTGATCGCCGAGCTTTCCACGACGTTTGTGCTGGATGGTTTTGACGTGGTGATTGGTGCGAGCGTCGGCGCAGCGATTGCGCCGAGGGATGGATTAGACGCTGAGTCGTTGCTCAAAAATGCTGACAGAGCCTTGTATAAAGCCAAAGCCGAAGGTCGCGGCAGGCTCTGTTTGTTCGGCCAATTGATTGAACCGGTCGCCGGATGGCGCGACGCTGGTTAATGCACCGGCGGGCAGCCCACCACGTCTTGCACAATTATCGCTCGGTTTTCAACGCCCCACAGCGTAACCCTGCGCGCCGCGGGGATTTGCGCCGGCGTAAAGCTGCCCGTCCGGCTCAATCCGCGCCGCTGACAGGCGGCCTTCCGACCATGGCTCGCCCAATTCCGCCAAGTGGCCACGGGCACGCAACGCATCACGCACCTCGGTGGTATAACGCCCCTCCAGCACCAATTTACCCGGCGCCGCGGCACGCGGCCAAAAACTGCTTGGCCAATGCTCACTGTGGAAACTTGGTGCGTCAATCGCTTGTTGAATCGTCATATTATAATGCACCATGCGCAAAAACATAATCAGCGACCATTGGTCTTGCTGCTCTCCGCCGGGCGTGCCAAACGCCATCCATGGTTTGCCGTCGCGCAATGCGAAACTCGGTGAAAGTGTGGTACGGGGTCGCTTGCGTGGCACAAGGCTATTCGGCAGGTCGGGCTTCAGCCAAAACATCTGCCCCCGCGTGCCCATACAGAACCCAAGTTCCGGTATTACGGGCGAGGATTGCAACCACCCGGCCGATGGTGTGGCGCTCACCATATTGCCCCAGCGATCAATCACATCGACATGACAGGTATCTCCGCCGGATGTACCTAGCCGAGCGACCGTTGGCTCCCCGATGCCCGGCGCGCGCGTACGTAACTCAGCCCGAGAAGCAGCTTCATGGTCGACCGCACCGCCAAAACCCGGAATGCTTCCGGGCCGCAAAGCGAGGGACGCGGTCTGCGAAATCAGTTTGCGACGTGTCGCCGCGTAATCCGCAGACATCAGACGGTCAAGCGGGACATCAACAAAATGCGGATCGCCATAAAACGCCTCTCGATCTGCGTAGGCGAGTTTGGCGCACTCCACAACTGTATGTACAAACGTTTCGCCCAACGGGTCGAGCGCCCCCAGATCGTACCCAGCCAGCAGCGCGAGTTGTTGCAGGAAAACCGGCCCTTGGCTCCATGGCCCGCATTTAAGAACGGTGTGTCCATGGTAGTCGAAACGCAAGGGCTCTTCGACAGAGGCTGACCAGTGCGCGAAATCTTCAGCCGTGAGCAAGCCATGATGGCGCCGGCCGGACGCATCCAATATTTCCGATTCGCGGAAAAACTGATCAACCGCTTCCGCGACGAACCCGCTATACCAAGCACGCCTAGCAGCATCGATGCGTGCCTCTCGCGTGTCGCCAATCGCTTCGTCCAAGATACGCCGATATGTCGCGGCGAGGGCGGGGTTGGCGAAGCGGACCCCCGGGGCAGGAACTTTGCCACCCGGCAGAAATACTGCGGCACTTGTGGGCCATTCTGCCTCGAACATCGGGCGCATTGTTTCGATTGTGGCACTCACCCGCGGCACCAAGTGAATACCCTCTGTCGCGTACCCGATCGCAAACTCCAAAACATCGAACAATTCCCAACTGCCCCAATCGCGCAGCATGAGGCACCAGGCGTCGAAAGCGCCCGGCACCACTGCTGGCAGCAGGCCAGTGCCAGGAATGAGATCGAGTTCCAGTTTCTGAAACACCTCTAGTGTTGCGGCTGCGGGCGAGACGCCCTGACCACAGATGACATGCTGGGTCTGTGTTCGGGCGCTGTGGATAATGATGGGCGCGTCGCCGCCGGGGCCGTTGAGATGTGGCTCTGCCACTTGCAGAGTAAATCCGGCGGCCACCGCGGCGTCGAATGCGTTGCCACCGCGTTCGAGGACCGCCATACCTACGGAACTGGCGATCCAGTGGGTGCTGGCGACGACGCCAAAGCTGCCAGCTATCTCCGGACGCGTAGTGAACATAAACAGGTGCCTCTCTAACAACTGGTGTCAGGATAGCAAACGCCGCAGAGACTGATAGCTATGCTTCAACTGGGAACAGGCTGTGGCGCCGAAACCCATCGGGGCCGGATGATCATGGAGGCAATAACAATGTGCAACCCCCGCAGGATTGCTTGAGCGGCAAGGTGCACCATCGAGCGTATTTATGGCGCGATCGCGGCGTAGCCTCACTCAACTGCCGATGTCACACTCGGCGACGTGGTCCCAGCGGGCCGGAGAGGTGTAAAACTCACCGACAGAACCCTGTTTTGCATAGAGAAAATACGGATGAGGTGGGATTCGAACCCACGGTACGCGTAAACGCACGCCGGTTTTCAAGACCGGTGCCTTAAACCACTCGGCCACCCATCCATGCCCAACCTTTACCGCCCCAAGACACGCTCTGCCAAGCCATCCCAACGAACGTGACTTCCAGATCTCACTCACACACCCTATGCAAGAAACATTATGAGACTCTGTGGGGCTGTATGACGCAACGTCTGAAACCGGCGACCTTATTCCTCGCATTGGCGGGAAGCCTCTCTGTCATCCCGATCGCGGACGCCCAAACAGCCGCCGATCCGTCATCTGTTTGGACCCTGCAGGACGAAAACGCCACCATCACCAGCGCCAAAATCTCAGATCGCAATTACGTAAATGGGTTGCGTATCGGCTGGACCTCGCCCACAGATAGTTTTGTGCCGAACGCGCTGGTCGATATGGGGCACACGCTTTGGGGAGACGGCAAACAGCGAATCGCCTTCGATTTGTCGCAATCCATCTTTACCCCAACCGATACTGCCGTCGTGCATCCAAGCCCTTATGATCGGCCATATGCCGGCGTTTTGACCGGAAATTTTTACTTAACTGAAGATAACGATCATTGGCGTAGCACCGTCGGGTTGCAAATCGGGCTTGTGGGACCGGGTGCGCTTGGCGAGGAAGTACAAAACGGCTTCCATGATATCATTGGACAAGGGCACAATATGGGTTGGGGAGGCCAAATTCATAACGAACCCGTCATCGAATTGCTTAGCCAGCGGGTGTGGCGTGAGCCGATCGCCCAGTTTAGTGGGCTTGAGACCGATGTTCTGCCGGATCTGGAAGTCGGTGCCGGAAATTTGCGCGTCTACGCGCTGACAGGGGCTGCGTTACGGCTGGGGCAGGGGCTCAATTCGGATTACGGCGTGGCGCGCGTGCGCCCGGGGATGACCGGGGGAGATGCATTCACGCCAACCCAGCCTTTCGCCTGGTACGTCTTCGCAGGGCTCGATGGGCAGGCTGTGGCGCATGACATTACGCTGGATGGCAACACTTTTGAAAGTAGCGCGCATGTCTCACGCCAGCCATGGGTCGGTGAAGCGGAGCTTGGCTTTGCGCTGCTCTATCAGGGCGTAAGACTTAGCTATACACAAGTCGTGCAAACGCAGGAGTTTCACGGACAGCATGGCGGGCTACATGAGGCGGGCTCACTGGCGCTGTCGGCCCATTTTTGACAATAGGGCGCCCCCCGGTCTCCGCCACTGTGTCATTTTGCTGCTCCTGGTTTTGGCGGGCTGCGCTCCCGGCCAATCCGGGTCTTTCGCCGCGTTCTGGGCGCGGCTTTTCGGCAAACCGCACCCGACGGCCACGGCGGATGTCAAATATGTCGTAGGTTCCGGCTACACGGCCGGAGGTGTTTGGTATTACCCTCGCGAGAGCTTCTCCTATGACACGACGGGGGTGGCGGAAGTCATGAGCGCTCCGCACGCCGCCCTGACAACAGATGGCGAAGTATTTGACGAATCAGCCATGGCCGGCGCCCACCAGACGCTCCAACTCCCGGCGATCGTGCGGGTAACCAACCTGGCAAATGGCCGGCAAGTAGTGTTGCGGCTGAACGACCGTGGCCCAGAGCGGCAAAGCCGGATGTTGGCCGTTACACCGCGCGTAGCGCTGCTCTTGGGGTTTGATCCCGATGGCACCGCGCGGGTGCGCGTCGAAGTCGATCCGGTGGCGAGCCAGGCGCTCGCGCACAAGTTGAGCGGTGGCGGAAGTCGGCTCGACGTGCAGACAGCTCCGGTGGCGGAAGTGCACGCCGCCGCACTTCCGCCACCCCCCGGCGCCCGCGTGTCCGAGGCACAGCCCACGCTAAGGACCAACCCCGCCTCAGTCGTCTCAGATTCCGCCGAGGAGACCGTGCCCTTGCGCCTGCCCGAGACGGTGAGGGTTGTGCCGGTTCGGTCAACCATGCTGTGGATCGAAGCTGGCAATTTTGGCCAAGCGAGCTATGCCCGCCAGCGCGCCGCCCAACTCAGCGGCACAGGCGCGCGCGTGGGAATTGTCCCAGGTTCTGGGCAGACACGCTATACTGTGCGCATCGGTCCGATTGATAATGTCGCAGAGGCCGATTCGCTCATGGAGCAGGTTATCCGAGACGGAGTCTCAGATGCCAAGGTGGTCGTAGAGTAGTCGCCGTAGAATAGGAGAACGCTGATGTCGTCATCCCCGACCTCATGGCTACGCCGTTCCTCACCCGCGCGCCGGGCGCTTTTGCTGTCTGGCGCTGCGTTTGCCTGCTTACCGGCGTTGCGTGCAGAGGCGCTTGAGCCGAAGCGCCCGGCCAAAGCGCTGGGCAAGCTTGCCGCCAAAAAAGCGGCCGATCCTAGCGCCACGGCCGCCGTGCCGACCGGCGCGCCGGCTGACAGCCCGCTCGGCCCCATTGATACCCCAGCCAAATGGGCGCTTATCATTGATTACGACACTGGCGCCACATTGCTGTCAAAAGACGCGGATGTAACCATGGCGCCGTCGTCGCTTACCAAATTGATGACCGCCTATATCGTTTTTGCACAACTCAAAGCGTCCAGGATCTCGCTCACACAAGACATGCCAGTCAGCGAAAAAGCGTGGCGCATGGGCGGGTCAAAGATGTTTGTGCCGCTCGGCACCAGCATTACTGTTGAAGAACTCATCCGCGGCATGATCATCCAATCCGGTAACGATGCCTGCATCGTACTCGCGGAGGGAATTTCTGGTTCGGAAGAACAATTCGTCGAGGCGATGAATCAAAAAGCCAAGGCGATGGGCCTCACTAACACCAATTTCCGGAATTGTACGGGTTGGCCCGACCCCGAACATCGGATGTCCTGCCGCGATATTGCCACCCTGGCACACCATATCATTGCCGATTTCCCGGAATATTACCATTATTTCTCTGAAAAAAGCTTTAAATTCAACAACATCGACCAAGAAAACCGGAACCCCGCGGTGCAGAAGGGGTTGGCCGATGGGCTCAAGACCGGCCACACGGATGAGGGCGGATTTGGCGAGTGCGCCAGCTCCCTGCGTAATGGCCGCCGCGTGATTCTCGTATTGAACGGCATGACATCGATGCATCAACGCGCGGCTGAGACGGAGCGTCTGCTGGAATGGAGCTTCGCCAATTTTGAGAACGTGACCCTGTTCACCGCGGCGGATGTGGTGGAGAGGGCGCCCGTGTGGCTCGGAACCTCACCCAACGTTCCGCTGGTCGGCGGGCGAGACCTACAGGTGACGATGCCGCGCAACTGGCAGCGGCGTGCGCAAGTCTCCATTCAATACAGCACACCGATCCGCGCGCCGGTGGCACGGGGCACCGCGGTCGGGCAGATTTCCATCAGTGGCGATGGCGTCCCCGACCTGACCATGCCGCTTTTGGCCGGCGCTGATGTCGATCGATTGGGCTTACCTGGCCGGGCTTTGGCCGTTCTGTCACATTATGTTGTTGGCGGATAAATGTCGCCGTCGCTGACGCGTGGGCGTTTCATTACCCTTGAAGGCAACGAAGGCGCCGGAAAATCGACGCAAGCCGCTCTCTTGGCCGATGCGCTCGCCGAAAGTGGCACTCCGGTTTTGCTTACGCGTGAGCCCGGCGGGGCGCCGGGCGCCGAACGCCTGCGGTCTTTGTTGCTCGAGGGCAGCCACGCATGGTCAGCGCACGCTGAGACATTATTACATTTTGCGGCCCGCGCGGAGCATGCGGCTCAAACCATACGCCCGGCTTTGACCGCCGGTATGTGGGTGGTGTGCGACCGTTTCTTCGACTCGACCATGGCCTATCAAGGCCATGCCCAAGGTGCCGGCGCGGAAGCGGTGCGCACGCTGCGCCGACTGCTCGACCTTGAACCTGATTTAACGATCATGCTGGAACTTGATCTCCCCAAGGCCACGGCGCGCCTGGCCGAACGAGGCCGTCCAGCGGACCGCTATGAGCGAATGGGCGAGGGGTTTCTGGCCCGCGTGACCCAAGCCTTCATTGAAATTGCCGCTGCCGAGCCCGAGCGTTGCATAACAATTTCGGGTGAGGGCGGGATACAAACGGTTGCGGCACGCGTGCGCGAAGCGGTGTGGCTTCGGCTTTCGCCGGGCGCCACGAAGGCAGAGCCACAGCTCCCGGAATGATGGTTGAACCACGTGAAAACACGGCGCTCTTGGGTCACGAGGCCGCCGAACGCAGCTTGCGAGACGCTGTGCGCTCCGGGCGGATGCATCATGCCTGGCTCATTTCCGGCAAGCCCGGCATCGGAAAGGCGACGCTGGCCTATCGCTTCGCCCGCTGGCTCTTAGCCGGAGCCCCAAATAATCACCCAAATGGGCTCTCCGTTGACCCCGGTCTGACAGTGGTGCGGCGGGTTGCCATGGGCACACACGCCGACTTGTTGACAGTTGAGCGCGCCTGGGACGAAAAACTCAAACGCCATAAGCGAGAAATCGTCGTCGAAGACGTGCGTGAGGTTGGGGCGTTTCTGCGCCTGACGTCTGCCGAGGGCGGTTGGCGCGTGGTGATTGTCGACGGCGCCGAAGACCTTAATCGCAACGCCGCCAACGCCTTGCTTAAGGTGTTGGAAGAGCCGCCGCCCCGGGCTGTTCTGCTTTTGGTCTGTGCCGCTCCGGGCCGCCTCCTACCCACCCTCCGCAGCCGCTGCCGGCATTTGGCCCTCCCGCCACTCTCCACCAGCGTTCTGACAGATCTCCTTAAACTCGCGCACCCTGACAGCGGCGAGGCCGATCGGCACAGGCTTGCATGCCTCGCTGAGGGCTCGATCGGCCGGGCTTTACAGCTTGCCGAGGGGGAGGGCGTGGCGATTGCCGATCTCGTGACTGAGGTGTTGGACGCCCTGCCGGACGTATCGATCACCCGGGCACATAGCGTGGCAGATGCGCTCGGGCGCAGCGATAACGGCTTTGCCACTTTTCTAGAACTCACCCGCTCGGCGATTGCCGCCGCGCTCGGCAACACACTGCGTGGCACAGCGGAACCAAGGCAGGCGAAGCTCGCGCACCAACGCCCCCTTGCCGAGTGGTGCGACGTGTGGCAGGGGCTAGGTCGGCTGCAGGACGAGACCGAGCGCTTCTACCTTGACAAGCGTCAGGCCATCGTTAGCGGCATTGCCCTATTGAGAGGGACATGACCCAGCGCTTTTATGTGACCACCCCGATTTTTTACGTCAACGGCGCCCCCCATATCGGGCACGCCTACACCATGGTGGCCGCAGACGTGCTGGCGCGTTGGAAACGCCTCGACGGATATGACGTGTTCGCGTTGACCGGCACTGACGAACACGGGCTAAAGGTTGAACAGGCGGCGCGTGCGGCTGGGATCGCGCCGCAAGAATGGGTTGACCGTGTTGCGGAGGACTTCCGCAACATGTCGGCCTTGATGGGTGGTTCGTTCGATCAATTCATCCGCACGACGGAGTCGCGGCACAAAGCGGCTTGCAAAGCGTTGTGGGAGGCTTTGGCGGCAAACGGAGCGATTTACCTTGGTGCCTATGAGGGCTGGTACGCCGTTCGAGACGAAGCGTTTTATGCTGAAGACGAACTTCAAACCGACGCCACTGGTGGCAAAATAGCGCCGAGCGGGGCGCCTGTCGAATGGGTTCGGGAGCCTTCGTACTTCTTCAAACTGTCTGCTTGGCAGCAGAAATTGCTTGATTATTACGAATCCCATCCCGATTTCATTGGCCCGGCTGGCAAGCGCAGTGAGGTTTTGAGTTTTGTCCGCGGCGGGCTCAAAGACCTGTCAATTAGCCGGACAAGTTTTACTTGGGGCGTTCCAGTCCCTGGCGACCCCGCACACGTCATGTATGTCTGGCTAGACGCTTTGACCAATTACCTCACAGCCGTCGGCTACCCAGACCAGAACGCGTCCGATTGGCCCTATTGGCCGGCAGATCTGCATCTGGTTGGCAAGGACATTCTGCGTTTTCACGCGGTCTACTGGCCAGCTTTTCTCATGGCGGCCGGCTTGCCGCTGCCAAAGCGCATTTTCTCCCACGGTTGGTGGACGGCCGACGGCGAGAAAATGAGTAAGTCGCTTGGCAACGTCATTGACCCCAAAGCACTCGTTGCTGAATTTGGGTTGGATGCGACCCGGTTTTTTCTGTTGCGCGAAGTCCCATTCGGCAATGACGGGGCGTTTAGCCGCCGAGCTTTCATTAGCAGATTAAACAATGAGTTGGCCAATGATCTTGGCAACTTGGCACAGCGTTCCCTGTCGCTGATCGCGCGCAATTGCGGCGGGCTCTTACCAGAGGTCGGGCCCAGCACCGAAGACGATCATGCTCTGCGCACCGCCGCCGCCGCATTGCCAGATCTGCTGCGCGAACGGTTTGACCGCCAGGCGTTTCACGAGGCGTTAGAAGAGGTATGGAAAGT
>Ga0116231_10012749_pt1 | contig 12182 bp, 14 predicted proteins | sample S1TSphgellanicum_2_FD_89695 | JGI IMG/M metagenome (GOLD analysis project Ga0116231, IMG submission 89695) | Host-associated microbial communities from peat moss isolated from Minnesota, USA - S1T2_Fd - Sphagnum magellanicum MG | ecosystem: Host-associated > Plants > Peat moss > Unclassified... | reverse complement strand
TGAGTTTCATTGATGACCACACAAGGAAGGTGTGGGTCTACTTCATGAAACACAAAGGTGAAATGTTTCAACATTTTTTGAATTTCAAAGCAATGGTGGAGAAAGAGAAGGGTGTGAACATCAAGTGCCCAAGGTCCAATGGAGGGGGAGAGTATTTTTCAAATGAATTCAGTGAGTACTTGAAGGAGCATGAAATTCAAAACAAATACTCATGTAGTTATTCCCCATAACAGAATGGAGTTGCTAAAAAGAAAAATAGGCACATTGTAGAAATAACACGTGCCATGTTGAATGAGAAGAATTTGCCAAATTACTTTTGGGCTGAAGCGGTAGTAGTTGTAATCTATATCATGAATCGAACACCCACAGCGGTAGTTCATGGCATGACACCTAAAGAAAAATTCACAGGCAAGAAACTTGATGTTTCACATCTTAGAATGTTTAGTTACATTGCATATGTGCATGTTCCTAATGAGAAGAGATCAAAACTAAACCCAAAAGCTGAGAAATGTATCTTCATTGGATATTCTTTAGAACAAAAAGGATATAGATGTTTCAATCCTTCCGTTCAAAAGTTACAAGTGAGTAGAAATGTTGTGTTTGATGTGATAATTAGTTGGTACTCACCACTAAAAATAGCAGAAGATGGAAAGGCTAGAAATGGTGATGTTTCATCAAATGTGAAACAAGAATCACAATTAATTAGTGGACCACAAGAGTCTTTAATTAGTGGGTCCAATAGCACTCCATGGAAAGGAAGATTAAGATCTTCAAACATTGTACATGGTAGTTCTCAAACATCATCTAGAAATTCTCATGTAGATGGTGAGTCAAATGATTTAAAGAAGAGTGAGGGTGAAGAATCAAGAATCACTTCAGTTATTACTCCCAGAGCTCGAATGGCCAAGAAAGCTTTGAAAACACCTGACAACAACAATGGAATATGAAGATTCACACAAGTCAAATACCCTGTACAAAGACTCACATATGATGGTTTGTAGCTCATCATTACGCATACATGGTGAAAGTTATACAGGAGGTTGAACCCACTTGTTTTGAACAAGCGGTTGGAAACCCTAAGTGCGACAATGCCATGGATGAAGAGATGGTGGCTTTGGATGCGAATGCTACTTGGGAATTGGTAGTTTTACCAAAGGACAAGAAAGCAATTGGGTGTAAATGGGTGTACAAAGTCAAACACAATCCAGATGGATCTGTGAGTAGATACAAAGCAAGATTAGTTGCCAAAGGTTATGCCCAAACTTATGGCATAGATTATGAGGAGACCTATAGTCCAGTTGCCAAAATGACAATTGTGAGAACAATCATTGCTATGGCAGTAGCAAAAGGATGGTCTTTACATCAAATGGATGTAAAAAATGTATTTCTTCATGGAGATTTACAAGAAGAAGTGTACATGGAACAACCACTAGGTTATGTGGACCAAACACATCCTAATTTGGTTTGTAGGTTGAAGAAAACTTTGTACAGCTTGAAGCAAGCACCTAGAGCTTGGTCAAACAAGATAGGTCAGTATATTGTCACAAGTGGATTTCAAACATCTAATGCAGATTTTTCACTATATGTGAAAAAGACAAATCATGGGATTGTAGTCATAGTCATCTATGTTGATGACTTGATCATCACAAAAGATAGTGATGCAGACATCTCTGATTTGAAAAAGTTTTTGAAGCAAAAGTTTGAGATGAAGGATTTGGGAGAGTTATGTTACTTCTTCGGCATTGAAGTAATCTAGTCCCCTAAAGGGATATGGTTACTACAAAGGCAATATGCATTGAACAAATTGTTCGAATATGGGATGACAAGTTGCACCCATTTTAATTCCATTAGAGCAAAATGTGAAATTAAATGCAAATGAAAGAGACCTTGTGGAGGATACCACTATGTACAGCTGCATAGTGGGGAGTTTGATTTACATGACCATCACAAGGCCAGATTTGAGTTATGTAGTTGGAGTGGTGAGTCAATTCATGCAAACACCACGAAAGCCACATTTGGAATCAGTGAGACACATACTAAGGTACCTAAAACATACTTTACAGTGTGGAATTTTTTAGGAAGCCAAGAGCCAGTTACAAGTACATGGATACACGGATGCTAATTAGGCTAGCAATGTTTCAGATAGAAGATCAACCAGTGGTTTCATGTTTTCTTTTGGAAATGGCGCTGTTAGTTGGAGCAGTAAGAAACAACCAACAGTTGCACTATCAAGCACGGAAGCAAAATACAGAGGTGTAGTAATTGCTGCATGTGAAATAGTTTGGTTACAAAAACTACTCTCAGATTTGGGACAATCAGTGGATGCTCTTGTTGTCATCTATTGTGATAACATCAGTAGCATACTACTTGCTAACAACCCGGTCTATCATGCTAGGACAAAGCACATTGAGGTGCACTACCACTTTATTAAAAAAAAAATTCTAACAAAAGAAATTGACCTTATTCATGTCAGTACTGAAAATCAAGTTGTTGACATTTTCACAAAGGCTTTAGGTACAGACAAATTAAGGAAGTTTAGAAAAATGTTTAGTGTACTAGAAGTGGATTTGAGCTTGAGAGAGAGTGTTGAGAATTCAAGTTCAACTAGTTAGGTTTCATTAGTTACTAGAGTAGGAAAGTAATTAGGTTACTTTCACAAGGTTAAATTACTTTCTTTACTTATATTAGTTTGGTTATTTGTGGTTTGTTTTTTTAGTTAAATACCTTGGTGTTGATGGTTTGGTTCTTTTTTCTTCATTACACAAGTTTGTGTGTCTCATGTGACAAGAACCTTGAAGAGTTTTTGATGTTATGTTTCGTGTTGTGAGCATCATGTTGTAGTTTCCTTTCAATAAAGATTTATGTTTACACTTGAATAAATCTCCTATTTGTTAACAATTTTTTCAAACCAACAGCCCCATTTGTTAACACAAGATGAAAACAAGTGATTCCTTGATTTTGTGACAAGCATTCATGCTCCAACAAAATACTCAGCTAGATTTAAAAAGCATGTCGGTCCAAAAAGGTTATTTGCCATGAAAAGCCATGACCACCATGTCATGGTACAACAAATACTATCACTCAAGTAGTGCATAATCTCTTACAACCAGGCCCTAGAGTGACAATTATATAATTGGGAAAAAACATTTGGCAAAATATGTGCAAAGGTGATCAATCCAAACAACCTTTCCGATTTGCGAACATATGTGGCCAAATCATTATGCCTTTTAGAAATATGGTATCCACCTGCATTCTTTGATTTGATGATTCATCTCCTTATACATCTAATCGACGATATGTGGGCTAGTGGGTGCTATATGGTGCTACCCCGTGGAAAGATACTTAAATGTGTTGAAAAGGTATGTAAGGAATAGGGTTCGGCCAAAAGCTTACATGAGTTTTGGTTATATGTATGATGAAACACTAGGGTTTTTGCATGGAGTATTTTGCATTATATGCACATACTCAACATCAAATGTGGGATCCCACTAAAGAGGAAAAGGACAATAGTGAGGTCCTTGAAGGGTGGGCCCATTTCAAGAAGCTAAGCATCATGGAATTACAAGGAATTCATGAACATGTAATCATAAACTTTGTGGCAACTGAAGGATTATAAAGGTGTGCACTTCACATGAGCATGTTGAAATCATTGTTACGGATCCATTTTCATTCTAAGTTGTGTGTGCACAATATTAATGTGCATATGGAAGTTTACATTGTTACAAGTGCCAATTTTAAGGTTTATGCAAGTCCATGTTTACAGGCTTCAAGTCCAAGTTTTATGTTTTAATTCCAAGTCAAAATTGGATTATGGGTGTTTTTTAATTGGGTACATAGACTAGTGAGAGCAAATTGTGGATTTTGGAACATAACATGGGTGGAATGTGGAAGGGATGATAGGTCTATCTAATGATACTATGGTGAAAACAATGGTGAAGTATTGATGTATTATGAAAGAATGTAATAAAACCATTGGACGCTATGAAATGTGCGTGGTAAGAAATGTGAATGGTTTAGGCATGGTTTAGCTAGTGCATGATGGCAAAATGGAATGTGACCATTACATTTCATTATCAGTGGGAATGGTGAGTTGAAGCAATTACAAGTTTGGAATAATATTGAGGTGGAATCAATGGTGGAATGATTGTGTAACGTAAATGTTGCAATCATGGTGATGGATAGTGGTAAATTGGAATGTAACCATTACATCCCATTATGAAGGGGGCATGGTTAACTATGGTGATTACAAGCTTGGAATGATATTGGATAGAACCAATGGTGAAGTTTGAATGTATTATAAGAGGTGCAACTCTAGTCAATGGGTTCAAATTTCAAAGTTGTGTGTGGCAATAAAGTGGAATGTAACCAATAGCTTCCACAATCCATTAATCATGGTGGGTTGTAATGATTACAAGGTTGTAGGCTAATGTTAGTGGAGTGGAATGTAACCCATACATTTCAGTATGAAGTGTGCATGGTTGACTATAATGTTTATAAATCTTCAATGAGATTCACATGGAACTGATGGCAATATGAAGTGTGTGATTAACAATGTATTGTTAGTGATCTAGGCTTGGGTAATGTGTTCAAGGTGGTGCATGGTGGTAGAATGGGAAGTATCCTATCCAATCCACTATGAGGTCATTATCACACACATGTCCTTATTCTAGTGCATTATAGCGATGACAAGTATGTAGTAGTATTGTTACATGGTTTTAATGTTGTTGAGAAGGTAAATGGTCTAGGGTTGGTCAAGGGATTGTTGGATGTGGATGGTGGTAGAATGGAACATGTAACACTGACATTCCACTATCTAATGGGAATAGTTGGTCGTGGTAATAACTAGTTTAGAGTGATATTGGTGTGGAACAAGTGGTGTAGTTTGCGTAATGTAACTGGTACAATCATGGTCAAGGGGATAAGCATGTTGTGTGTAGAGTGAAATTTGTAGCCAATCCATTCCACTTACAAGTGTGCATGGTTGGTTGTAACATTTACATGTTTGGAGAGATATTGGGGTGGAAGGAATGGTGAATTGGCCATGGATTGCAAGTGGTCTAAGGAGTGGGAAAGCTAAATTGTGACAATGACAAATTGTTAACAATATTGTGATGGAACCAATGATCAAGTGTCCAAGCAATGATGCTTTGGTGCAATGAAGATAATGCATGTGTTATAGGCCTAATATGGGATTGGTGGGGGGGACATTGTGGAATGTTCTATAGGTTGAATGTTATTGAAATTGTTGCAACAAATGACGTTGGAAAATGGGCGCAGAAAGTGGCAAGAAGCATGTTTTAAGCAATAACAAGATTGTATAGAGTTTTGTGTTAGGGGCAATTGGTGGGCATTGAGCTCGAAGGAATATACAATCTCTAAATCACTTGGCAACAAATATCCCACCTTTTGCAAATTGGCTACTGAATGTTGTGAGGATGCAGACTGCTAATAGTCAAAATTGACCCTGGTGTGCTACATTTTTCCCGGCCTCCAAACCATATTGCTTACACATACAAAAGCATGTGGGCATACGAAAATCATTATTGAGTTGCTCTAAATGAAAAGCGCATGGCACATGTAACCTATCATAATGGGGTGGCACGCATATTTAGCCAAGGTAGTTGGTGTTTTACTTGAGATTAAAACATTATAGTGACTAACATGCATTATGTAGGGGTGTTGAAAGAGATAATTGATGTGTCACATGGTAGATTACACTTTGTGGTCATGAGGTGTTCATGGATTCTTGTAAACACCCGTGGTAATGCAACTGTGAAACAAGATGAATATGGATTTTGGTTGATGGTGAACCATGGTCGAAAAGTGCATGGATATGTGGAACCTTATGTGTTTCCATCAATAGTTTTTTAGGTAACTTCTAATTTCCATAGAATCCAACTGAATGAGTAACAAAATATCATATGCATTAATCAACCCAATGTGCATATGGAAGCTTACATTGTTTCAAATGACAATTTTAGGGTTTATGCAAGTCCATGTTGTACTTGATAGATTTGTTTATGGCAAAATCCACTCTCCACATACCACTTGCAATTCATTATGGGGCGACGTGACTTATTTCATTGGCACATTACACTAATACTATAATTGTGTTCCATGGGCATTCCACTATAGTGGAGTTGGTACCTTGCAATTGAATGTTAATGGATTGTAAGTGGAATGTCATAGTTATTGTAATGATTAATTACATCACTCTCACTTTCTAGGAGTAATAGATAGCTTGCACATGTACCTTGATCTCCAATAGTTATATTGACCCATGCACATTGCAATGTCATAGGTGTTTTTTGTCCTAGACAAGGTGGGTGGTGGAAATTGGCAAGTAGTTGTGCAAAAAAACACAAACTTGATGGGTGCAAGCTGAAATTATGGACATGATGATTAGGATAGACATAGATGGGGTGTTCACAGGCACGCAAGCGTCTGGTGTAGCAAGAGAGAACATAAGGGATGTTGAAGAAGGGGAGGAAGTGTTGACAATAGAAGTGGAGCAAGTGGATGCCATTGTTGACATTGAGGCATTAAAAAAGATGGAGAAGCTTTTGCAGAGCTTGACTAAGTTCTTTGCTAAGCCTCAAAATTGTACGACAAAACATTTTACCCATATAGTGCCTATATAGAATTCTTTAATGGTTGACACGAATGTAAGCTTGTAGGTGTGTAAGTAGTTTATGTTAAGTGGATTGAAGCTTGTATGTTTTAAGAGATTTTTTCTAGCATGTACATTAGACATCATTTTGATAATAACATGTACAATGTTTTCCTAGCCTCCATTGTGCACAATGCCTCAATGCCACAGTTGTAATTTCAAGATTCCACATGCTAATTAAACATGACATGAAGTTAATTGCAAAACCCTTCAACTCTTTGCAAACACTTTGCATGTGAAATAAAGTTGCATGGGGAGTGGAAGCCCATTCCACTATAACTGCATTCCAAGCAGTTGGTCAAAAAAACATGTGACCCATTCCATTGGTAGGCATCAATTGGAAAAAAATTTAATAATAATAAAAATTGTAATTAAATCCATGCCAGTCACTAGGAGACCACTGGACATAATGACTAGTGGTTTGGTAGTGATTTATGTTGGGGACCTTTGGGTGGGATTGGATGTACTCCATTTGAATGGATTTGAGTGGAGTCGTCACAATGGAATAAGATGCGATCTATTGTAGTGATTGACCCTATGGATATCCACCTTTTACGTTGTGCTCAAGGTAATGAATGCATTGAAATCCGTGATGCAATTCATGACACCTTTGCCACCATTACGCAAGATGTTGGTTTCCACATGGGACAACAACAATTACATGCGCTTCCTTCAACCACATTCAACTCCTTTCGTCAACGAGTTGACATTGTGTTTACCAAAGATGTCATTCACACCCTAGCCAATGTTGTCATTACCAACCCAATGTGAGTAGATTTACTTCCCTAATCTTGCACAATTCAAGTATTTGTCGCCTTTGATGTAGTTCAAGCCAAGGAAAAGAGTTATTGCAATCAACACCCCACTAATCAATTCCTCCCCTTAGCAATTGAGGTATTTGGGTACTTACAAAAATGTGTTGATGTGTTTTTACATGATTGTACCAATGCCATTTGGAGCTTGAAAGGGCCAAAGGGCCTTTAACTTTTTACCTTGGTCATTTTTTTTCATCAAAATTTTTTGATCACATTACAAAGGATGCATGCGTCCTCCATCTTAAGTTGAGCCAACTTGACGTCCTGTCACTTCTCCCTTTTCTTTAATTATACTCCTTTGTACATTTTCCTAATTTACGATGTGTTTTTCAATAAAGTTTTACATTCTTTTTCTCTCAAAGAACCTACTCTGAACCACCAATTTTGTGCGGGTTCTTTTAGGAAACTCATTGGTTGTTTGATTTTTTTGAAAATACCAAAACCATATGTTATTAACAAAATCATTGAAGAATTGCCCAACACTAGTGCACACCCATTGGAATTGTATTGGGTTAAATTTTTCATAAGCACATGAAATGTGCTTTCTTACAAACTTTACATGAAATATTTCCCGTTTGAATAGGAAGCCTGAGCTCCTTTTACATAGTTAATTATGTTGTCATTGTGGTAGTGGATAGTTGAGTTTGTTGGCTTTGTATTTCAAGATAGAGAACTAGTTTTGCACAATGTGAATTAATTTAATTTTGGGAATGCCTCGTACATTCAAAATGGTTAATATATGGATGGTGGCAATTGTGGAATTTTGTCTAAATCTTGTACAAACAACCATAAAATTTGTGAAACTTATTTGGCTACAATTTCTAAGTTATGTGGCACATATGTACAAGAGAGATTGTTATAATTATTAGAATTTTTTCATTGTTAATGAATTCAATCCCTACAATTTATATTGTTAATTTTTGCAAAATTGATAGCTTGAGTTTTGTTATCAGATGTGCAATGGACAAATAATATTTTCTGGTTTGGGTTTTATGATCAATAGGTACATTCACAATAAAAGGAACTAGAATGAAAAAGAAGGTAAATCAAGTTGTGAAACTACAAAATAAATCAATATGTCTATGTGATGTCATTTGAAAGTTGTAATAACAATGGAATTGTGCTAAATGACTATATGAATGGTGACATTTTCAAATTGAAAAGCCATGTTACATTCAATTTTATATTTTAGTTTAAGTTAAGAGCTTTTGATATTGAGCATGTAATGTTGCATCAAATGATGTCCATTTTGCAAAAGACCTCCAAATAATTGTATAAACACAAACTATATATAAACTTGCTAATACCTAATATCTTTGAACATTAAAAATCTACCAACCACATTAAAAATGGTCACTATTGGAGAAAACATGTGTCAAGTTCTTTGAACTTTCTAATATGTTTAAATTTCATGAATCCTTCAAGTCACATGAATGTAGCGTAATGTACATGATATATCAAGAAATTTTTTAGTTTATAATAGAAAAAATGAATTGCATGATATACAAGTAAATGTGTTTTTGTTATGATATGATCATTTTTCAAATGTACCACAAAACATGGACAATTTGAAAATAAATGTTTATTCACCAATGACAACCACACAATTATGCACATATGAATTTTAATTCTTGCCATAACAAATAAATTTTTTAATAAATTTGTATAACACATTTTTCATAAAGTGATGCTCAAATGCAACCATCCCAATCTATGGCATCAATCTATCTATGTACTGGCTCAAGACTATTGGTTCCTTTTATTATGAATACACCAATTTTGGGCAATTATTAAAAAATGTTACAAACCCTTATTGAATATAAATAATTTATGAATATACCCACATACCTGGTGGAAGGGAATTTGTAAATAAGGCAATTAGATTTAGGATATGCAAAAAGTGTTGAAGGATTGCAATGGAGGTAAATAATATAATGTGAAATGTCACTTTCCTCATTCAATGAGCAGGTGATTTGAGTTCTCTACAATCTTACCATTCATGTGGCTCAATTATATGCGGTAATCTAGTCCATCGGTTACCTAGTCCATCCATTTCAATTTAAGGCAAGTGGTAAATTTTATAGTTACATTTGCCATTGGTGTTATAATGAAATTAAATTTTGTGGGTGTGACAATCTCAAGTGAGAAATGGCCATATATGGGATTCTTATATATGCTAGGGCTTGTATTGGGATGTAACACAATGCTGAAGAAATGCATAGTGATGTTTTGCAAATAACCATTTAAGATTTGATGTGGCTTCTCTATCAAAGGACTTCAAGCAATGTGGTCAGTAGTTGGGATGCATGCATGGGATTTGTAAATCCCCTATTTTATTTATTTTGGTTACACAAGTTTATAACCATCATAAATTTGTAACATTTCAAGGTTCTTTAGGCCAAAGAACTACTGCATATACCCATAGGTTTCTGGGTTTAAAAATAATTGAAGTTATACCAACCTTCACAGTTGAAAATTGAAAAACCCTAAACCAACCAAGTTCTTTGATTCTGATTTTTTTCAAAAAAACCAAAACCAATGGTTCTTTGATTTTGAAATATTTTGAGAAGTTGAAACTTGTGGTTCTTTAAAAAATCAAATAAAAACACCAACATTGGCATACACCCTATTACAAAATCAAATATGGTCGTGGTGAAGAAGGGTGATGGTGTGATGAGAAATTAGGGGATGAAACCCTAATGGATATTTACAGTACCATCATTTGTTGGAAGTTGAAGGCAACAAAATTTTAGCAATTGATGGTGACCGATGGTGTGTCTTGTGAGTTTTTGTTTTTGTGTTGTCTTGTTCTTTTACATGTTATGAGCTTGTCACAATCTTTATGAGCGGCGGCGTTCAATCCAGTGTGGCTTTCCTTATGGGTGAGCTTTGTGTGGTGTGGAGTGGCTAGTCAGATCTTTTTTGTTAGATGTTAATCAAGCTCGAATGGAGGTTGAAGCTTATAAAGGGCCACAAAGTTTCTACTAAAGGAAGCTAAGTTTTCAAGACTTGGAGTTTTTGGTTAATTTTTTATTTTCTAGGTTTTTGCTTTAGAAAAACTCTGGAACACACTTGAAAGGAAAATACCTAATGGTGTGGGTTGCATCAGTTTTGGGGGATGATAGATCTTCTATTGTGTTATGCATCTTTCAGAGACTAATGATTTCACAATAGAAGTAGGAGCTTGTGATGAGGGGAATGATGATGATAATTAAAGATATTGAAAGTGACTAAATTTAACAAACAAAGTTATGTGGGATTAAGTGGGTATGAGGGAAAAGAACATTTGAATATTTTAGGATCTTCGAATGCACATTGTGTATCTGTTCTTGGTATTGTTTCATCTATGAATAAAGTAGGGGTAATGGGTTGCATTTGACAAATATTTGGGGAAAGCTCATCTACAACATGAGACACTATTTGATCTTCTTTTCCACCATTTTTTCCAATTTTCAAGGTCTTTTTGGTTGTTGGGCATTTCAAGGTTTTTTGTATTTTGTTGGGTGAGAGGAGTCTACGAGGATGGGTCCTTTTATTTTGCTAAACGTTATCAGTGAAAGCTCATGAGAGAAAGATTGGAGCAATTTGACCCCCATAGGCTCTTGAAAATTAAATTTCTAGTTTGATTAAAGTAATGAATTTGTCCTAATAATCAAATTTGATGATTTTGTTGATTGTGCAAGTTACATGGATCATCTTCAATGCTTATGGATATTTGAATGTGAAGGGAACTTTCTTATGCCCTATTTTTGGTATTAGAGTAGTACAATTTAGTAGGTGATGTTGTAGTCATGCTAAACATTAGGGAATTGTTGCTATCAGGATGAACAACAAAATTATAATTGCAGAATTTAACCAATGTTAGTTTGAAAGGGCATCCACTTCCAATTACTCTAGTGATCCACATTTTTGGTTTTGCTATAGCAAAGATAATAGGATTTGACCCTAGAGAAGTGAAGCAAGGAGACCTTGCAATTGGTGTAACTTTGTCAGGATTCTTCATCAGAGTAGCAATATGGTTAAAGGTTTCACATGATGACTGAAACTGGCTCTTCTTCAACACAAGCAACTCTAGGTTCTTCTACCAATTTAAATGGCCATATTGTTAGAAGTGAGAGATCTTGTAGACTTCATGAAGAAACCAACAATATTCCTAGACTAGGGGATATTTGGTTGTGTGTAAACTCACCATTCTTACAAGGAGGTGCAAGATTCTTCAAACCTAAACACAGCAGTGAATTTAGAAAAGGGGATAAAATCATTAGAGTAGAGTTGTTGGGAGCTATTGCACGTGTGTTAAGTTGGAAGTTTGCAATAGTTCAAAAGGGAGATCAAATTGGGTTTATATAGGTGTTGATGAAATACATTTTAATAGTAAAATAGAAGGTAACTGTCTTTTTGGAATGGAAATTGAAAAAAATCATAGGTTGAACTCACCAGAAATTTGAGAAGAGGAAATCTTGTTTCGCAACCTTAGCTTTGGGCTCGCGACCAAGGCAAAGGGGGTTGCAAGGTTACGAGCCAAGAGGAAGTCCGGGAGTTAAGGCAAGAAGAAGCCCGGGAGTCACATCACATACTCCTGGGAGTGTTAGAAAGTGTGAGGGAGTGTGAGGGAGTGAACACTCACACTCCCAAGGCAACTCCCACTTTGGGAGATGGAGTCCCGGTGGACTCCCAAAACTTCAGAGAGCAATTGC
>Ga0116231_10012748_pt1 | contig 12184 bp, 14 predicted proteins | sample S1TSphgellanicum_2_FD_89695 | JGI IMG/M metagenome (GOLD analysis project Ga0116231, IMG submission 89695) | Host-associated microbial communities from peat moss isolated from Minnesota, USA - S1T2_Fd - Sphagnum magellanicum MG | ecosystem: Host-associated > Plants > Peat moss > Unclassified... | reverse complement strand
AGGGTGGGTGGGTGTGAGGGGGGGGGGCTGGAGGTTCTGAATTTTCAACATTTTAGATCAAGGAACGCGTATTCCATGAACCTTGAAGGAAGGGGGATCAATGGGCCCCTTTCACTGCAATCCTATGCCAGTGATGTGATAGTTTGTAACCTATTAGTCAGGCAAGTACATGTGCATAGTTTCACCACACAATAATGATCCATGATGAATAGTGAACATTAGGGGTTTAGGGTTTAGGGTTGCACATCATAGTTGCATCACTCTACATCATAGTTGCACTTCAATGAAGTCAAAATGTGTTTCTAACTTGGCAATGAAGGACATATGCCCATTTTCATATGGAGACTGGCCAACTTCTCGTTTTTGCTCTGTATGCATGCATCGGCCTCTTTTTGTTGGCTATATATATAGCCAAAAAGCTATATGAAAAATTAAAAGTGGTATTGTTTTGGAGATTAATATAGTAATTAGAAATTCAACACAATTTTAAGAAAATTCACAAAAACTATACACATGGTTAAGAAAATACCCCAGAATATTGAAATTAAAAAATAAATCTACTTTCATATTTAGCTTATGGCCAAATTAAATGGCTAAATCTTCTCATGAACATTGACACTTTTTTTCACATTAAAAAATTGACAAAAATACAAGTTGACATGCACAATGTTTAGGATTTAGTATATGCATATACCCAAACATATGTTGTAGCACAAGTAGTATGATCAGTTCTTTCTCAGCAAATTCATGTTGAATCAGCCAATTAGAACCGTCATGATCATCATTTTTTTTAAAGACTAACACTTGGCCACTAGTACCCATGACTCGGTTATGGTCTAATTTATTTCCTATCAATCAAAATAATTCAGTCTTTATTAAAGTATGGGAAATTACATGATGTAGAATTTTGGGCAGCTAAGAAAATGAGACAAAATTTTGTCCATCAATTTGTTGAAAAACTATGCACATATTGACCCAACAACACTATGAATCAGAATAACCATCATCATGTAGGGTTGCAACTTCCAATTGCTCATCTAAACCACAGCATCAATGTTTTACAACTAACATGGGGTCCTTCACATGGGCAACTATGCTTCAGGCTTGAGGTTCCCTCTCTACCACCACTTTCCAATCTCTTCTAGACCTCCATATCATCCACAAAGAAAACTTGGCATGAGACAACAAATTCAAGCTTTAAGTCATAGCATCATAATTGCTTGATAATTGACCCTTATTATACAATATGGATATAATCAACATAAATCAATCAATCAATCAATCAATCAATCAATCAACATGGGTAAGGGAAACAAAAAAGTTATTTTGTTATAAGGTCCTAATTATTCTTGAAGATAGATAAACTACAATAAGCATATGTAACATTGTCATTATAAGGGTCATTTAGCAAATGGTCCATGACTGCATTTCAACCTATTAAAAGGTTGTCATCCAATTTAATTTTTTAGTCTACAAACCCAGAAAAGATTCCTATCAAATGAATTTGGATGATCTGAATTTGAACTTTGCATCTAATTCAATAAAATGATACATGCAAACCAACAAACCAAAGTCATCAAATCATATCTAAGCCATTGTATAGGGAAAATTTGAAGTTTGAGGGCTGAATAAGTAACTTCTTTTAATATCCCAACATAGTGCAAATTAGACACTAGTCAAAAATATAGAAGTATGCTCCAATTTATTTATTTTTCATATTTGGTTGATAGCCAAATTTGGCTAAATTCTATGATCACCACTTCAGCTACATCACAAATTTGAGAAAAAGAATTAGATTCTTCCTTTTATGAGGTCTGTCCTTCATTTTGCAGATAGAAATCTTTGACCACATCTTAATAAACAAATGGATGATTTTCTACTCAATGGCATCAATAGAGCTTCAGGGATGAAAGTTGGAATCCTCCATCTCAATGTTGATCCCTTTCATTAGATGACTTCCATGGCCTATCCCTTGAGGACTCAAAACCCTTCAATTCCCACTTCCTATTCCCACTTTGGATTCACTACCTATGATTTGTAGTTTGAATTGTGATCTTAATTTTCACCATTCCGTATTAGTAATTTGACCCTTAGGTATCAATTGTAAATCATAAATGTCCTTTCTTTCTTTCCACATTTTCCTTATATGTATGTATGAATAAAGTTAGATAAATTTGAGTCAATCAATGAACTCGCTGAAAGAAGCATTTCCAGCTAACATTGAACCACATATTCCCACATTAACTAGTCCAAAGGACTAATTTAGTCATCACCGAATATGTAGATGCTTCAAGAGTCTTGCTAGAAGCCAGGTTCTAGACAAGATTCCAGTCATATTATTCATGGGACCAATCAACTGATAATGGGATGCGATGGACCATCTCCAATCTTGTTCTAATGACTGTCAATTTCAGTTCTAATGCACCCTTCCACCAAAATTACAACTCTTTCCACCTAAACCTTAAACCAACTTGGCTAAAAATGAAATAAGTTGCCCGAAAGAAAAAACCCCGAGCAACAAAATGATAATTGATTCCCAATTCACATGCCACATTAAGACTTCAATCATGGATGACTTAACCTAGCTAGTGTGTTACTAAATGATTTTCATCCCAAGGAAAAGAGCTCTTGATTTCTACTTCATGCTACCAACAGGGATGATCAATCACTCATGCAGACACACAAACAATTCAAGAGGATGGAGTGCTACCCAATTATGGATCTTCCAGAAAATTGGAGACCAGATCAAAAAATTTGTCAGTTGCAATTTTTTGTATTGTAGATACAACTGATTCAAAACTGTATCTCCAAGTGTGGTAGACATTGTTGTCAATCCCATCCAATGTACAGTTGCATGAAAAATTGCAGTTTAGTAATGTCAAGAAACTTGTAATTGCCTCCATCATCATGGATTGGTCAACTACCTGATTCACATTGCCAGTTCCTCCAAGGGCAAATCCACTGCAAACTTTGCAATGAAAAATCCAATGGTATCATTTGGTCCTGATGGGTCGAATCGTTGAACCATATGCTGCTCCCCTTCCCTAAGCCACTGTCTGATAAAACAATAAAACACCAGATTCAGATTCTATTTACCAAAGTAGACTCTGGAATCATTACTATTTTAGATTTTATGAGATTGCAGAGAAATCTCTACTTTTGAAGCTATCACAACAATGAATGCAGTTGCAACACTTTGATGGTAACACAGCCATGCATGGAGTGATAACCTTGTGAGAGTGAATCACAAAAGTGTTAGACAATCTCTATCATCACAAATAGCAGAGATAAGCTGCAATGAACCCACAGACTGCGTCAGCTCCCAACAGTGGGTGTAGATAGGGATCTAATAATTGCCCCAAAATTTGGGCAACCTATTGTACAAAATCTGCATACTGAATTTCTGTCACATTTCCAGAAGCAATGAGAAGACTCATTTCAGGGAGTTGCCAGGCAAAGGATATGATATCTACCCCTTGGTTTTTCAATAATTCCACTAACTTGCACCTGAAAATATTTGCAAATTTTTTTTGAAAAATTCGATACTGACCTGAAAGCTGACCCATCAAACACATCTTGTCCGCCTACCAGCCCTGGGCCCCCAATTCTTGGATGCTGCAAAAACCCAGAATCCTGATCCTTTGTAAAAAGCCCTATTTGACCACCTGCTGCACATGTTGAGCATTCTTCATGACAGAAGCACTAGAAACACAAAGCAAAATGCTCAGTCCATCTATGAACTAGTTTCTCCCAAAGTGGGTCTTTGTTCCCAACACAAAACCTGTTAACCTTTAACACTTCTATTGATACAAGCACTGCAAACAATAACCAACCACAACAGAAAGGACCATGGCTTACACTAAATGCCAGCTTTACACACCTGAGGTGCAAGAGACAGGAAAGGGTATGTGTCCAAAGCATAGCGCACCACTGCCTCATTTTCTCCTGGGTTCAATGTACATCTGCACCACATTCTGAATGAAACAATCAATGGACAAAAAAGACTACAGGACTTAGTGTAAACTCAGTTGTCCATGTGCCACTCTTGGCACAATTCTTTGCTGTCAAAAGTCCAAGTAATTGATTCAATCAACCACACAAGTTGTAGAACAAATTAATGCTTACGTGGAATACACTAGAGTGCCACCTGGTCGAACCAGCTGCACAGCTTGGTCTAACATTCTCCGCTGATAGTTTGAATGCTTCCTCAAACTCTCCAGTGTCTCCTGAAAATCCACAAATATTACTATTTCAATACACCAGGGTTGACACTTGAGACCTTTAAAAATCAAACTTTAACATTCTTTGCCCCTGAAATATGCTGGGTGCTGCTCTTTCACCATGATTCTGGATTGGGTTGCCAATACCTGTCCTGCAAACAGACGTGGTCGTAAACCCAAGGCAGAGCAAGGTGCATCCAATAAAACTCGGTCAAAACTCCGAGGACAAAAACCCTTTATAGGTGGCAGTCGTTCCCCTACATTCTGGCCTGTTTTTAGCCTCCGTGCTGCTTTCCGGGCCTCAGCTCTACTTGCATAAGCTCCCATGTCTTCAAGGACATCAATCCACAAAAACTCATGTGTAAGTTTCAAGACAAGGTACATGAATGTGCTTCAGGGAACAACTGTCTACATAAGCTAAACTGCCAAAAGTTGGAGAAAGATGTGGTTTCTGAAATCCTTTGCTTCTCAAAGCAGGTGGTGATTTGTGTATGAGAAGTACTGGACATGTCTACACAATGCGCACAACATCCTAAAGTATCCCTGCACCAGTGGTTCAGTGCATACCTTTGTCCAGAGAAGATTTCAGAGCTGTTGTGGTCTGCACTTCTGTCTTTCTCATTCTGCTGCCAGCTGCATCCTGCTTGTCAACAAGACATGCACTGGATTGTCTGGGATCCAAGTTACAGGGTTGATTCAAGCAATTGTCAATCTCGGTGCTCTCTGACAGAACAGACTTCAATGCATCCATTTTCATCGGATGTATGCAAGTGAGCTTCATTTCCTTGGACAAACGCACAATATCTGATACCTGTGAGATCCATCAACATCAAGCTTTAAACTGACTTGGCCAAGATGCAGCTTGGTTTTCAAGATCATTCATAAGACTAACTTCATAACATGGTTCTATCATAATGTGGGTCCAAAGGTGAAAACTCACCTTATTGTGAGAGCGGTCCAGGGCTATGATTTCACCCTTATCCTCCATCAGCATTGCAATTGCGGTTGCCTTACCACCCGGTGCTGCACACATGTCCAAGATACGTTCACCTGGCTTCGGATCTGAAACATCAACCAACATTGTCATCGAGGTGTACTTTGCAGAATTTCTGAACCCGTGTCTCCTGTCAACACTTTGGTTCTCTCCTAAATGCCACCCACCTCTTCTTATCTCCAGCTTTGACTGGTTCCCACCTACTCTCTCTAAGAATTATCTCTCCACCAATTTTTTGTTTGCTTACAAATGAAGGGAATGCACATAGAAGTACCTATGCAACATACCAAGCACATGTGCAGCAACAACACTTGGCAGATTTTGCAAGAAAATGTCGCCTGTCAGCAGGCCTGTCAAGAATGAATTCTCCTTGTTAGACTTACAAGAGTGCATGCGCTTGCACTGCAAAAACAGGACAATGCAAAAAGTAATCAAGACAACAAACAAGCAAACCCTTTTTTGTTTGGCTACAGCAGAAGTAAGGAAGCCAGATTCTCAGAAAAACTCAATTCTCCAGACTATGGCATGCGAATCCTTGCAGGACAATTGCAATTGCCAGAAACAGACAACTGAACTTTGTGCACATGGAGAGACAAACTGAACAATGCAGGCTGAATGTACAACATCATACCATTGAAAGATGGGAGGTCGAATACACGGTCCACCATCTCAACAGCCACACCTTTGGTCTCTCTGAAGATGCTAGCTCTGGTCATCATTGCTCGACCTGTTCCTATAAACCACCCACTCCGTGAAGTGTCTTCAAACTCTGCCACAAATTGCAACCCTTTGCTTGTCAAAACCAGAATTCCAAAATCTTGCATAGGTACAGGTTGAAACAAAAGCAGTGAGCAAAATCTCTCCAAGGAAACCCATCAGTTTCGTTCTTAGGGTGCAAAATCCAAACCCACAAGAATAGGCAAGTTGCTGCTACAACATCACCATATCCAGAAGTAATGTTGAAAAAATACTCACGTGAATTGGCATGCTGAGATGACAATGTAGTTCCTCTGGTGACACCAACACACCATCCCCCTGCTCCATCAGGCCTCTCCACTGCCACTGATACAGCCACCATCTCACCCTTCTCCACATGTCCACTGCAAGCTAAAACTCCAGGAACAAACACCTGAGAAATCCAACACAAGCCATCCACCCACTTCAAACTATCAATGTTTTGAGAGCAGCTGTGATTGTGGGATAGAAAGAATGTGTGTGCAATGCAAAATCACAATGTAATGGATGATGAAAATCTTGAGTGTCTGCTGCATACATGGGCCCCTCGCAGGACTGCTTCTCCACACTTGCGGCTCACAACCACTTCCTTCAAGCCACTTTCATTATCTTCTTTTCCAATTTTGTAGTTGATATTGCAGGGACCTTTCCCTCTCACTAAGACCACATTCTTCAACAATTCGTGCTCAAAGCAGCATTCAGCAGCATTCCTTTCTTCAAACTTTGGGTCCCCTGCAGCAGCAGGTACCTGCTGCTGCTGCTGCTGCTGCTGCTGCCGCCGCCTTGGAAGAATATCTTCAGAGGATACAGCAGCAGCTTGTGTTTGAGGTAGACTAACACCATCTTCTTTTCGTGTTGTTCCTGTGTGGTGGTTGCCAGTGGCTTCTTCTGTGACCTCTTTCTTCTTCAGTAAATGTTTGCGCAGTTTTTGAATCACCTCAGCTGTAGTTGTTTCCAGAATGTTCACCCGCACACAGGATTGGATCGCAGGCCAACTGTCCCACAATGGCATAAAATCAGAAAGAAAGATGCAGTGTCTTGAGATGGATGATGCAATGCAACTGCTTAGTGTGGTGGCTAACCACAATAGATTGCTGCAGATCTCAGCAAACTGTAATGGATTGCAGAGATCAGCAATCTGCATACCCTAAATCCTAAACCCTGATCTCTGCAAAGAAGCTGGAACTTTGGGTCTGCTCTCGATACACACATGTAACTGGAAGAAAATTATTTTCTGTTGAAGAAAAAGGACTAACAGAACTTTGAAATGGAAAGATCAGATGTGAGAGAGATAAGTAGCAATGAAAGCTTGATGAAGTTGCAGAGAAATCTCCATGAAAATAAACTCCATGAAGACAGACTCACATGAGAGCATTGCAGATCTCAGCAAAGTGTTGGTGCCCATAAGCTTTGCTGAGGTACTCATAAACTTCAGTATTCCACTCCAGTCTTGGCCGATATGTTGGCTCTAGTAGTGTGGTGGTAGTGTTCTCCATCCTCTTCCTCAAGACTGCAGCTAGCTACACTATTATTGGGTAGAACACAAATCCTCTGCAATTCTTCTTCATGAGAGTTTCTTCAGCGGGTGGCTTCGAATCATCATCTCCTCCCAGGAGTTCGCTCCTCTGCAACATTACCTACAGTATTCTCTCCAGCAATCTTCGCGGCTTGCTTGCCATGAGGAACCAGAAGAGACCACCAAACCCTAAACCCTGAGAGGATCTTCTGTGCAACAGCAATCTTGAGAAAACGAAGGAAGAAAGTTGACAAAGAAGAGGAGCTTCTTGCACAGAGCAGAAGTAGAAGACGACCTTTGCAGCTCAGGGGATTTTACGAGCTATGGTGATGGAGTTGGACGAGAGGTATCAATGCTAAACCCCTAAACCCTTAGAGGATCATCTGTGCGTCTTGAGGAAACGAAGGAAGAAAGTTAGCAAAGAAGAGGAGCTTCTTGTACGGGGGAGGAGAAGAGGAAGAAGACGATCTTTTAGAGCTCAGGAGGGGATTTTATAAGCTATCATGGTGGTGGGATTGGACGAGAGACATCACACTTACATTCAAGCGCTCATGAGGCGTGGACCTCTTGATGAGACGCATGCGAAGACCATGTTCACAAATCTTTTCCAAAGCAGAGAAGAAGGTGCACCATCATTCCTCTGCTCTGTCACGCATCTTCTTTGCTCTTCTTCTCTTTGCTCTCCTCTTCTCTTCCCAATGGTGTCTGTCAATTGTCATTCTGGTTCTCCCCTGAACCTTGCATTCCTTCTCTCTATCAAACGAAATCCTCAGGAGTTCTGCTGCACCCACCCACAACAGCAGAGTGAGTTCTTCTTGTGAACAGATGTTTTGATTCTCTTCTTCTTCTTACTGTAATTTGGTTTTCTCCACAGCTGAAGAGATGGCTCTGAAGTTTTTTTGTGGGGGTGTTTTTTTGCAGATGGGTTTTTTGACTTCTTAGGAGTGGTGAACAAGGAGCTTGACTATGTGCAAATGGAGATCAGAGGTAGTGCAAACCAGTATGATGGAATCCTCTACTATGGCCTTGTGAACAAGCTTGCGAATGAAGAAGCAAAGATGGGGACAAGATTTACACATGTGCAGATTTGCCTCTTCAAGGCCATTGTAAGTCATTGCTTTTTCTGTTTTCTGAGCATCTCATAACCCTATATCTTTTCCAGTTTTTTGGAGAAAGAATGTCACTGGTCTGAGAGACAGTTTTTTTTTTCCCTATTTCATTTTACTGTCACCCCCTGTGGTGCATATGTTGACAGGCAATTTATTCCATGAAGAAATTGTGTGTTGAAACTGATGAAGCTCAAACACCATGAAGAAATGTAATGTCAAAAGCTCACATTGTTTTTTCTGCTTTTTTGGTTGATATTCAATCTGCCATTGGTCGGCCATGTTTTGTTCCATTTTGTTTGTTGTAACAAAACCTGCTCTATCTGAAGCAGTTGGTAATGACATACACGTGTTGGGTAGATGGAAGCAATCTTGCAAGACTCAACCGGAAGTGGCGTCATATCCAGCATGGAAGCCCTCAATCTTCCTCTTGACACTCAGGTCATTCACCTCTTCTGTTCTCATCTCTGTTACATAAACAGCAACAATATTTTCTCATTTATGTTTTCGGGGGTGTTTTTCTCTTTAGAAAAACAAGACACTTGAAGAGACTTTGATGATTATTTGAGGGTTGGATCAATGTCCATCTCTTTAGATTTTTGTCCTTCCGTAGTGGGCACCGATATGAAGACAAAAATTGCCAGCATGGGTGAAGGCTGTCGCCTGACACTTTTTGAGCAAGTCTCATATGGTGATAACTGCATTGTTTTTGTGGAGATTTCTCTGCAATTTCATTAGATATGGGTTGTTCTAGACATAGTGCTCTGGAGTTGCAGATTCACGCCCTAAACCCTGAGATGATTGATATCAATGGTCCTTTTTGGTGGGTTATAGGCAGAGCTGCAGTCACAAGCACCAACAAGTAGCACTCAAGCAGTGCCTCTTCATCTCACTCTAGCAGCAAAAGAGGAGACCTTGGCAAGTTTGGTATCTGACAAATGGTTGAGTCGCACAGACAATGGACAGATAGCTCTTGGGGTGATGGCATTCCTTGAGCTTAGAAATTTCTTCAAAAACTTTGACCTACCACTTTGTGATGTCTGTAATGAGGCTGCCATTAAGGTACATTGTTTTGAGTTTTGTGAGTTGTCATCACCTTAGTTTTCTTCCTTTGTAATTGATCATAATTTGTTTGGTTTGATAGTTAAGAACTCTAAACTCTGAGAACCATCACATCCACCTTGACATTGGCCGAAACCAAGGTAAAAAATGTGACTTTGGTAACTGCAGGGAAACAGGCAGATTGTCTAATTGTGTCCCTCCAAGTTGAGGAGTATGGAATACTCATTGGTCCTCAATGCATGTAGCTGTTGAATGTTTGGACAAAGATCAATAGTTCCTGTCAGAGCAAGAATTGACTTGGCACCAAGGAGTCAAGAATCTGATGTATGATGAACCAGCCAAAATCACATGTAATGTTGTCATCTGATCAGCTTTAGGAGACTGAAACATTTGTGGCTATGTGGAGAGGTTAAATGTTTTTAACATCAGTGGGCACTTTACAGGCACAGCCTTGCAGAAACGAAGCTTGCAACGTGCGCATGCACAGCTACTGTGTTCCTAGAAAGTTTGGCCACACTCAGGTAGTGGGTTTTCACTCCCCCATACTTCAATATTATCACTGTCATTCTGCATACTGAAAAGGATGTACTGCCATTACTTCTTGTGCTGAGGGCAGCACTTGCTGCAGATTTGACTTGTGGCTTTTGTTTCCTGTGTTGGACCCAAACTCATGTTAAATTAGTACTTCATGGAGCTTCAGTGGAGCAGTGGACTAAACATATGTGGGTTGAGCTGGATTTCTGCTGCAGGTTCGTAAGGTGTGCCCAGAATGTGGTGCGAACTGGAAGATTCCCCACACATCAAATGTTGCAGATGACAATGACAATGAAATGGAGGAAAATGGTAATGCAGCCCTTGACAATAGTTATGATAATGATGAGCATGGTAACCTAGTCTCTGATGAAGATGAGGGGCCCAGGAACAGGGTATCAGGTTTTGATGTAAATGAGAATGCAGTGTCTGAAAGCAATGAGGATAATGGTGCTGCTGCTGGAGACTCTTCAGAGGATTGCATGGAAGTGGTGCCTTCACAACTTGCAAGATTGGGCCACAACCAGCGCAAGAAGAAAGCATCTATTGTGGCACCTCAACTACCTCCAAGAGAAACTCGCAGTCGGCAAAAGATGAGTGCTCAACACTAGCCATGACATTCTCTGACTATCAAATGCATTTTAGACAATGTGTGTCCCCTTGTTTCTGCTCTGAAATTGGATTTGTGAGTGCAAATTATGTCTCCAGCAAATGTTGCTCCCATCTACAAGCTTAGAGAAATGGTTTCCACCCTATGAGACCTTAATTGGCTATAATCAAAATTAGAAGTGAGCTACTAACGGTGATGGGATTTTGAAAACCTTCATCTAGCTTACTTGGGAGACTTTGTGGGAATTGACATTTCTGGGCATGAGGGGTTTGTTCATTAGTGGGTTCTAGTGTAGATAGTCAATTGGATGAGGAAGGCAGATATTTGAGTTGTGAGAAAAAAAATGACGTGGGATAGATTAATGTGAGACTACAATTGCGGGAAAAAATCAAATGCGAGAAGCCTAATGACTTTTCATTGAATCATCATCAGATTTAGCATGTCATCAAGAATTCAATCAAAACATGCATTTTTCATATTGGTGAAATGGGTGTAGATATTTATGAGGCTAAAGTAATTTGTGCAAATGAGGAAGAAGATGAGGGCATAGTTGGGGTATAGCATAAAACATATGATACTCGTTGTGCACAATAGACATGAGATTATGGTACGTTGCATAGTTATAGTGCATGGCTTGTGCCATGTTAAATTGTAAGTAATTAATGAAACTACACATTGCAAATCATGTGGGAAATGAGTTTTTAATGGTAGGTTTTAATGCATATGAGATTAATGTAGAAAAGTGCATGAAGATCCTTGCCCCAATTTTGGAGTTCATTTGCAAATCATTGACCTTGATTAATGAAACAGAAGTTGGTACTTTGTAGGATGTGTGTAGTTCAATAGCACAATGAATAGGGTGTAATTTTGATATTTTTGAAAAATGGAGCCTATAGGTATTCATGTGCATAAGAGTGCAACGAGATTCCAACTACACATGCTATATTTACATGGAAATTGTAAAATTCATGCATCCATTTTTGGTATGGTCAAAATACATACTTAGTGAGCTTGTAGCAAGTCGACCTGCATAGATGTGAAGGCTTTCATAGTATGAAATGAGACAAAAGTGAAAACATATTATTTAGCAACGAGATTGAGAACAGCCATATTTTCTTGTGAGAAATTTTGCACAAATGTGAAAAATGAACTTTTAAAAGGAATTTTTTTTTGCATTTTTTTTTCCCTGGGAGGGGGGAGATCACAAAATTTCAGAAAAAAGAATTTTGGGAAAAAATTCTCCACATTTCTACTCAGATTTTAAAGTGGGGGCATTTTTTGTGCTAGTTTTTTTTAACTGTTCAGGTTGGTTATAGGACCTTGTTGCCATTTAATGCTAAATCCCTCTTGGGATACTTGCATATGATGCAAAATTAAAGTTTTGAAATTTTTAATTAAAATAATTTAATT
>Ga0116231_10012747_pt1 | contig 12184 bp, 7 predicted proteins | sample S1TSphgellanicum_2_FD_89695 | JGI IMG/M metagenome (GOLD analysis project Ga0116231, IMG submission 89695) | Host-associated microbial communities from peat moss isolated from Minnesota, USA - S1T2_Fd - Sphagnum magellanicum MG | ecosystem: Host-associated > Plants > Peat moss > Unclassified... | reverse complement strand
ACCCTAAACCTAATTCTTTTGACCCTAAACCTAAAAACATTTTTTTTGTCTAAACCCTAAACCTAATTCTTTTGACCCTAAACCTAAAAACATTTTTTTTGTCTAAACCCTAAACCTAATTCTCTTGACCCTAAACCTAAAAACATTTTTTTGGGGTCTAAACCCTAAACCTAATTCTTTTGACCCTAAACCTAAAAACATTTTTTTTATTGGTCTAAACCCTAAACCTAATTCTTTTGACCTTAAACCTAAAAACATTTTTTTTATTGGTCTAAACCCTAAACCTAATTCTTTTGACCCTAAACCTAAAAACATTTTTTTTATTGGTCTAAACTCTAAACCTAATTCTTTTGACCCTAAACCTAAAAACATTTTTTTTATTGGTCTAAACCCTAAACCTAATTCTTTTGACCCTAAACCTAAAAACATTTTTTTTATTGGTCTAAACCCTAAACCTAATTCTTTTGACCCTAAACCTAAAAACTTTTTTTTTGGTCTAAACTCTAAACCTAATTCTTTTGACCCTAAACCTAAAAAACATTTGATTTTGGTCATCAAACATTTGTTAGTTTGTATGTTGAATATGCCCAAAACTTTTTTGGCGATCTATCAAATCAAAAGGTCATGCGTTTTTCTCTCTACAATTGTAGAGAGAGACTCTTGTGTGTGTGTGTGTTTTTTTGTTCTCTTGTAGAGAGATTCTTGTAGCTTTGTACTTTGTGTTGTTATAATGGCAAGTTTGGTTTTGGGTGTTCAAAAGAAAGAAAGTAAGTCAACAAGGCAAACTTTGTGTTATGTTTGTGGACCCAACATTATTAACAATTATAAAGGAAGAAAGTGTCGACCAACTAACTAGCCAGGTATACTCACCACACCACACCTAACGCCACCCACCGACCTACCCACTCGCTAACCCCTCGTGCCCACCCGCCCCTCTCCCATCCCCAACTACAACACACTATGTATCTATCTATCCATTTGTTTTCCTTTGGCGATATCTTTGCACGTCACATGTACACCACAAAAGAAAGAAAGAAAAAGGGCATGTAAAAAACATCGGGTGCAAATCAATCATTCAAGCAATAATGTTGGTGGTGGTGGCTCCCATGACAAATTTTTTTTGCAGGCTCAAAAGCATGACTTACACACCACACCACTTGCACTTGGTGGGTGTGCGTGCATTCGGAAGAAGATGGCCTCACAAACAAACAAACAAAGAGTGAGTATATGAATTATTATTATTATTTTTTATTAAAAAGTTAATTTTTATATTCTATATTTTATATACTTTTTTTAGAAACACACTTTGAAAACTATATTATAGAACATGAATGAATTTTTTTTTTAATTAAAAAAATTAAATAATAATTAAAAATAAACCCATACACCTAGTTCTGAGTAGTTGTAGCTAAAAGTGGGACCACAAAATGGGAAAAGTCCCAAACCATTATTTTATTATTATTATTATTATTATTATTATTATTTTCTTTTCTTTTAAAAAAAATCATTGTATTTGGAAATGGGTTCTTTGAAAAGTGTGAGGGAATCAATCAATCAATCAAACAAACAAACAAACAAACAATAAATAAATAAATAAATATAGCGCGAGCACATATTCAAAATATAATTAATTCTCTAGATTTATCCAGAGTCTATGGTTTCAAGCTACCTATGTAATTATTATATTCAATTATATAATTATTGAATTGACACTATATTACCTTGGATTAATCCAGGGATTTTTCCCTGGCCCCAGGGTCCTATTAAATAATAAATAAGTACCTACATATACATTATTTTATTTTATTTTTAAAAAAATTTTAAAAAATTAAAAAATATTTAAAAATTATTTTTGGGTGTGTGTGTGTGTGGGGTTATTTTTGTTGCTTCTTGAAAGTGGTTTGGACAACAAACAGCTCACATACACATAAAATACTTGACAAGACAATTTTTTTTGCATGCTGAATGTAATTTTGTAAGGTGGATGGATGATGTCATCCTGATGCTTTCACTCTTTTTATAGTCAACTAGATGATTCCCATTTCCTAGTTGTTAGAGAGTTTGGTTTGGTTTGGTTAGATTTGGTTAGATTTGGTTTGGGTTGACCCATTCAATGAGTGCACAAACATACATACATACATACATACATAATAGCAATAATTTTGATGCTAGCTGAAGCTGTCATGACCAAGAAAGCCACTTCTTTAGAGGATTATGTTATGTTATGTTATGTTTTGTTTTGTTGCTTTTTTGTGGATGACTCATCCATGCATTGAGTTTGTAAGGGTTTGGTTATTGGTTTTGTCAGGTTCCGGGTTTTTTGGTTTCTATATGGGCATAGATTTTTCTTTACTTATTTAATTTTGGTGGGGGGGGTGTTTCACCATGTTCTTGTCGTGTTCCCCACATTGTTCCCAATGTGTTCCCCAAAGCTGTTCCCAATAGCACCACACTTTTACCCTCACATGGCTTAGCCCAAAGTTCTCCCTTTCTCACTTTTGTATATAGAGGTGGGCCAAATGGGAAGCATCGCATATTCTTCGCAAATAGACTTTTCATTTGGAGAGCTTGTAAAGGAAGTGTGTGTTTAGGGTTTATTTATTTATTTGGGTGACAAGCCATTTTAAAATGGTTCGTTGCAAAAATTAAGAAAAAAAAAAGACTTGGGAGGTATCTCATCTAATTAATAAAAGTAACAATAGATACGCCCAATAACTTGGGGGAACATCATTGTGAGTGTTCGGGAACAAATTGGGAACATGGTGGGAACACAGATAAATTTTTAAAATCTATTTGTTCAATTTCAAGGGATTAGTTTTGGCTTCACATGTAAATTCCCATAACAATGTTCCTTTTGTAGTCTCTTGTGTAAGTAACTTAACTTTTGTCTTTTGAAATTTTGTGATGATAAATTTGGGACCAAACTTCTTAAAATCTATTTTGAAAGTCATATGATTGAAATGCGATGTGGTAGGGTTGTTGTGGATCAAGCTAGAAATGATCAAAAAATTGTTACATAACACTACGTTTGAGTTCTTATTGGGTTTAGGGTTTAGAATGTGCAAAAGTCTTGTTAGAATGATAATAACTTACTCACATGAATGAGTGCATGTCATAGTCTTCCAACCAAAAAGAAAACCTAATTACAATGCTCTTGTAATGGATTATGAAGGTTCATTATTTCCCATTTCAAGGTAAAGTAAAAATTGCAAAGAGGATATAGTCCCCATGGTAAGTAGGTAGGTATGGGCAAATTATGTTTTTTTGTAAGTATCAAAATATTATATCCTTATTGGATGTTAGTAAGTAATTGCTTGTCATTTTGTAATATTGTCCAAAATGTTGAAAACCATTAATTCATGGAATGGGTGACCCTACTACATCTTATATGTAAGGTATGCCATTTGTCTCATCACCCTATGATTGGCCAATCAACTTGACTTGCATAATAAGATAACGTGTTGTTCATCTCTTATCAAGAAAACAAAAGCTATTGCTCACATAATTTTTATGAAACAAACAAAGCAAAGTTATAACATATTCCCTCCCTTGAAAAGGGATAATCTTTTGCAAGTTCTAAACCTTTGTAAAGAAAGAAGTCAATACACAAAGACATATATAAGAACATTTCCAATAAGCTCCTTTTAGTTTGATCCTATACAAAGAAAATGATTCACCCTTTTGTATTAGTTCCTTTGTCTTTGGAGTTAGTCATTTTTGCCTCATATGTACATGATGACCACTTGTTTGGAAAGCATTATAGCATGAAACACATCTTGCTTTTAACCTTTTTGGGGTGTTATATGACAAAAGAATTTTTTAAAAACATTTTTGGTTTGTTATCAATTCAAAAATATGTTGCTACATTTTGTTTGCTTCCATATGGAATTGTTGTTAATGTCATAAATGAATATATTGGTGGTAGGGGAAAACCCTTGAATTTCTGAAATTATTGGTTCAAGTATTATTGTGGGAATATTCAAAAGGATTTGCTTGATCTAGCCAATGCAACATGCTGAAACAATAGAAAAACTAGAGGGATAAAATTATGTTTTATCTTTGTTGTACCATAGTACCTTGGCAACTTTAACATAAATTATATTATTTTCAAAAGTGTTGAAAGTTCATTTTTTTTTTTTTCCCCCAATGAACAAAATTTTATAAGGAACAAATAAAAAATCTTTTAAATTATTTTGGAATATATATATTTTTAACATGGAATCTTTAGAATGAAATAATTATTCAACACTAAAATGACATTGAACTAGCCATGCCACTTTGGTATGCTAATGGTATGCATTATAAGTGGAAGAATTGTCCAATTGTTGGCAAGATTGATTCCAACACAATGATAATATTTTCTCTAATTTTTGAAGTAGTTTCATATTGATATTGGTGGATATGACATTTCTTTTCCAAGCCACTTTTTGGATTTATTGATTTATATTTTCAATAGGCATCTTTTGTTGCATATTTGTTAAAGGGTGAAATTCTAAACATGAATTTTGTGGTGACCAAGAACATATATCCATAATAAGATCCTCCAATTGATGGTGTCACAACTTTAACTTGACCTTACCTTGGGCTTTGTGATCAATTTTTGGGAATGATAAGGAATTAAGTTGAGAAGGAATTGTCAAACATGAATACAATACAATTTGAGGGTTGAAGACAATGCAACCTTCTCTCACAAAGAAAGGGTGTTATTTAACAATCAAAGGGTGGCCCATTTAGGACTCCAAACTTGAATCCACATTTTGAGAATTAAGATTTTTCATGATTTTTGAAACTTTAACATAAGATTTGAAAAGTCGGTTTCTTTTCAAATTTAATGTTCATTAATTCATTGGATACTTGAAATTTGTAAAGAGCCTTATTATAAAGTTCACTAGCATACTTATATAAACAAGGTTGTTCTTCAAAAAGGATAATTTTTTTTCAAAATGTCTTGCTAAATTAGATTACAATTTACAATGGAAACTCATGTTCAACTGAGTACATTCAAACCCCATATTGGAAAGTATTTGACAGTCTATAAGAATATAGTCTTGCATTTTTCATTTGATTATGTTTGCCAAAGGCTTTAATGCTCCAAATTCATGAGATATGAAGGCATAATTTTGGGAAAAGATTTTGGGAGTTCCATGAAAGAGATTGCCATTTCAATGTAGTTCGCATTGAGACCCATAAAATATTTCAAAAGAGAGTAGTCCTTCTTCATGGGTTTGGGCCAAATTGCACAAAATCCTTCTTTTGTTTGTTTCATGCACATCAATGGTGTATGTGGTTAAACCCCTTTTCAAAATGTTATGTTGCATATATGTTTTAATTAAGCTCTTACTACTTGAACTAGGTTGTGAGAAGTTTTAAAGAACATGCTTGAAGCTTAAAAGGTTTCATATGTTTATTTATGTTGGTGAGTTAATCATTGATGCCATTTGGGAAACATAAGGGGCACAATATTTGTATATATAAATGTTGGTAGGTTCTTTCGTTTGGAGTGGTAAATCTAAAAGGTTCATGTTTATTATGACCTAGACCTAAATTGACACCTTTTAGTGGAATTGGCACAAAAATTGAGCCATGAATTAGCCTTTCACTAAAAATAGAACTAAATCTAAAACCTTCAAAAAAATAATTCAACACGAGTTTAGGTTCTTGGTAAGCAAGTTGATTTGTTTTTTGAAAATTTGAAACTTAGGCCAAACTATATAAATACTTGATTGGTGGGTGTAGATGAGCTCAAATGAGCCAAAATTGATGTCAAAACGTCAACTTTTTTGCAATTCTTGTTACATTTGTCTATGTGGTGCCATTTTAATCACATGTGAATTATGAAAAATTGTGCTTACTAAATAATATGGATATTGAAAATTCTAAAATGAATCAAACAAAATCCCAATATCAAATTTTGGTTTGAATCAAGGATGTTTAATAACTTCATTCAATAACACTACTTTCATAAAGGGCCCTTTAATTTTCATAATAAAATTTATTTCATTCTCAAATTTTTGGATAGTAATAGGGTACCATTAGACATATGTAAAAAAACACTCAAATTTTCATTTTAAAAAAAAATTTGTTTATCAAAAATTAAGGTTTAAAAACAATTTGTGAATCCTTTTCAACATGTAAATGTGATGCAATGTATATGTTGTTTGAAGAAAACTTGTAGCCTATAACATAAAAAATTAAACTTGAAAATGTTAACATGTTTTGGTATGATTTGAAATTATGACAAATTTTCAAGATGAAACACAAAATCTGAAAAAATCTATGCACTTTCAAAAATTTGTATTTCTCCAAATTTGATTGTAAAAAAAAAAAAGACATATTGAGGCAATTATAAACATAATATATAAAAAGTTTCAAAACATTTCATTTAGGAGAACATGTTTTTTGAAAAAAAGGACCCCGAAAAGGACAATAGTCCTAAATGCAAAGTAAACACATTGGCTTGTTATATGTCATTTGGACCTTGGTTTTAATTAATTGTAGAATTTCATACCTATGTAATTTTCAACTTTAGTTTTTTGTAATATTTTATCCCTATATGATCTTCAATCTTGGAGAATGTAGTGTCTACATGGAATTATACCTAGTTTTTAAATTAGGGCCAAATGTTTTTGAATTCGCAAAAAAATGTCAAAACTGGAATTGCATGTTTTGAAGATTTGAAAAACCAAGCTCAAACCTACACCCAAAAAACTTACCAATTTTTTTCTTAAATGTCGAAGCCTAAACCAAATGGTCTCTTAAAGAGAAAGAACTACCACTAATGGTATATGTATTTGAAATGGACCCCTATGAAAGGAATAAAGACACATTTTGAAAATGTAAAAAAAAAAAAAAAAAACCCATATAGTTGTTTTGGAATGTTTCAAGTTAGATTTGTAATCATCCATAACCCATGTAGGTAATGGGAATGGCCAGATTCATCAAGATTTACATAACTTGTGTGATTTTGCATAAAATATTCTAGATAATGAATTTTGTTACAAGTTTATATATGATACTAATAGTATAAAAAAGATGAGATGCAAAGTATCAATTGAAGCCTCTTGTTAAAGACCAAAAGGATGTTAAACTCAAACATCCATAAGGATATCATGAATGATTTGATAAATCATTTTAGAGTTTAAGAAGGCAACACCACTATGGAAATGAAATGATTGTCATTGAGTCTCCCTTTTCTTTATTTTGTCAAGGCACTTCTACTATCTATTGCTATGATGTTTATGTGATTAATGTTTATGATATTAATGTTTTTTAAAATTATAAGTAGGACTTGGATAAGAATGAAATATTCTTTCATGTTTAAAAGTTCCAATTGCTCATTTGGAATGGTGAAGAGTGCCATGGTTTTTGATCCTCAATCGTTGTGGACCTTCTTATTGTCATAGTTGCTTAGTGTCTAATAGGATTAGGTTGTGCATGCATTACACATTCATGATGTTTGATGCTTTATTGTCCTATTTGGTGATCTTTTTTTTGGTAGTTACAATGTTTATGCATGTCAATCCGAAGATGTTGTGTTTCACTACTTGACTTTAATGTGGGGTCTTGCAAAATGTGAATAAAATTACAACATTGTTAAATTCATTTACTAAATTCTTTTGTCTTTCTTTCCCTTGGAAGTTATAAAACCTTACTCAAAGAACAACAACTTGTGGTGTGCACAAATCTTGTAGGAAGGTTTCAAAAGTTTTTATGTCATATGGAGAATACTGGAATATTGAGAATAATTGGTAGGTTTTGCATTTGTTTTGTACAATGGAGCTTGTGGCAAGTACATTGATACAACAAGGGTTTTGATTTGAGTTGTTAAATAAAATGACACCAACATGATGTTAATTTTTAAGCACCATTGAAAATTTTTGAAGGGCTTCAACTTATACCTTACCCTAAGGTTGGTTTTGCCATTAAAAAATCCTCAAAATTGTGAAATGAAAATATGTGAAAATATGAAGTTCACATGTTGAAAATCATCATAATTATCATAGGCTACACTCTAAATAGTTTCATTACTCATATGACAATATTATAGTAGATGATGGAAACATATATAATTTCAAAATTTTAAAAAATAAATTGATTTGTCAATGTGGAAATTGACACCAAGCTACAATATACATACATATATATATATATAAATATACATACATACCATTAGTAAAAAAATTTCACCTCCAAAGCAATGTGCATCTCCATTAACATTAATCCAAAGCACACACTATTTCCTTCCTTTCTCTCTATCATCTTCTTTTGGCAATTAAAAAAAATCTTAATAGTGTGTCGGGGCTACTCCCATGATGGGGCTATTAAGGTAAAAGCATATATCATTGAGACTCTCTCTATTATCGCAAAACAATTCTCCTATTGCTAAGCACAAGGTTGTTCCATATCCTTGCACATTGAAACTTTAATGTCCATTAGCAATTTTTCCTATCCTTCCACAACAACATTTTGGTTTTTGTAATTGAAATAGTAACCTTGGGTACAAGGTGGTGTGCAATGGTTTGGTCTTGGTGTGCATGATGAAGTGACAAGTGTGATAATAAGGGTTCTTCTTGTGTAATGAGGTGTGCAATCGTGGTTTAAATGAAAAATTGTGAATTCAAATTATATCGACAATTTGTATGTCACAAATAAATAAATAAATAAATAAATAAATAAATGTATGTATGTATGTATGTATGTATGTATGTAAATATGATATTTGCAAATTTTGAAACTTGGGTTTCATGGCCAACATCCTATACCCACGATTAATAATTCACATTTGTGTGTTGAATTTATTTATTTATTTTTGAAAAAAGGGTGTGGTGGTCGCATTAAATGAATATTTCAAAATTTCAACAATAAATAATAAATACACTAAGTGTTTTGTGCATTAATGATGTTGTTGAGATTTTTCAATGGTTTAGATTGTCCCTTGTATGCGGAAGGTCTTGAATTCAAATCTTGAAATTTGGATCTAGAGTAAGCTTAAGATCCCCAACCCCCCCCAAAACAAGCTCTCTTGAGAATTAATTCATACTAAACATTAATTGTACATATGATATTATAGGTGCTATGTACCAAAATTTAGCAAGAAATATTTTGGTACTAGGAGGATATTTTAGAACGTGTTCTTAAATGTGTGATCATAATAAGATCAACTTTGCAAATTTGCTGTTGGAGTAGGCAATCCAATTTTTTGTTTCTTTTTCATAATTGAAATAGGTTTTTTTTGCTTGAGCAAGGTTTATTTCTTGCAAATTTTGTGATATTGAAAATTTGGTGATTTTTGGGTGAAAAATTTCACCAAATTAGTCAAATTTTTATGCCAAAAAAAAATCCCAAAAATTCCCAATATTTTTGGTTTGAAAATTTGTCTAAAGATAACACAAGTTCATATAGGGTTTAGGGTTGCATATTCAAAATGGAGAGCCCTAAACCCTAAACCCTAAGCACACTTCCATCCAAGGATTGTACATACCTTGTGAAACCAATTGGAGTGGTTTAGGGTTTTAAGAATGGTTGTGCAATTCGTCGACTACTTAGGTTTTCTGTCAGTCCCGGTTTAGGGTTTGGGGTTTAAAACCTTAAAGAACCAACGGTTCTCATGTAAGAACCGGCAATGAGCTTCTAACCGGGATTTTGATATTTTTCCACAATTTGGAGAACCCTGGTTATATACTGGAACCGGGTCCTTTGTTTCGATTTTTCGAGAACCATGGTTAGGAGTCTTATCAGCCTCCCTGATAACCGTCGGGGGTTGGTTCCGGCTTCCAATAACCGCCCAACACGGGTTGAGATCAATCTCGACGGGTACGAGTTCAGGGACCAGACTGAACCACAAACCACTACCCACAAAGTGCATCATGAAGGATGGATGATAAATGGTCACAAAACAGTATTCTGTTGGGTTCCAATTCCCCTAGCTAACTAACCATGATGGTTAATTAGACCACGATGGTTAGCTTTAGTTTACTTTTTTACTACCTACCTACTAATGGACCAGCTTAACAAGTTGGTAGTAAAAACTTACTCTGTATAAACCATCCACTTACACTATCTACTTAAAGTACTAGTCACCTAGTTTCCTACCTACCTACCTATGTATAGGACCTACACCTTACAAAAGGGGGTTACCAAGGTGGAACCCATATATTAACTCAGCATCGACGGAGGTGGTTCATCCACAATGGAGTCATAATTTTTTTTTGGATGACATATTACAAATTTTGTACGGTGACCCCCCCCCCCCGGACGGCCTACCACGAAATATTTTATGTGGTGTGGTGGTACTCAAAAGAATTGCAATGAAGAAAATTAGGTCCGGTTTTTATGTGTAGGATAAAGCCCTAGGGTGGGAACATATTTGGGGGCCTACGACAAGGTGGTCGTTGAGTCCTCCGACCCCACATTTTGGGACCTTATCCAACATAAAGAGGCACATTTTGGGACCTTATCCAACATCAAGGGGCACATTTTGGGGACCTTATCCAACATAAAGGGGCACGTTTTGGGACCTTATCCAACATAAGGAGGCACATTTTGGGACCTTATCCAACATAAAGGGGCACATTTTGGGGACCTTATCCAACATAAAGGGGCACATTTTGGGGACCTTATCCAACATAAAGCACAAGGTGAACCTTATCATATGAAGAGATCCCGAGGTGATAGTAGTGGGTGGGATGGATCTTATGGCTATAAGATCCTTCCCAATTGCAAATAATAGGCCTAAGACCCCCCTCCCTCGCCTTTTTTAGGTGGGATATTCAGAAATATAAAGGTGGGAGTCCTTATATTCTTCCGAACTTTTGTACGTCTAGTCTAGACGTACACCAAAACCTAGTAACACATAATCTCAAAAACATGAAATTCTTTTGGAAACGAGACATAATTTCGTTGTCTTTATTCAAGTATCCGGCCGCAATACGAAAGAAACTTTTTGACAATCCCAATCTCGTCAGGCAATTTGAGAACTCAATCAATCCACTCCGAAACCCCCCCACGCCGCCCCTCCCCAAAAAGAAAAGAAAAGAAAAGGTGTCTATCCTAATAAATTCGGAGCCGGAGGGATTTCTCCTGAAAAGATTTCACCTGGAGACGTAGCTGACCGACACACTCGAGAAAGCCCACTTCCGATAACAAAACTTCACTTTCGGCAATGCACAATGAAGAAGGGTTAGTGACCGGTGCTTTTTCTTTAATTTAATTGATTGGTGGTTAGGGTTTAATTTAATTAATACAAGGTTAATTTTTAAAAATATATGGTCGTTAGGGTTTAATTTAAATTAATACAAGGTTAATTTTTTAAAAAATTATGGTGGTTAGGGTTTAATTTAATTAATACAAGGTTAATTTTTAAAAAAATATGGTGGTTAGGGTTTAATTTAATTAATACAAGGTTAATTTAAAAAATATATGTGGTGGTTAGGGTTTAATTTAATTAATACAAGGTTAATTTTTAAAAATATATGGTGCTTAGGGTTTAATTTAATTAATACAAGGTTAATTTTTTTAAAAATATGGTGCTTAGGGTTTAATTTAATTAATACAAGGTTAGTTTAATTAATATATGGTTAGTGGTGTTGAGTGCATAAAATTCATAGCATAGGAGGAAGAAGGTCAAGAGTATTGGAGTTAACCAAAAGAGGAGGAGTAACCCTAGAACAGCTCAAAATCTTGGTACTTTGGTTGTTTAAGTGATGAAAACAATTTTTCATTCATTTAAAAAAAATGTTATTGGAGAGTTGGAAAATCATGGCTTCGAATATGAAAAACTTGATCTATATATTTATTTTTAAAACCTCAAGGCCTTCATACCCAAAAGCAATAGAGATAAAATTATTGCAATTAAATCTAGGTTAATATATATAGAGAGAGGTACCAAAGTTGCTCAACCTTTGTGTGATTTGTAAGGTTTAGGGTTTTAGGGTTTAGTGTTTACCTTGGGTAAACCCTAAACCCTTTGTATAACACTTGGGTAAGGAAGCTCACATCTTAGTTTTTTCTCTCAACTCACCTCTTCATTGAGGACCTTTGAAAGTTTGAAAACTTGTGAACTCACAAGAACCAAAAAAAAAAAAAAAAAAACCCCACTTCCTTAATACATTTTTTTTGTTCATCTTTTTATATTTTTTTATATTTTTTTTTTTTTTTTTTTGTTTGTTTTTTTTTTTTTTTCTTT
>Ga0116231_10012746_pt1 | contig 12185 bp, 12 predicted proteins | sample S1TSphgellanicum_2_FD_89695 | JGI IMG/M metagenome (GOLD analysis project Ga0116231, IMG submission 89695) | Host-associated microbial communities from peat moss isolated from Minnesota, USA - S1T2_Fd - Sphagnum magellanicum MG | ecosystem: Host-associated > Plants > Peat moss > Unclassified... | reverse complement strand
GAATGGAGTGGGGGTGGAACAAAGGGGGGGGGGCAAAAACCGCTATCCCTAAAAAAAGCCCCCATATTTTTGTTGGTTTCCCCCCCCCCCCCCCCCTCTCATGCAATTCATTCATTCTCGTTGGATTTCACCCAAAAAAAATGTTGTTTGGAAGATCTCAATGTGACAAATAAATAAACAAACAAATCTCATAGATAGATATACATCATTTCCCCTTTGTGTAAAGTGGGGTTCTAAATGGTTTATGATTATTACTCACATATGATTTATTTTGGAAAGACAAATTAAATGACAAGATGCTAAATTTAGCAAGGTGGCTTGAATGTTTTTCAAAGTGGCTAAAAAATGTGTTTTTTTGGTTTTTTAATGACCTAATATCTATAACTCTATTTGAAATATCACCAAATTTCTCTATTGAGTTCTAACATGTGGTTAAAAAATGTGAAGGAAGCTCAAACATTACATATAGTAAAGGATGTCGTGAGGCATCATTTCATCCATTTGTCCCATCATCCATTCGTCCATCCATTCGATCATCGATCCGTTTTGTCTATTTACTCCGATGGCGTGGAAAAGAGTGGAATACAGACGCTTAATGTGAAACCGGTTCTAATAAGGTAAAGCTTCCAAAAGTTGGATCCAATGCAATAGTCCATGTCCCTGTGGGGGCAAGGCCTAACAAAAGACAGGGTTAACCAATGTCTGAAAATGGATATATTTTGGAGCTAGCAAAGTCAATATGTATGTATGCACATTGTATTTTGGGAAGTTGTCGAAGGATCGCAAATGTGGTAGGCGATGAATTTAGGGTTAGGGTTTGGGGAAGCAAACAAGAAGAAAGAGAAGTTGGAGGTAGTGTTTAGGGTTTTGGGCTTTGCCCAGAGATGCATTGATTTCGAAGAATCTTTTATTGTTGTTCTCATCGTTGGGGTATATTTGCCGTCTCCGGTCTATTCCCATAGTCAGCTGTATGTTGTTATTTCACGGGTCACAAGCAGTGCAAACATCAAGATTTTCAGCAGCCAGGGTCCCGATGGATACATGCAGAATGTCGTATATAAAAAGGTTTTAGAAATGTAGTTTGTAATTGTAATTTTGTAATATGTACCGTCAAATACACATGCATGTGTGCATTAGGCACGGGGTTCAAAACTTTTATTAGTGGAGGTAGGCTTGAGGGCTCAAAACGCAATCCAAAATTTCAGAGTGCAATGTGACATCATTTCAAACACTTTCAAAGTAAAGATTTTTTTTTCTTGTTGCCTTTCTTTCACAACACTTGAATTATTCTGTCATAATTATATGGAAAATCCTTAATTACATCAGCAGTAAATATATTAATACCTTTCATAATATTGGGCACTAGGCCTACCTCCACTCTAGGTCCCAAAAGGGATCAACTAGTTTTCTCATAACCTTTTTATAGCCAAATTTGGCTAAACTTTATTATGGATGACTACTAGTTTAGCTACATCACAAATATGAAAAAAAAAAACCATACATGCCGACCCTGAATCTTAGACCCTTGGTTTCACTGTCATGAAGCATTCGGAGAAAGCTTGTAGTGGACTTGGAGGCCACTTCATATCCACAAATTTCCCTTTTAGAAATTGGGAGGGATATTATGCCTACTCCTCAAGGGTGCGAGGGAAATTATGCCTACTTATTAGGTGTAAAAACCCTCCCACTATTGAGGAGTAGGCACAATATCCCTCCCACTCCGACACCTCGGGATCTATGTAGGCTTGGTTCATGATAAATTATGCCTCATGATCTATGTAAGCTTGATTCACGATAAATTACACCTCATGATCTACATAGGTTTGGTTCATGATAAATTATGCCTCATGATCTATGCAAGCTCGATTCATGATAAATTACACCTCATGATCTACATAGGTTTGGTTCATGATAAATTATGCCTCATGATCTACATAGGTTTGGTTCATGATAAATTATGCCTCATGATCTATGTAAGCTCGATTCATGATAAATTACGCCTCATGATCTACATAGGTTTGGTTCATGATCAATTATGCTTCATGATCTATGAAAGCTCGATTCATGATAAATTACGCCTCATGAGCTACATAGGTTGGGTTCATGATAAATTATGCCTCATGATCTATGTAAGCTCGATTCATGATAAATTATGCCTCATGACCTACATAGGTTTGGTTCATGATAAATTATGCCTCATCATCTATGTAAGCTCGATTCATGATAAATTATGCCTCATGATCTATGCAAGCTCGATTCATGATAAATTACGCCTCATGATCTACATAGGTTTGGTTCATGATAAATTATGCCTCATGATCTACATAGGCTTGGTTCATGATAAATTATGCCTCATGATCTATGTAAGCTTGATTCATGATAAATTACGCCTCATGATCTACATAGTTTTGGTTCATGATAAATTATGCCTCATGATCTATGTAAGCTTGATTCATGACAAATTACGCCTCATGATCTACATAGTTTTGGTTCATGATAAATTTTGCCTTGTGTTTTATGATCGGTAATGCCCATGGGTGGGGGACATCCCCAAAATGCTGGGTTGGACCCGGCTATCACCTCCTCCTAGACCCCTTATTTTGAGAATGCCCCCATCCTAGGGCTTTACCCTACACGTATTAGGGTTTAAGCGTTTGCAACCCCAGTGAGAGCTCCTTAAACCCTGAATCTTAGACTCTTGGTTTGGCTCTTGCATTAGGGTTGAAGTGCGGTTTGTGAAAGAGGAAGAAATTCAGTAGCCGGTGAAGCTCAAAATTGCAATTCTGGTAGAAGAAGAAGAAGAGGAGGAGGAGGAGGAGGAGGAGGAGAGAGACAGAGGGAAACCCTAATTTCTTTCTGAGGTCTGGACTTTTGATATTTAGATTTGATTCTGATGATATGAGTTCTTTGCGGAGAGGAAGATGGCAAGATTGCGGCTGCTGCAAGTGGCGAGTTTTTTGAGGCACGTTGAACTGTGTTTTGGAGCAGTGAAGACTTTGAAATCATGCAGTTTGCCATCATGGAGCACTCACTTGGGTCGAAACTCATTTCGGTATTTGGGTGCCTCCTCCACACAACTGGTAATTGCTGTCCTTTCTTTCTTTTGTTGCAGAAACTCATGAAGTACCCAGTCCCATCTGTTTCACAAAAGAAAATGCACAATCGTGGAAACATCAAGTTTCCCTTGTTTCATTTGTTGGCCTCTGTGCTGAACTTAATTCAATAAGGTCAGGTCCTCTCTTGTTCTTTTGTAGCCTTTCTGGAGGGAAGACAACTGCAACACGAGATTGGTTCCAATTGTTTATGCTGTCAAGGAGTTACCTGGTCAAATACACAGTGTTTGCTCCATGAGCACCTGTTCAAAGTGGGCAGGAAATCATGCTGCTGGAGATCTTGAAAACTTTAGGGAGTTTGTTGACAATGGGGACCCAGACCTATATATGTGGAGAAGATATGACCAAAACAGTTCAAGTGGCACAGAAAGTGAGGATGATGAAGGGCTTGGTCGTTTCGAGGGAGCTGATCAGCATGACTTGTGCAGTTTTAGTGAAATGGAAGGTGTGGATGATGAAGGTGGTACTTACGCTTCTGGAAGACATGATGAATATGACTCAGACAATTCCAATGAAACAGAAAGTGATGATGGTGAAGGTCAGGTTTCTTTGGGGTTTCCTCATCAATATGGTGCAGGTAGTTCTGGTGAAACAGAAAGTGACAGTGATGAATGGCAGGCCCCTTGTCAGGGACTTGATCGTCTACAGCAGCTAAAACCTAATGCTGATGGAAAGTATGAGAAGCTCATTGACATTCTGTGCGATCCTCTTGTGCTTGAGGCAGCATATGAGCACATCAAGACTCTGTGCACACCGGACCAGAGACTGCAACTCCAAGTGGAGGATCCAGGGCATAGTTGGTTTGAGATTGCTGCAGAACAACTTCACTCAGGAACATATGTATTCAAACCTGTGAAACACATTGAAGTTCGAAGGGCAGCAAGGTCTCGTGCAACAAAGCAACTCTCAGTGATCCGACTGAGGGACCAGATTATACAAGAAGCCATGAGAACTATTTTGGAGTGGATCTATGAACCAATGTTCTCAGAACATGCCCATGGGTTCCGACCAGGCAAAGGTGTCCACTCAGCATTGAGATCCATAAAGAAAACATGGAGAGGGGTATCCTGGTTTTTACAGTTCAACGTCCAGAAGTCAGATGACACGACTTTGATTCAGCAACGGCTCATGAGAGTCCTCTCAGAGAGGATAGAGGACAAATGCTTCATGGATATCTTGAAGCAGATGTTCAAAGTAGGAATTGTATGTGTGGACATTTTTGCAGATGAGGAGATTCCTCAAGGAAGCTGTCTGTCCCCAATTTTGGGGAACATTTACCTCATTGAACTAGATGAGGAGGTAGTCCAGATAATGAAGGAGTTTGACTCAGAATACGAAGGCCCACAAGGGGCAGACAAGGGTTCTGTAGGCAGAGAAGATAGGGGCAGAGACTAGAGAGATGGCAGTATGTACACTTGAGAGGTCTTTTTTTTTTTACCAATCATGGGGTCATAATAGACCATGGGCCAACAACAAAGGTGGCAGCAAGGGGACATGCTGGGAATTTGAGTGCAAATTTTTCCATGGATTTTGCAAACACTGTGTGTGGATTTTTGGTTTCAGCTGCTCTCTAGAACAAGCCAGTCATTGGTTCTGTGTGTATTTGTGCAAGTGGTGGAACTGTTTTTGAGAGAGAATTGTGGTGAATAACAGGAGTTTGGATTGTTGTTCTGGTGTGCGTGGGTTTTTTGGAGGAATTTTTGTGGGTGGTGGTTGCATAGAATAAAAGGAGAGGGTGTAGAATGGTTTCTGCCTTGGTGCAACCTTTGCATTTACTGCTGGGTGTGGTGGTGAGCTCACACCATGCTCAGCAGCTTCATGAGAGCAACAAGAAGAAACCTGTTGTGGCACAAGCAAGAATTGGTATGTTGGTACGATGAAGATGTGATCAAATTCTTGGCTCTTCTTTTTCTTCTTCTTCAGCCTCTTGTTGCTGCAGAAAAACAAGAACAGCAACTGCAGCGTTTCAGTCCTTCTCTAGTATTCAGAGAGTGATGGCAATTGATTCCCTGGTTGTGGCTGTGGGTTGAGGTAGGGATTTCCACTCTGTAGTAGCTGCATTGCTTGCTGTGGGGCAGTCTGGTCAATGGATTTCAAAGCATCTGGTGGTGGCAGCCATGTTCAAGAGATTCACCAAGAAGGCCATTGTGTTGTACAGGAGGAAGTGCTGCAGTTGGGGCACAACTTTCTTGGCATGGAGCAGATTTTCTTGGGGCTTATCAGTGACCGCACTGGTATTGCTGCAAAGGTTTTGAAGTCCATGGTTGTAAACCTGAAAGATGCACCCATTGAGTTAGAAAAGATTATTGGATGAGGAAGCAGATTCATTGCTGTGGAGATTCCCTTCACCCCTTAGGCTAAGAGTTTGCTGGAGCTATCCTTGGAGGAAGCCTGGCAGCTTGGTCAGTTTTCATTGCATTTGTGAGCTTGTAGGTTTCTGAGTTGTTGCTGTACAGGTTTCTTTGTAGACTGTCCAACGGTGCTGGAATTTGAGATGTACCAGGTTTTTAGAAGCTCAAGGTGTTGTTTGCAGGGCATAGTTACATTGGAATAGAGCACTTGCTTCTGGGTTTGTTGCAAGAGGATGAGGGTGTTGCAGCATGGGTTCTGGAAAATCTTGGAGCAGTCTCCAGCAACATTTGCACACAGGCAGGCACCAATCCTCATAAAATTTCATGGTAGAGAAAAGGGCATACAACTTTGGAGCAAGTTCTATTACGAGTGCAATTGGGATCTCTCTCTGTCTCTCAGAGCTTCAGATTCCCCTGTAGCTGTGGAGCCTGCACCCTCCCTCAGTTTTCTGGTTGTTTTCATGGGATTGAATTGGGAGCAACATCAGGGGGATTTGCACAGAGAGGATGGGACCTAAGGAGGGAGGGATGGATGGATTTGCAGGGAGTTTTGGTGCTCACTTTGTTAGCATTGCTGTTTGTTGCAGTTGCAGCAACCAGGAAAGTGGCATGGGATGGAAAAATCCTGATGCCTGAGGTGAGTTCGATGGGACATGCTTTTTGCAGGATCAGCTGGTTACAGAAACTACCACAATCAGGCTGATGTGTGCCACACAGACCAGATACTGAAGAAAGGAGGCTTGAAGGATGAGAACACTATTGTGTTCATGTATGATGATATTGCACATAATTTGGAGAATTCAAATCCAGGCACCATCATGATTCTGATCTACTTCATCTGTGGCACAAGTACCGTAAGGCATCAGAGGGATCAATCAACAAGGAAAGCAAAAAGCAAGGGCAGAGTTGGTGAACACAATGGCCTAGATTGCATGCACCTTCACAATAGTGTCCAGCTGATCATTGGCAATCACCTTTGGAAGTGAGGCTGGTCCTTCCAAACTGAGCGCTGTACATCCCACTGGGCATGTTCTAGTGGATGACTGGGATTGCCTCAAGAGTATGGTAAGGTTGTGAAATGCATAGTTCATAGAAGAGTTTGCAGTTGCACACAAATGCAGTTTGCATTTGTGGAGCTGGAGTTTGTCTAAATTTATTTGACTAAAACATCTGAGATCAAATCATTCTTGTTCCAGCTTTGTCTCTTGTAACTCAATTGGCTAGCTCTGTTCCAGGGCCCTATTTGCTGTTTTTGGCTCATAAGGATTTGTCATTTTGGATGCAGGTGTGCAAATTTGAGCCAAGCTGTGGACCACTCACACAGTGTGGCATGAAGCAGATGTGTGCATTAGCAAATGTTTGCAATGCTGGTCTTGATGCCAATAAAAGGCTTCAGCAGCTGAGCAGGCCTGTAGTGGTCTCGCTCAGGTCTATGGAGCCCCCATCTCAACAGGTATAGCACTGCATAGAGAAATGCTGCACATGGAAATGGGTGTATGATCATCCTATTATACACCCATATAACCACACTTGGCATATAACCACAAAGAAGGTATAGATATGTGAATTTCTGATTCTTTCATGCTACAGATCGCCTTTGCTCTGGTTTTATTGTCTTGATGTATTGTGCTGTTTGTTGTTTGGGCACTACTTCAGTCAGTTCTTTCTCAGACCATTCTGCATATGCTGTGCTGCAGAAGGGAGAAGTTTACAGAAGTTGCAGGTGTGGCATTTCAACAAAGTTGCTCTTGAAAATGTTTCAGAATATAAGACAATTTATATAAGACTATGAGCCCTCTGTATATCCAAAGCCCAAATCCTTCCAATGGTCTATACCTCTTGGATACAGTGAACTTGCAATGAATTTGACTTGGGTATATTGGACAGAACCCATGGGAAAAGTGGGTACCCTTCTTCTATGCAGCTAGATAGAGTTAGGTCGGATCAGAACATCATCAATGCAGAAACAATGAATGGTCTTTCCTTGAAGGTCTCGTTTGCAAGGCAAGTTGATGTGTGTAGGATTATGAAATTGCTCCAGCTCACAATTTGTTTCTCTGTGCTCCTCTTTTGTTGTTGCCATTGGGGTTTGATCATTTGTTCATTGTCTTGTTCTGTTCTCAGATCACTGCTGTTGCTTATTTATAGGTGTGATTTGTGGCATTTGTAATTCATCTTCCCACAAATTGTGTGTAGGTGTGTAGGAATACACAATGAGAGGATTTTGAACTCTTTGTGATTTTGACATCGACCAGATGTGGACAGATTGCTCAATGTGAGGATTTTGAACTCTTTCCATTTGACATTTACAGTAAGTGGGCAGAGATGAGACCATTCATTGGGTCCTACATTTATTGGGTGCTTATTTTGATGTGTAATTGCAATGGATGTACAATATCATGTTCATAGATATATGAACCTCCCAAAAATGGTGAGGGTTTGAATACAAAATTAGACACCATAAACTTTTATGGAAGGATGCGCACATACATAGACACCATATGAAGAATATGGCAACCTGACTGACACTGTTTGACTAAAAATTCTGTGCTGTAAAAAGGGAGTCATCCCAATGTTCTCAATTACAAGTAGCAATGTGCCATTGCTCTCTCTCAAATGTGCACAGAACTGTTTTACTTAATTCCCAGTACCTGCTGCAAATCCAAGTTCACAAAACCAGTGTTAGTCAGAAAGAGAATTAGTCTCTATGGACCATACACTACATCACGATAACACTTGGTGAACATTTGTCAAAATATGGGACTGCATGAAAACTACATTGTTCCTATGTAGTCTCTCTCTTACAAGCAGAGGGACACCAATCCTCCCCAACAACCCAAGAAGAATTTTTTGGGGTTAGTTTGATTAAGTGAGAAGGACTGAGCTACTGAACTTAGGAACCCATTGAACATCCAAAACTTTGGTTGGAAAAGAAATAAAATTTGTAAATGGGTACCTGCAGCTTTGACGCATTCGGTGAGTGGTCGAGCAACAAATCCTTGACTTTCAGGACATATGGATTGTGGTGGAGGCAGCTCACAATTGTATTGTACACACACAGCTACAGTGGGTGGGATTGTGGCAGTTCCCAAATCCCCGAAATTCGAGAGGTAATTGTTTTGGAGGTACAGGGACTGCAGTGTTGATGCCTCTAAGCTGGTGACAAATTCCTGTGCTTCCCAGCAACACCCCCACCCCCACCAAAACATTGAATGGAGTCAAAAATTAGCTCTGGACATGGAGGGTTCTTCAGTAAATATATCACTTGTACCAGATTCTCACAATGAATTCAGCTCAAGACATTTAAAGTCAAGCACCCTTCCATAACTGAATCAATAATGTGCAAGATCAAATGAGCAAATGCTCATCAAATCTGCTTCAATGATGTGCAAGATCAAGTGAGCTCTGCACACCACTGCTTCAAGAATCTGCAATATGGATCAAGGGAGAGCTAGATTTGCAAGGAAAGTAGTAATGGAACAAAGATCAAGTGCATAAGGATAATATATCTGAAAGCAATGGAATGGGTCCAAGAGGAAACAAGCAAACAAGCAAGCAATTAGCAAGCAAGAAAAACTGACCTGAGGAATTGTGCCCATGAAGAGGTTGTTGTTCAAGTACAAGATCTGAGCACCAGCCAAGAAAGGAGACACACTTCCAACCAGCAGATTGAAGCTGAGATCCACCACCTTGATAGTCACTTCCGCCTTCACAATCACTGGACCTGAGAGCTGGTTCCGGTTGAGCAACAGGTAGGAGAGACCCACAAACCCAAACAAGGAGCTGGGGATCTCACCACTGAACTGGTTGAAGCTCAAGTCCAGGTACTTGAGCTTGGTCAGATTCCCAACTGCTGCAATGCTTCCAGTGAACTGGTTATTGGTGAGTGACAGAAACTCCAGTGAAGATGGCAAGTTGTCGCTCACGAGCTCCCCTGTGAGCTCATTGTTTCTCAGGTCCAGATGGTTGAGAGCAGCCCGAGGAGGAGTACTAGTACTGTTGTTGCTGGAGGAGAACATGGGGATGGTACCTGTGAGCCTGTTGTCAGAGAGGACCAGAAACTCCAGAGATGGCCAGGAACCGATACCAGAAGGGATCGCTCCTGCAAGCTTGTTGTTGCTGAGCTGCAACACTTGCAGCTTCTGCAAGCCTGCGAGACTCTGAGGGATGGAGCCCGTGAGAAGGTTCTGGCTACAAGAGAACAGGTTGAGGTTTCTCAGTCTCCCCAGCGAGCGAGGAATGGGTCCGCTGACAGCACCGGGAGAGATGGAGAGCTGCGTCAAGAAGGGCAAGTATCCGAGCTCCGGCGGGAGTGTCCCAGTTAGACCAGGGAGTCCAGCTTCTTCCGGACCCAGAGAGAGGAGCGTCACTCTGCTGTATCCTTGGATGTTGATGCACACCACTCCTGCAAACATTTGGCATGGATCTATCCCCGTTGCTGAGAAATCCCAGCTGGAGAAGAAAGTGCCGCCGGGTAGATCCGTCATGGCATTCTTCACTGCTCTCAACACTCCAAGATCGGTAGGATGCAGATTCGAAGCCAACTGCAACGTATCCTGAGCTTCAAGCAAAGGACTCGTGATGAGTGTTAGGATGATCAAGACCACCATGAGCCGAAGACTGTGTCGTCGATGCTGCTGCAATTCCCATGACCCTGATGCAACAGCAGCAGCAGCAGCAGCAGCAGCAGCTCTGGCGATCCCCATTCTTCCAATTCCGGAACTAACTTTGCTCAAAGAAATACCTGTTCTGATCTCTGTTTCTGTTTCACCTAGGAGTTTGGGATTGTTTGCTGATTCTGAGGTTTTTCGATCTGCAGAGCTTTTGTCTAGACTACCATCAACAAAGAAAACAAGAGAAAGTTAACGTCTGGAATGTGGTGGTGTAGCAACTGGAGATTTTTGACCACCCAAGATCAGTACTCTCGTCTGCTGCTGCTGCAAGAGCTAATTCCTTGGAGCAGTGGCCAGCATCATCATCATCATCAGAAGGTCATCTTCTGGGCACCAGGCTCTTCTTCTTCTTCTTCTTGTGATGCTTTCTTCTTTCTGCTGTTTTCTTATTCTTCTTCTTCTTCTTCTTCTGATTCTGATGACCTTGTGTTTTGTTGAACTATTTCAACTAGTGTAGACTGAATCTATTTCACACACACAGTACACACATGCGTGACCTCCAGTACTAGATCTCAAAGCTCAGATGATTGTATTGAAACTGATCAGATGATGCAAGTAAGCTCACATTCTAAAGCAGCTGATCAGATTGTGCAAGCTCCTGCTCATGATCTGAACAACCATGTGACAAGTTCCTAGCTCTACTACTCTTGAATAGAGTTTCTCTCTACAACAGCATGCATGCATGCATGCAGATTGAACTCACACTAAAACACCACAAGAAGTCTTAAATTCCCCTTCCCAATGGTGACGCAGCAAAAAGCATTAATATGTTGCTTAAATCTACAGGAACATATTATTATTATTATTACTATGAGAACAACAAAAACCAAATAAAATAAAATCCACAGATGATGAAACAAAATCTGATCTCAAGTTGGAAGACTTAGAAAACAATTGTCAAACGTTTTTGGAAATGTGGGGTTTTTTTTGGGTGAGGGGGATCAAGGATCATATCATCAGGTTTCTGAAGTTCAGAGTTACCACAACTAAGTTTGGACAATTGTGATACTACTATTTGCTGCTCAAACAACAGAGCCTTCTAGAGTGTTGATCTTTTAGTAGCTGACTCTGAAAGAACATGAAGGTTTAAAAACAACTATTGTTAGGGTTGATTGATTTTGTTTTTTTTGTTTCTTGCAAAGGTAGTAATAAGATCAGAAGATGTATCACTTGTCAAGATTATTGGGCAACCATGACAACACAGAATCAGATCACTTGACAAAACTAAAATGAGAAAGTCTAGATAATGTGTCTGCAGTTGTTGTAGTAGTAGCTAGCTAGCTAGTAGTAGTAGTATTATGCAAAAAATGAGCTTTTCAGATCAGCAGAATGCATGCATACGTGCAAGCAGCAAGCAGCTTCAGTTAACTTATCAGTAGTACAACAACAACAACAACAACAAGTTTTGTCAATTGAGAACTTGCTCTTCCGAAAGCTCTGAACTTTGTGCAACTAGCCTAGGTACCTGAGCACTACAAATCAACATACCACTTGGGTTCCAACAACAAAAGAAACTGAAGAACACGTATTGTCAATTGAGGAAACTTCTTTTGGTCTAGATCAAAAGCTCAAGACTGAACTTTCTTTTGCAACAACTAGTTACTACAACAAAACCTTCGCCGCCTCCCCACAGACCCAAAGTTCCAACAACCCAAAAAAAAAGGAATTGAAGTAAAGTCTTTTTGGTTTGAAAAAGAATTGAAGATCTCAGATTGATGTGCAAGGAAGAAATATTTTGTTTGAAGAAATGAAAGATCAGAAGACTTGGGTGGCGGGTTTTTTTTTGATGATGAAGAGCGGGAAACTGCCCTTCTTTTTGTACCCCAGGAGAGCATTCAAGCTTGTTGCATTGATTGCTAACTTGAATGCAAAACTGAGCATGGGATTTAATTGCAACTGTGAATGGAATTAATGCCAAAACAAAAGTGTCTGAGAAATGACCCAAAATGGACAAAGTGCAGGGATCAATCAGTCAGTAATAATCACTGGCAAAATGGCTGCTGCTGCAGCAGGGAAAGCTTGAGATTCACTACTGGAGATGGAGATGG
>Ga0116231_10012744_pt1 | contig 12186 bp, 11 predicted proteins | sample S1TSphgellanicum_2_FD_89695 | JGI IMG/M metagenome (GOLD analysis project Ga0116231, IMG submission 89695) | Host-associated microbial communities from peat moss isolated from Minnesota, USA - S1T2_Fd - Sphagnum magellanicum MG | ecosystem: Host-associated > Plants > Peat moss > Unclassified... | reverse complement strand
CGAGTGTTCCCGCAGCCGATGACGCATTCTTGGGCGGACGGTTGAGCCGTTATTGGACGGATGAGAGCTATGACCGGCCAGTTCGGGGCGCGGATAGCCACCGGTTTTGCTAGGCTTGTGAAGGATATTCATAGGCTTTACTTAATGAGAACTTGTTTTTTATCGTTTCTGGTTGTTTCTTGTGCCTGGTCACAGACTGCTCCTGCTCCTGCCCCTGCTTCTAACGCTCAACCGGCTCCGACGGTGCGCGGGCCGGAAGCGGTGGCGGCCAGTGATCCTAATAAAGTTGTGGCGGTGGTCAATGGCAAGCAGATTACCGCCAAGGAAGCCTTTGACCTGTTGAAGGCGCTGACACCGGAAGAACGCAAACAGCGTGAAGGCAAACTGCCCGAACTGCTTCAGCAGCTCTATACCCAGCAGCAACTGGCCGATCAGGCCAGCAAGCTGAATCTGGAGCAGCAGGCTCCGTGGAAAGACCGGCTGGTCCTGGCGCGTGATACGGTTTTGGCGCAAGCGTATGTCACGCATTTGCGGGACGAAGCCGCCAAAGGCCCCGCCGAGGATCCGAAGGCATATTACGACAGTCATCCGGACGAGTTTGATCAGGTTAAACTAAGCGGCATTTTCGTGGCGTTTAACCCTCCTGGCACGCCCGAATCCAATGGCGCGGGCAAAACCGAGCAGCAGGCCCAGGACAAAGCGAATGACCTTGAAAAGAAGCTAAAGGCCGGCGGTGACTTTTCCGCACTGGCACGCACTGATAACGACAACGCGGCCATCTCGGCCAAAGGCGGCGATCTGGGCACTTATAACATGGCTGACACTCAGATTCCTCCGGTGCTGCGTACGGCCATTGGCAAGCTTCAGGCCGGCCAATATTCCGAACCTATTCGGGTGAACAACGCTTATTTGATTCTGAAGCTGGATAGCCGCCAGAAACAATCGTTTGCGGAGGTTCAGTCGTCTCTGGCCGAGAAGCTGAAGGCGGAAAAAGCCCAGAGCGCGGTGAAAGCTGAAGTGGATAAATACAAAATTAAGGTAGAAGATCAGGCATTCTTTGACGCTCCAGGATCACGACCTCTTCCGTCATTGCAAAGGGCTCCCGGCGGAGCTGCTAAGTAGTTCCATCCGGATTTCCATCCTTCCTCATTTGAAGGCCCATCGCGGCCGGCTTCTTTCGGGGCTGGATGAACCGGGCAAGCCTGTTCACGCGGCCAGTTTCATCCGACGCCGTCACATTGTTCTAGAGAGCCAACTGCTGGCTCGTCCCCGCAAGGTGAAGCTGATTCTGATTCATGAGATCTTCCATTTTGTCTGGGTTCGCCTGGGCAACAATCGGCGCGCCGGTTTCGCCGCGCTGATTCAGACCGAACTGGCTCACGGGGCGCGCGGCGAACTGGGCGAATCGGCCGAGGCAGCCAAGCAGGGGGACCTGAAAAACTATATCTGCGAGAGCTTTTGCGACACGGCAGCCTGGCTTTACTCCGGCGTGAAGAGCAGCCCCGAATTTACGCTGGCAGCGCGCTGGCGTCAAAAGCGAAAAAGCTGGTTTGACTTAAACGTTTCCTCCGGGAACGTGACCGCCTAGAATACAATCATGCCTGGCCTAACCTGGAATCACACCGAAGACATTGCGCTCAGCCTGTACGAAGCGCATCCCGACCTTAACCCCACCCACATCCGCTATACCGATTTGCACAAGTGGATCACTGAATTGCCCGACTTTCGCGACGACCCCGCCGCTTCCACGGAGGGCAAGCTGGAGGCGATTCAAATGGCTTGGCTGGAAGAGTATACGGACAATCAGTAGTGAATCGCAAGCTGACTCACCATGCAGGATAACGATGAGGACGAGCGCCGCCGCCTTGCAAGGGAATTGCATGACGACATCGGCCAAAGGCTCGCCCTTCTGGCCGACGATGCCGCCCGTTTGCGCCACGAATTGAAGCTGACCGACGAAACCAACCGAAATCGCCTCGACAGCCTGGTTCAGCAAGCGCGCGACCTGGGGGAGGACTTACGGCGAATTTCGCACGCGCTCCACCCGGCGATTCTGGAAGATCTCGGGCTGGTGCCCGCGCTGCGTTCTCTGGTGCAGGAGTTTCGCGATCATACCGGCATGGCCGCCGACCTGATCCACCTGAATATACCCGCCGACTTGCCGCTGGAATTGAGCACTCCGCTCTATCGCATTACACAAGAGGCCTTGCGCAACATCACAAAGCACGCCGGTCCGGCATGTGTTGAAGTCAGTCTCGGCTTGGCGCCCGGAGAAATTGTGCTGGTTGTCTCGGATTCGGGCGCGGGTTTTGAAACCGCCGGGCAGGGCGGGCTGGGTCTGACCAGCATGCGGGAACGGGCGATGCTCGCGGGCGGCAGTTTACGGATTGTTTCCGCTCCCGGCAAAGGAACATCGCTGCATGTTCATTTGCCGTTTACCGGAGATCGGCAGGAGCAATCTCATTGAGCCACGAATCCCTTTTCCACCGCATAACGGATCAGTTCGGCCGATGTCCGCAGATTCAGTTCTTCCATCAGATGCTTCTTGTGAAATTCGACGGTTTTTACGGAAATATATAGCTGCGCCGCTATTTCTTTCGCTGATCTACCCTCGGCTACCAACTGCAGCACTTCACGCTGTCTGGGCGTAAGGGACGTGAACAGCTTCAGCGGATTCATCTCCGGGACTGTCAATTTCCCTGCCAGGAAGCGCTCCGAGATCACGGAAGACAGAAAAAATCTGCCGTGATAAACCTCGTTTATCGCGCTGAACAATTCGGCGGATGCGGATTGCTTCAGAACATAGCCGGAGGCTCCGGCCTCAAACGCTTCGCGAACGTAATCACGATTTGTCTGGATGGTGACGAACACAATTCGAATGTTGGAGTTTGCCTGTTTTATCTGTCTTGCGGCATCCAAGCCGTTCAGGAGCGGCAGCGCGATGTCAATTAACATGACGTCAGGGGATTGTTCTGACGCCATGGCGATGGCTTCGCGACCGTTGGTGGCCGTCCCTACAATTTCAAATTCACCTTCGATCACCTTTCGTATGCCTTCCAACACCAGTTGGTGATCTTCCGCAATACCGACTCGGATGCGCATGGGTATCGTGGTCTTCCCCCCGTGCCAATTACGATATAGTCAAATCGTCTGAAGAAGCAATGAATTTTATATAAAGACTAAAGATGAGTTTACCTGCAATCAATTGAAGATATTTTTGTGCATTGGGAATAAAACTAACATTTATTTTTCGTAGCTTTATTTTTCAATAGTATGCTAACACACAGGTTTTATCGATAAACGATCTTTTGTGTGGTGAGCCGTATCCCCTTTTTACCAATGATTCCCAACCAACTACGCAGTGCCAAATGGCTCGCCGGCGACGATTTTGCCGGAGTCAACCATCGATCCCGCCTCAAACAAGCCGGTTATCGAAAGCAGGACTTCGCCGGCAAACCGGTCATTGCCATCATCAATACCTGGAGTGAGATCAATCCCTGCCATTTCCATTTGCGGGAACGGGCGGATTTCGTGAAGCGTGGCGTCTGGCAGGCCGGGGGAATGCCGGTCGAAATTCCAGCGCTCACCATCACGGAAACATTCATGAAACCGAGCCCCATGCTTTACCGGAACCTGCTGGCCATGCAGACCGAAGAAGCATTGCGCAGCATGCCAATTGATGGAGTTGTTTTGATGGGCGGCTGCGACAAAACCACGCCCGGCCTGCTGATGGGCGCGTTCAGCATGAATATTCCGGCCATCTATTTCCCCGCCGGCCCCATGCTGCGCGGCAACTGGAAAGGCCAAGCTATCGGCAGCGGCACCGATATTCGCAAGTTCTGGACCGAACGCTGTGCCGGGGCGCTGTCGCTGGACGACTGGCATTCGGTCGAAGACGGAATCGCGCGCTCGCCTGGCTTTTGCATGACCATGGGCACCGCGTCCACCATGACGGCGATGGCCGAAGCTCTTGGCTTCACACTGCCGGGTGCATCCTCCATCCCGGCGGTGGACTCCGCGCATCCCAGAATGGCTGCCGATTGTGGCTCGCGCATCGTGGAGATGGTCTGGCGGGATTTGCTCCCTTCCGAGATTGGAACAAAGGAAGCGTTTGAAAACGCCATCACCGTCGACATGGCGCTGGGCGGCTCGACAAACGCCATTATTCATCTGGTGGCGATGGCGGCACGCTTGGGCGTTAGCATTTCACTTGACGATTTCGACCGCATTTCAGGACGCACTCCGATGATCGCCAACATTCGTCCATCGGGTGAGTACCTTATGGAAGATTTTTACTACGCGGGCGGTTTGCCGGCGCTCATGCATGAAATCTCGAGCCATCTAAATCTGAACTGCCTGACGGTGAATGGCAAATCGGTGGGCGAAAATATCGCCGGTGCGGCTGTTATTAAGCCGGATGTCATTCGCCCAATGTCGAACCCGCTCTCGCCCACCGGCGGCACGGTGATTCTGCGCGGAACGCTAGCGCCTGACGGAGCGGTGCTGAAAACGTCCGCCGCGTCCCCTGCTTTGCTTCGTCATACCGGTCCAGCGGTGGTTTTTGAAAACCTCGCTGATATGGAGGCGAGGGTGAATGACCCTGCTCTGAACGTGACGGCCGATTCGGTGCTGGTTTTGAAAAGCGCCGGACCGCAGGGTGGTCCCGGTATGCCGGAATGGGGGATGCTGCCGATTCCCGAAAAGCTGCTGAAAGAAGGCGTCCGCGACATGCTGCGAATTTCCGACGCCCGCATGAGCGGCACTGCCTATGGCACCTGCGTGCTGCATGTGTCGCCGGAAAGTCATATTGGCGGGCCGCTGGCATTAGTTAAGGACGGCGACCTTATTTCGCTCGATGCCGAAGCACGCACGCTGAATCTGGACATTCCGGCGGCTGAGATGGAAGCACGCCGCGCCGCCTGGATTCCGCCGACCCCGCATTACACGCGCGGCTACGGCTCTCTTTATCTGGATCACGTAACGCAGGCCGATAAAGGCTGTGATTTTGTCTTTCTTAGTGCCGAGCCAGAGCCTTCGTAGTTTCGAGCAGCGTGGGATAAAACTGAACAAATGTGGTGTCCACGGCACCGTGCTGTTCATGGCAGGAATAGCAGCTTGCACTTTTCGGAATCAGCCTTCCCACCGCATTGCCGTTGCCGAATGAATAGAAAGCCCATACGCCATGCTCATCCTTGACGTGCGCTTCCAGCCCGGTCCGCTCCGTCTGAAAGTGGCCGCTTTTATTAATCGATTCCGCTGAAGCCGACTTTCGATTTTCCAGCATCAAGACAGTTTTCGCCGGCCACGCGCCCGTGGTTTGAAAAGTTTTGTAAGCTTCCGGCGAGGCAAAGACGTTATCGAAGCCCGGGTTCTTCTCTTGTTCGTCGCCAGCCGTATAAGACATGCCGACACCGGAACTGAGCCACACCCATTCGCGGTAGTTCAGCGGCAGCGGCATCGTGCCAGCCGGCTTATCTTCGTTTGCCGCGGCCAGCCACGCCAAACCAACAATCCAAAGCCCCGCTTTTCGCATGGTGAGATGTTACCAGCATGATTTCTAAGTAACCCAAAATCGCCATGATGCGCCTCTTCAAGTGACGGTCATGGCAGCCACGGCAATTCCAGCGATTAATTCAGTGTGCGAGATTCGCGCAAATCTTTTGGACCGGCTCGCCAATGCCGTGGAGCAACTGGGACGAGCCAAACTCAGCCTGCGGCAATGCGTGGAAGAGCGCTCTTTTTCTTCCGAAACGTTCATCAGCGGACAGGTTGAAAAGCTCCGCACCGATTGCGGCCTGATTCGCGCGGAACTCGAATATCATCGCGCCTCGCATGGCTGCTGAATACGTTTCCGCTATTCGCGCCGCCATCCTCAGCATTCCGCGCGGCAAGGTTTCCACCTATGCTGATGTCGCGGAAGCAGCCGGGTATCCCGGCTATCACCGCCAGGTGGCGCAGGTGCTCAATCGGGCAGGTCATGGCCTTCCCTGGCATAGAGTGCTGGGAGCGGGCGGCCAAATCAAAACTTCTCTCGATACTGCTTTCGATCAGCGTGCCCGTCTGGAAATGGAAGGTGTCCAATTCAAAGGCCGGCGAGTCGACATGGCCTCTTGCGCCCACCGCTTCCCGCCGCTGAAGCAGCCTTAACTCTTCTGAGATTTTTTTGCACATTCGTGGCACTCCCTCATTTAAGGAGAAGACCATGCACGCCGCCGCCGCCCCAATTCCCCTCATCCAAAGCCGCATCTACCTCATTCGCGGCCAGAAGGTCCTGCTCGATTCCGATCTGTCGGCACTGTATGAGGTCGAAACCCGCACGCTGAATCAGGCCGTGCGCCGAAATCCCGGGCGCTTTCCCGAGGACTTTATGTTCCAGCTCACGCCGGAAGAGGCCGAATCTTTGAGATCACAATTTGTGATGTCAAACGGAATGTCGACCGAAGCTTTGAGATTGCAAAATGCAACCTCAAAGCCGGGACGCGGCGGACGCCGCTACCAGCCCTATGTTTTTACCGAACAGGGCGTTGCTATGCTGTCTTCCGTCCTGGGCAGCGAACGCGCCATCCAGGTCAATATTGCCATCATGCGCACCTTTGTCCGGATGCGCCATCTGCTGGCCACGCATGAAGAACTGGCCCAGCGGCTTGATGAAGTGGAACGGCAGCAACTCGTCCAGCACTGGCAAATGGATGATCATGGCCAAAAAATCGGGCAACTGCTGGCGCTGATGGACCAGCTTCTGATGCCCGAGGAGGAGAACCTGAATCCGCGCCGCATCGGATTTCCCGCCGGGTGACGGAAATCTCCTCAAGGCCGGGACGTCACTGTAAAGACGTTATCGGAATCGGATGTGGTGGAACTCTTTCCCCAGACGCCGCTGCTGCCCTGCACGGTGGATGCGCCTTCATCTGTTTCTTTGCCCCAGACGCCGCAGGTGGACCAGATACCGTTGAAGCCGGAGACTCCGCTGGTGCTCCAAACCGATCCTTTGCCCCAGACCGCCGTGTTTGCGCCGACCACCGCTGATCCCCAAACTGTTTGTGTCGACCAGACGCTGGCGAGGGCCGGTGATGCCTGAAGAGAACCGCTTGTCTGGTTCCAGGTGGAGGAGGGATCGAACACCAGATAGACATTGCCATCAGCGGGATTGTAAGCAGCGGTGGGAGACATGGCATTGCCTGTTACCTTGTCGTGGTTCGCCAAAGCCGCGGCGATATCCAGGTAACCGGCACCGATTGTGAAAATGTCGTAGTAGCTGGTAAAGCTTTGCCCGGTAACGTCATCCACCGCCGTGCTGCTTTGTGGAAAAGTCTTGTAGGCGGTCTTCATCAATCGCGCTTTGATCTGGTCAGGAGTCAGCGTAGGGTCGCCCTGCAATAGATCTGCCGCGGCGCCGCTGACAACCGGGGTAGCCATGCTGGTGCCGTTCAGCATGATGAATTGCGAGGACGCGGAGTTGTTAGTCGTCGCCTGATAGTACGAATAAGGAACGGCAGAGGTGGAAGCGGCCGCCAGAGTGGAGCCGACCGATTCCAGCGAGACCACGTGGTTGCCGGGCGCCACGATATCCGGTTTTACGACAAAATCAATTGCCGAAGGCCCTTTTGAGCTGTAACTGGCGATCAGATCGTCATTCCGGGTATAGGTTCCCATGGCCTTCATGGCGCCCACGGTAATCACATAAGGATCGTTAGCGGGCGATCCGATGGTTCCGTAACCCTGATTTCCAATGGCGTTGTCGCGGCCATCATTTCCCGCCGCTACCACCACCGTGATGCCCGCTTGCCAGGCAGCTTCCACCGCTTTGCATAGCGGGTCCAGGGTGTAGCTTTCATATACCGGGCGCCCCAGCGAAAGGTTGATGACGCGAATGTTGAAGAGCGTCTTCAGGTTGATAGCCTGATTGATTGCCTGGATGACCGCGCTGTCGGTGCCAGCGCCGGCCGCGTCCAAAACCTGCAGATCGACGAGTGAGGCATCGGGAGCGACTCCGACCAGCTTTCTGGTGCAATTCAAACAAGAGGAAGCCGCACCGTTTGCTCCGATAATGCCCGCCACATGCGTGCCATGGCCGTAGGGGTCGCCCGCGGGTGAGCCGCTGGCGAAGCTTTGACGGTAGATGACTCGCGGCAGTAATCCCAGCGTGCCGAGGTCTGGAACCTGAGAAATACCGCTGTCGATCACGGCGATGGTTACGCCTTGCCCGGTCAGGCCCGTTTGCCAGGCTGCGGCGGCATTGACGGCCGCAGTGGAGTAATCCACCATCTGACTTAACGGGCGGTCGGACGAAATGTAGGCCACATTTGCGTTATTGCTCAATGTCTGCAAACTGGCGGCTGGCAGGGTCGCGATTTCTATCTTCAGCGCGCTTAGTGTCGCCGAAACAGCACCCCCCAGCAACGAGATCAGCAACTGATCCACTGGACCCGGCGCCTGCTTGTATTGAATGATGACGTTTACGTTGCCCATGGCCGGGCTTGATAGTTCTGGTGACAACTTGCTGGATGCCGCCAGGATCATTTTGGCGGCAAGAATTGCCACGCTTAAGATTGAAAAGGTTCTCTTCACGACTGCGCTACTCCTCAGGGTTTCCTCATGGTCAGATCAAGAATCGTCTGACTTCCGCCCTTGAACGACCTATCGGCGTGATCAGTAGGTCCCTCTTCCTCGTCGCGTACTATGCCCAACGGAATAATGAACAACCCTGTCCCCCTTGTCTGCAAGCAGCTAACGAGGGCATCGATATCCGCCGATAAACAAGAGGTAGGTAAGTCATTTGCAGCAGTGGGATGTAAAGGGCGCTCTGGTGTGGGTAACCGTCTTGGTGCCTTTGCTGCCCGCGCCTGCACAGGCATCTTTGAATCCTGCTAAAGCGATTACCCAATATGTCCACGACATTTGGACGACGGATAATGGTCTTCCGCAGAATAGTGTCCTTTGCCTGGCGCAAACTCCCGACGGCTACCTATGGATGGGAACGGAAGCAGGCCTGGTTCGTTTCAACGGGATTGAGTTCAAAACTTTTCATAAGGCGAACGAGCAGGCCCTGCATGCCAACGAAATCGATTCGCTTCTGGTGGACCGTCAGGGGGTGCTTTGGATTGGCAGCCATGGCGGCGGGCTGACGCGCTATGAAAACGGGCAATTCAAGGCCTTTTCCGATTCAGCTCACCTGCCCGCTGGTTCCGTCCAAAGCCTGTATGAGGATGCGGCCGGCGATATATGGGCCGGCACCGACGGCGGCGGCCTGGCGCAGGTCCGGCATTCGCACGGCCAACCGGATGCGGTGGAGGTACTGACGCGCAAAGATGGCCTGGCTGAGAATTCGGTGTTTGCCATGTCCGGCGACGGGGCAGGCGGCATCTGGATCGGCACGTCAGCCGGATTAAACCACTGGTTGAATGGCAAGCTGGTTCCCGTGGCGGCGACCACCGTGCCGGGAATGCCGCCCCACGCGGATATTCGAAGCTTGCACCTGGCGCGTGGAGGCGCACTTTGGATCGGCACAAACGGCGCGGGTCTGTTTCGGCTGGACGCCGGAAGCGCAACCACATACCGCCATGGCAACGGCTTGTCGGGAGACTATATTGCTTCCATTACGGAAGGACCGAGCGGTGAAATTTGGGCGGGCACCATCGGTGCCGGGCTCAACCGCATTTATAAAGGCGAGATCAGCCAGTACACGCCGCGGGAGGGATTGCTGGGCGAGGATGTATGGGCCTTGTACTTCGACCGCGAAGGCAGCTTCTGGATTGGCAGCGCAGGCGGCGGATTGAACCGGCTGCGAGAGGCCAGCTTCACTCCGTTCGGACGTCCCGAAGGGTTGGCGTCCGACGTGGCCTTGGCCGTCTTCGAGGACCGCGAGGGCGCGCTTTGGGTGGGGTCGCCCGATGCCGGCGTAAGCAAACTGACGCCGGGCAAACCGCCCGTCATCTATAACGAATCGAGCGGCCTTGCCAACAACCAGGTGTTTTCGGTGGCCGAAGATGCCGCTGGCGACCACTGGTTCGGAACGCACAACGGCCTTTCGCGGCTCCACGGGAACGAATTTAAAACGTTTGGGCCGGAATCAGGTTTGCCCCGGAAAGTAATCAGTTGCGTGCTGAGCGATTCAAAAGGGCGGATCTGGGTGGGCAGCCGCGGCGGCGTAAGCCGGTTCGACGGCAGTAAATTCCAGACGTTCACGACCGCCGACGGGCTGGTAAACAATAACGTGCTGGCGATTTATGAGGATAAATCGGACGGATCGTTCTGGTTTGGCACCGACAACGGGCTGAGTCACTGGACGGGAGATCACTGGCAGAGCTATCGGAATTCCGACGGGTTGCCTTCCGACTCTATCTGGGCCATTGCCGGCGATTCGGACGGAACTCTGTGGCTGGGCGGCAACACCGGAGGATTAATCCGTTTTCGCAAAGGAAAGTTTAGCTCCGCCAGCATGCGAAACGGCCTGATGGACGACGAAGTGTTGTCGCTTCTGGAAGATGCCGAAGGATCGATCTGGATCGGCTCGAATCGCGGGGTTTCTTCCATCCGCAAATCCGATTACGCCCAGTATGCCGATGGCAAGACCGATCACCTGGACGCACGTTCGTTTGGCGAGCGTGACGGTATGCGCAGCCGCGAGTGCAATGGCGACTTCGAGCCCGCTGCCTGGACCCTGCGCGACGGGCGGCTTGGATTTGCCACCATGAAGGGGCTGGCGCTGGTGGATCCAGCGGCGCTCGTCCGCAACCAGTTTCCGCCGGCCACCGTGATCGAGGGGGTTTCGGCCGACGGCAAAACGCTGGAGGGTGAAGGACCTTTTTCCATTGAAGCCGGCGCGGACAAACTGCAGTTTTCCTTCGCCGCGCTGAGCTTTATCAATCCCGACCGCATTCACTATTTCTACCAGTTAGACGGCTACGACCGGCATTGGACGGATGCCGGTTCCCAGCGCAGCGCCTTCTATACGAATATCCCTCCCGGAACATACAAATTTCGCGTCTATGCGGTGAATTCAGATGGTGTCAAGGGCACCTCGGACGCATCCGCCAGCGTCACACTCCAGGCTTTCTTTTACCAGACCACTGCGTTCAAAATGCTGTGCCTGCTGGCCGCGTTTGCGCTGATCGGGATTGCCTACCGGATTCGCGTGCGGCAATTGCGACACCGGCAGCAGCGCCTGGAAGCACTGGTTTCGCGGCGCACCGCGCAATTGGGCGCCAGCGAAAAAAAATTCCGGCAACTGGCGGAAAATATTCGCGAAGTGTTTTGGGTGATGGAAGCCGGTGTGGGCACATTTTCTTACGTCAGCCCGTCCTTTCAGACTCTTTGGGATATTCCGCAAACCGCCGTTCTGGATAATCCCGAAGCGTGGCTGCGGCCTGTCCATCCCGATGACCGCCAGTCGGTGATGGACTTCCACGCACGCGTTCAGGATGCGGCTTTTGCGCAGTTGGAATACCGGCTGGTGAAAGGCGACACCGTGCTCTGGGTGTGGGATCGAGGCTTTCCCATCATGGGGGCTGGCGGAAGGCTGGAAAGAGTGGTCGGCGTTGTGGAAGATATCACCGAGCGAAAAGAGGCGGAACGGGTTCTGCGCCGGTCGAACGATGAGCTGGAACAATGCGTCCTGTCGCGCACCACGGAACTGCTGACCCTCAACAAGGCTTTGCAGGATGAAAATTTCGAGCGGCGGCGCACGGAAGAGCAATTGAAGAAAGCCAAAGAGGCCGCGGAGGCGGCCAACGTGGCCAAGAGTGAATTCCTGGCGAACGTCAGCCACGAGATTCGCACTCCCATGAACGGCATCATTGGAATGACCGATCTGGTGCTGGACAGCGACCTGACAAATGATCAGCGCGACCTGCTGCACATTGCCAAGGGTTCGGCCATGTCGCTGCTTACCGTCATTGACGACATTCTCGACTTTTCGAAGATTGAAGCGCGGAAACTCTCGCTGCGCCCCGTGCCGATGAAGGTGCGCGAGTGTGTCTCGCAAACGCTGCTGGCGCTCTCCGCGCGCGCGCGGGAAAAAAAGCTGAAGCTGGACTATTCCGTTGAGCCACAAATTCCCGAAGAAGTGGTGGGCGATCCCACCCGTTTGCGGCAAATTCTGATTAACCTGGTCGGCAATGCCATTAAGTTCACGGGCGAAGGGAAAGTGATTGTCACGGTCCGATGGCTGGAGCGCAGCGACCACGG
>Ga0116231_10012743_pt1 | contig 12186 bp, 7 predicted proteins | sample S1TSphgellanicum_2_FD_89695 | JGI IMG/M metagenome (GOLD analysis project Ga0116231, IMG submission 89695) | Host-associated microbial communities from peat moss isolated from Minnesota, USA - S1T2_Fd - Sphagnum magellanicum MG | ecosystem: Host-associated > Plants > Peat moss > Unclassified... | reverse complement strand
CTTCAGCTACTCGATTGTCAAACAATAACAATTACACAGTCGAAGATGCTAATCACTTGACAATTTGCAAGCCACCATCAAAGGACCATTTAAGCTATTCCAAATTATTGGAATGTTTGAAAACTTTTATGAAGGTAAAGAACATTGGTTTTAATTTTTGGAATTATGTATGTTCATTTAATTTGAATGCAAACATTACATCATTTCACTTCAATTGTGTGCCATAATTTTTAGGGTGTTATCCATTATTTGATTTTTTTTTTTAATTTGGTAAACTTTGACAGGAAAGAAAAACACCAATTATGCCACCTTTGCCATGTTATGAAGTGACATTGGAAGATAAAGCAAATGCCATACATAGTTTGTTTCAAAAAGAATCTATTGTTGCATTGGTTGGAATGGGTGGGATCGGGAAGACCACTTTGAGTAAAAAAATGTATCATTTGTTCCACAACCAATATGACAAATCTAGCTTCTTGGAGGATGTGAAATCAAAAGACATCAACAATGTCAAAAAAAAACTTCTACAAGATTTATGTGATAGAAAATTACACCAGCATGAAGATGTCAATGAATACCTTGATGAAATCAAGCAATGCATGATATCAAAGAAAGTTTTGGTGATTGTGGATGATGTTGGTATGACGGAAAACCTTGAAGCCTTGCAGCTTCCTATTGACAAACATGCCACTAATGTAGATTGTAGGAGCAAAGTACTTGTAAATTGTCGAAATTGGCAAATATTGAAAAATCATGTCAGGGAGACTGCAAAAGTAGACATGGCATTCTTGGAGCAAGAACAAGCAAAGGAACTTTTCATGTACCATGCATTCAAACATGCAAATAGTGTGACTAATGATTTTGAAAACATTTCTATGGATATTATTAAAGCTTGCGGGGGCCTCCCTTTAAGCCTTGAAATATTGGGTTGTTATTTGTGTGGTAATTATGATTTGGAAATATGGAGAGATGCATTGCGCGAATTAAAAGGTGGGCGAAGTATAACTGGGGGCTCTGATAACGAAAAGCTTTGGAAAACTTTGCGAATTTCTTATGACCACTTGATTGAGAAACATCAAGACATGTTTTTGGATATTGCTTGTTTTTTCACCAATTTCAAAAAAAGTACAATTTATCGAGTGTATTGGAATGGAGATTATTCATCAAGCCCTATGCTTATGTTACAAAACTTGAAAGATAGATCTTTAATCAAATGGGCAGAAGATGACACCTTGTACATGCATGAACAATTACGAGACATGGGTCGAAATATTGCAACAGAAGTTACAATGAATCAATTTATATGGAAACCAAATATATCTTTGCAAAAGAATCAGGTTTGAGCAACATGTCTAATTCAATCCTATGGTATATGTATTTTGTCAAAATTCCAAACGAAATCATAAGTTTTAGCTTTATGGAAATGTAATTTTTTGCATTAACAACAGGCATTATAATGAAATTTTATTTTTATTGATGTTGACAATTGTTTGTAACTTGTTTGATGTGATAGGTGGTGAATAATTTGGAAGGCATTTCTTTTAGAGATTGTGAAGTTTTGCCTTCATTTTTCCAAAATGGCTCAAAGGAGTTTCACAACCTTAGGTTGCTTGACCTAACAAAATCCTCACCAAATATGTTGGAAAATTTCATCCAAGGTCAAAATTTGAACAACCTTCGATGGTTGTGTCTCCAAGAATGCATGATCGAAAAGTTGCCAAATAATTTGTTTAATTGTTGTCACTTACAAGTATTCCATTTAATGAAATGTAATTGTCTAAAATTTTCTACATCTATTGGCAAATTGAGTGCACTTTTAGAACTTAATCTATCGGGGTGTTCAAAGTTGCAAGAATTACCTACATCTATTCGGCAATTGAATGCACTTCAAGAACTTAATCTATCAGAATGTTCTAATTTAAAAGAATTACCTACATCTATTGGGGAATTGAGTGCACTCCAAAACCTTCATTTGAACGATTGTTCAAGCTTGCAAGAATTACCTACATCTATTGGCCAATTGAATGCACTCCAAAACCTTCATTTGAACGATTGTTCAAGCTTGCAAGAATTACCTACATCTATTGGCCAATTGAATGCACTCCAAAACCTTGTTTTGCACAGTTGTTTGAGCTTGCAAGAATTACCTACATCTATTGGGCAATTGAGTGCACTTCGAAACCTTGATTTGCACAATTGTTCGAGCTTGCAAGAATTACCTAAATCTATTGGGCAATTGAGCGCACTCCAAGACCTTAATTTGTATACTTGTTCAAGCTTGCAAAAATTACCGACATCTATTGGGCAATTAAATGCACTTCAAAACCTTAATTTGCACAAGTGTTCAAACTTACAAAAATTACCTTCATCTATTGGCCATTTGAGTGCAATCCAAAACCTTGATTTGTCAAATTGTTCGAGCTTACAAGAATTACCTACATCTATTGGCCAATTGAATGCACTCGAAAACCTTAATTTGTGGCACTGTTCAAATTTGCAAGAATTACCTACATCTATTGGGCAATTGAATGCACTCCAAAACCTTGATTTGTCAGGTTGTTCGAACTTGCTAAAATTACCTACATCTATTGGACAATTAAGTGCACTTCAAATCCTTGATTTGCACTATTGTTCGAGCTTGCAAGAATTACCTTCATCTATTGGCCAATTGAATGCACTTCAAGAACTTGATTTGAATGGTTGTTCGAGCTTACAAGAATTACCTTTATCTATTGGCCAATTGAGTGCACTCCAAGAACTTCTTTTGTTAACTTGTTTGAGTTTGCAAGAATTACCTTCATCTATTGGCCAATTGAATGCACTCAAAAGCCTTCATTTGTATCATTGTTTGAACTTGCAAGAATTACCTGCATCTATTGGCCAATTGAGTGCACTCGAAAACCTTACTTTGACCAATTGTTCGAGTTTGCAAAAATTACCTACATCTATTGGACAATTGAGTGCACTTCGGAACCTTGATTTGCAACATTGTTCGAACTTGCAAGAATTACCTACATCTATTGGCCAATTGAATGCACTCCAAAACCTTGTTTTGCATAGTTGTTCGAGCTTGCAAGAATTACCTACATCTATTGACCAATTGAATGCACTCCAAAACCTTGATTTGTGGGAGTGTTCGAACTTGAAAAAATTACCTACATCTATTAACCAATTGAATGCACTCCAAAACCTTGATTTGTATGATTATGTGATCTTGCAAGAATTATCTCCATCTATTTGCCAATCGAATGCACTCCAAAACCTTGATTTGTGGGGGTTTTCGAGCTTGCAAGAATTACCTACATCTATTGGCCAATTGAGTGCACTCCAAGACCTTCATTTGTCAGATTGTTCGAGCTTACAAGAATTACCTGCATCTATTGGGCAATTGAGTGCACTCCAAAACCTTCATTTTCATAATTGTTCAAGCTTGCAAGAATTACCTACATCTATTGGGCAATTGAGTGCACTTCAAAACCTTGATTTGTTCGATTGTTCGAGCTTGCAAAAATTACCTACATCTATTGGGCAATTGAGCACACTCCAAGACCTTCATTTGTCAAGTTGTTGGAGCTTGCAAGAATTACCTACATCTATTGGCCAATTGAATGCACTCAAAAACCTTGATTTGTCAAGTTGTTTGAGTTTGCAAGAATTACCTACATCTATTGGCCAATTGAATGCACTCCAAAACCTTAATTTGTGGGGGTGTTCAAACTTGCAAAAATTACCTACATCTATTGGGCAATTGAGTGCACTTCGAAACCTTGATTTGTCAAGTTGTTGGAGCTTGCAAGAATTACCTACATCTATCGGGCAATTGAGCGCACTCCAAAACCTTCATTTGTCAAGATGTTTGAGCTTGCAAGAATTACCTACATCTATTGGCCAATTGAATGCACTCAAAAACCTTGATTTGATTGATTGTTCGAGTTTACAAGAATTACCTACATCTATTGGGCAATTAAGTGCACTCCAAAATTTGCATTTGTTAAGGTGTTCAAAGTTACAAAAATTACCTATGTATATTGGTCGATTCAATGCATTCCAAACCTTCATTTGTCGAGGTGTTTGAGTTGTCAAAAATTACCTACATCACTTGGGGAATTCTATGCATATCAAAACCTTAAAGTTGTTGACTAAATGTAGATTATAATGTGTAGGATTTTAAACAAAACTAGAATTATATATTGTGTCAATAAGATTTTGTTCATTTTGAATTATTGTACATATCATATAGAAATGATTTAGGTTTGAAAACAAAAATATGTTATGAAAATCATGAATATTTAATTGATTCATAATTGCGCTTTTATATTGTAAATGTACACCGATAAATTTATAAAGATTTAAAAAAAACCCTTGCCTAACAACATTTTTTATTAATTTTTAAAATCCAATTTATTGTTGTCAAATGATTAGAAATATATTTAGCTCAAGTAGATTTTTAATGGAAGAACATTTTGCAACCTCAAATATTCACAATCATGAACATTATCATAACATAATGTAATAATGAATGAATTTTTTAATTCATACGATTAATCTCCGTGATTTTTTTAAAAATGGAAAGCTTTGATGGCGAAGATTGTTTTTAATGGTTGTCGTTTTATATGGTTAAAATTTCATGGACAAATTTTCATTAAATTTTTTATTTTGTAATTCATTTATTATAATTACAATGATTTTTAAAAGCCCTATAAATCAAAATAAATTTTTTTTGAACAATTAAATCATTAATATGTGTACCAATTCCATAACAAAATGACGAGTTAGGATATAAACCATCATCTATTACAACTTTCCAAGGTTTGTTCACAATGAAAGTTCTAAAAAAGAATGTTTAACTTTTAAAGGATTTTGAAGTCCAACTTTGAATTTTTATTTTATTGAAATGATAACAATCGGAGTGGATTGTTGTATGTTAATAAATTAAATGATGTTTTATTATATTAATAATAAAAAATTGGATATTATGTAAATAACTTTTTGATATTTTTAAACTAAAGACATTAATTGTTTTAAATTTCAGTTTTTGAGTATTCAAAAGGAATGCAAAAAATCAACCAAATTGATTTCAAACTTTTTGTACAAGAAAAACATGTTTTGTTTAAAGCAAGTATGTGTTCATTGGGTGAACTTGATGAATAAACACATCATATCAACATTTCAAAGGCTTCAAATTTTGAACCAAATGGTTGCAATGGTAAATACTCATTTGTTTATACTAATTTGCTAGTTGTCTATATCCATTAAGCTCAAAATTTCTAGCTCAAAGCATGTGTCATATGTGTACTTGTAAAACAAAATATTGATGCACAATTATGTATGCATGTGAAAAATCACTAGCACCACATGAATTATCTTATTTTGGGCTATTCAAATTTTTCCCATGTAATTGTTATTTTAAAAAGTAAACCTATGAAATGTTGGAGTTTTTATCTTTTTTTGGAGCTTAAATTTTGAATTAACCCTTCATATATATATAATATCCACCATCATGCATCAAACGTGGACAAGTGTTGAAATTTGTCAAATTGTGATAGTATTTTGTCTACATTGTATACATAGCTTGCATTCCCCTTGTCCAATTGTTTGAGCTTATAATAACTACCTACATCTATTGACCAATTGAATGCCCTCCAAGAGCTTCGTTTGTGGGGGTGTTTGAGGTTGCAAGAATAGATGTATGTCTATTGACCATCCAAGTGCACTCTAAAAGCTCATTTAATATGGGGTTGTTCAAATTTGCAATAATTAGTCCTACATCTATTGGTTACTTGAATGCAATCCAAAAGCTTCATTTGTTGGGACATGCATTCAAAGTGGACCAAAAATAACACATTAGAACTTCCCAAAAACTTCAACACACAAAGGCCTATTATGGATGTCATGTGAGAAAATATTAATCCAAATAATGCAATTTACATATGGCCATTTGGTAAGTATTATTTATACATAACTTTTATATTATAATATTCTTACAACAAAATCTATATATTTCAAAACATATATTTTAAATTTTATAAATAGAAGCATATAATAACTAATATAATTTATTATTGCAACACTAATTTTGTATTTCCTACACATGAATAGTTTTTTCATGATTGAAAAAACAACCATTGTTGTTGTAGATGAATAGGATGGTAGGTGGTAACTGACATGAAGTAATGAAAGTAATATATGTTGCAATGCCCATTTTCATGATCTTAAATCATTTTTATTACCTTTGTTGGCTTGTAGCAAGGTAGGAGGTAAACAATAGACAACATGTAAGGCTACAACAACAATTACAAGCCTTGTAACACCTTTCCTTGTGTTTTTATTTTCATTCTTGAGGTATGTTACAAATTATGTAGTTTATCCTTTTTCATATTATGTTTTTTGAACAATTGGTTTTAAACCCATTTAAAATAACCTTTTAGGACCCAACAAATATTGACAACCCAAGGAAAAACATCCTAGGATTCATGTACACTTGCACAAGTGTGCGATGGAAATGAACCCCAAGCATTTTAAAGTGAAAATCACTTTGAAATTTGGAGTTTCGAAGTGTTTTGAATCTTTGGGACAAAAATGTAAATAATAAATTAAGTCCCCAATACATTATTGTAAAGGTCTTGAAATGTAAATATCAAAAGTGGATTTGAACTTTGCAATATTTGGAGTTTTGAGCTGAAAATTATGGCCAAAAAAAAGGTCATGAATCAAATTCACAATTTGATTCTTGACCATTAAAACCTAGGAACATGGATCAAATGACTTTTGATCAAGGTATGCAACATGGCATTGGAAAGATCTTATCAAAAATTACAACTTTGTAATGTGAAATTTTCATATCAAAGTTCACATGGAAATTTTATGACCCTATAAAATCATGGGATTCATAACTTGGGAATTCAAGAATTGCACTTGGGAATTGCAAGGATTTTAACCATTTTGATGCAACCTTCACCACCAATCAAAAAAATGTATTTATAACAAAGAAAGGTGGTGGTTTATTTCCAAATATGGGTCATGTGAGTGTAGTGAATCCAAAACAAGTTTGTGACTAAAAGGCAATTCCATTTGCATTAAAACCACCTACATTGTTTTGCTTGTGGAGGTGACTTTTCCATGAGATTCTTATGATTATCACATTCTCCTAGTCCCATTTCAGATCTTTTCTAAGTGCAAGGAACTAGGGAGCATGCCCCCAAATTTTCCTTATTTTTCCCCTTTTTAAAGCAGTACCATCAACTTTAAGGTTTATTCCCAATACCTTAAGATGAACTGAAAGGCAGGACAAGTTCCAATGTTGGCAAATGTTTTTGTGTTTTCTCATAACATAAAGGGGGGAAAGTTGGGAGAGGGGGAAGTTTTCAAAGGCATGAAATTCTTTTTGGTTTGACATAGGGGATCAAATAACTAGATTTTGATTTTTTTTGAAACCCAATTATATTATTACATTATTGTTTAAATGATAAACTTGGTTATCAATTTCCCTAGTTATTTTGTGGATATTATGTGTATGTTATGCATAAAGGTTGGCTTTGAAATGCCCAACTTAATAACCGTTTGGTATATTATCAAGGTAGATTTTTATATGCAAAACTAAACCTCCAAAATAAAAATCTTCAGTCTTTGTGTAGTTCTCATAATTGCCAATAACATTGATCAAATTTTGAAAGTTGAAAGAACAACCAAAAATGAAATTAAAATTGGAAAAATGTAACTAACCAAAAAGTGACAATTGAAAAAACTTGTTGGGACAAAACATGGAAAGGTACATATCAATTTTTGGTTTTAATTTGAGTAATGAGTGGGTTAAACATAACAACATAGGGTGTAAGAATAGAAATGACTTGTGGAATTGGCATTTGATGACACACCTTTGATCATCTTAAAATTTCATTAATATTGAGATGATTATGTCACCTATAGGTTTTGGAATGCACCTTGTCTTGCATGCTTGTTACAATATTTGATTCATTTAAAGTTTTAATTTAGTCGTATTGGTATATTTAAATGACCTCATATCAATTATGTTACATTTAATTGTACATTTGTTAATTGGGTTAAACGAACTCAATCAATTATTTCATAAGGACATGATTGACATTTTTACCATTGGCTCCTTTTTGGAGGCAACCATTTTTGTGTTGAGGAATAATCTTTTAAATCTTAATAATTTTGTACATGGCACCAAGGACCTTGATTTTTTTATAACTATTTTTTTTGCTAAGGGTTTTTTAAATGGAAAAAAAGAGATTATAATATGATGCATTACATGCACCACGCATACATATCTAACTTGTTTGACCCATTGGAGAAGATGAAAGCAATGATTGAAAAATATGTGAAGCTTGTTGAAAATAATTTTAACAAATGATTTCTTGATTTGCCAATTTTCAATGCTTCAAAGTTGTTCAATCCTAAGCATGATCTTGATAATGCACCTTAATTTCTTTTTCTTTTTTGTTTTGATTTATTACAATTTCAATTACAAGACGATCTTAATTCAATAACTTTTGCACTATATGTTTAAACCTTAAAATTTATGAAATTACTTTTCATGGTTTGGAAGATCCTTGGGTCACAAACAAACTACCTTCTTCAATAGATTGGTGTGTATGCTTGCAAAAATATATATCCAAATTCAATGATGCACTCTTCAAAGTTAAATTACTCTCATGGTGAGCAGAGGGGTGCAATATGTGCAAGGTAGACTTGGACCACAACATCATGGCACAACGATCACCCAATAATGAAATGTGGGTCATTAGAAGATCAAACATTGGCCCAAGGTAGTGTTGGGAGGAGGTTTATATATTAGTCTTCAATGGTTTTTAAAATGAAGGAGAGATATCCAATAGTTATCAATTGGGTATATACCATTGGATTTCAATATTTATCAAATAACCAATTTTGATACAATAACCATGGTTCTTGAAATTTCAAAAGGTCAAAAAAAATTCCAAAGTTCCATCAATTTTTTTGGGTCAATTCTTTCATGAAAATCATTTGTTCTTTGAAGTTTTTGAAATAGTAATTAGAAACAATGGTTCTTTGATTTTAATTTTTTCCCAAAAAACCGGAATCATAAAAAACCAGAAGTATTCAAAGATTGGAATTGGCATTTCTTTCAAAATTCAAAGAATTGCCCAATACTAATCCATATAATGTTTACAAGCAACTATTTAATAAATGGGCATGGGGTTTTACCATGGTACAACCTTGGGTTTACCCAATTCCTACGACATGGTCATAATAAATTGATGATTGCACAAATACAATGTTCACAAGGATATCAAAAGTTGGTAGAGAAATATTGACTAAGATAAATTTCTAATATAAGTTGCCAAGTATGGACTATGGTTAGTTGTAGACTTGAACTTTAAACTTTGGATGGGAATTGTGTGTTTGCACAATCCTTCTTATGTGCACCTTTCCTTTTCATATATGTTTGCCATTCTCTCACCTTAAAAGGGGAAAAATAGATATTTTTAGAACCCTAGAGTTGAGAAAAAGGCTTGGATTAATCCAAGGTTATATAGTGTCAATTCAAAAAAAATGATTAAATATAATTATACCTTACAATTTATAGATCATAAAGAAACAAAAATGAATGAATAAATAAATAATTATTCTTGAACATTTATAATGGTAGAAAACATACTCTTATCCTTGCTACCAACCCCCAGGGTAAGGTGTGAAAAGTTTCCAAAAAAAATACGAATTAAAATCTCATTGGTTTGTTTAATGATCATTCACAACAAAGGGGTTCCTATATTCTCCCATTAAGCTCCCTTGTTATAGGAATATTTTTTATATATCTCCAATCCCCCTCCTACCCCTTTCCTTTTTCCCTCTCATTTTTCATCACTTGTGTATATATCACAAAAACCAAGCTCCTTTGGATCATAACTAATTGGATTATATAATTATGTTGATGGGGTGGTAGACCCAAAACCAATTGGCAAGAACAAAAGAGTGAACAAGTGGGGTTGGATTAATAGGAAACATTCACAAAAGACTGGGGTGGGGTTGGATAGGCCATCATTATGGAATTCCAAAAAGGCCATGTATGTAAGAAGATTAAAAATGATAGTTTTGGCTCTAGCCTAGGGGCAAATCATGAAAAATTATCTTGGCTAAGTCCCTTTGACATGAAAGATACCTTATCAAGCTCTTGTCTTGGGCCCCATATTACTCTATCTTGGGCCCTTAGCTTTTTAGAGTCTTTGGGAACACATAATGGGAACAAGTTTATAATTTCAATCCATATTTTTTATATGAAGGTATTTGACATTCAAAAATATCATCTGTGAAGGCATGGTAACATTATGAAATTTGGCTTAAGCTTGGGGCATGCCATAGAATATTTTTGTGGCTTGGAGTTTGGGGACATGTTTGATACCTTGGGTATGTTTTATGATGGGCCACGGTCACTCTGCCACCATGTCTAAGCCCCCAAGTTGTCAAAGGTCATAAGTTGGTATGAGCCCCATGCCACCCATGGCCATAATGTCCTAGACCTTGGGCTATCACATCCCAACCCCTGGCAACCTAGGATCATTCTATATTAAGCCCCACGTTGTCATGTCCTAAATCTTGGGCCACTTTCTTCTAGCCCTTAAATAACTTAGGGTCCATTCCATTTTGTCATGGGCCCATGTTGTATAGTGTCCTATAGCCCAAACCACGTTGTCCTAGCCGTCAAAAAATCTTAAATCATTTTTCATAGACAATAGGCTATGTGTCCTAGGCCCCAAGCAAGTTAAAGGGGCCTCAAGGCACCCATTTTGGACCCAATCAACTACATGTCTATTATTGTCATGGCCCCATGGCATCTTATCTTGGCCCCCAAGGCACTTGTCAATGGTATGGAACATGTACTAGGATGGAATACACCTAGGAACCCAAAATAGTAGTGGGTCTACAACTATGATTTTGCCATTATAAAGACAAAGCATGGATGTGGGTTTTAAGAGTATTCAAGAGTAGTAGATGAGGTTTGTCCAAATCATATATTGGAATGAATAAAAGTAAAATGTCAATACAAAATCACATTAAATAATAACCATAATTTATACACTCATCATACACCGAACAAATTTGTAACATGCAATTACTTGTATGCAAAAAGATGGTTTCAAAAACATCCTTTTTTTTATGTCCACCTCAAAATAATTATTTTTCTCCAAAGTAAGATTAAATATTTTTAATATACATCCTATGGTTTTCTTTGTCAATTTTTGTCAAGTATGTAGACTAGCAATCACCCACAAGAAAAACAAGCCAAGTTTGGTTAGAGGTCAACAAGCAAAATAAAAAATAATTTGAATCCCACCTTCAAATAGCACAGGGACTAGGACAAGTGGCTTGGGGGCCAAGATAGGGTTCCCTAGGGCCATGACAAAAATTGACCCTTGTTGCCTAGGCCCAAGAATGAGTGCCTTGAAGCCCCCCTGGCTTGCTTAGGGCCTAGGACAAATGGCCTACCGCCTATGAAAAATGCTTTTAGACCTTTTGAAAGTTAAGACAAGGTGGTTTGTGCTCTAAGGTGCTTCACAACATGGGCCCATGACAAAATGGAATGGACCATATGTTATTTAAGGGCTAGGAAAAGGTGGCCCAGGGTTTAGGACACAACAACATGGGCCCTAAGAGAGAATGATCCTAGGTTGCTAGGGGTTGGGATGTGATAGCTTGGGGTTTAAGACATTATGGTCATGGGTGGCATGGGGCTCAAACCAAATGACCCTTGATTACTTTGGGGCTTGGACATGGTGGTATAGTGCCCAAAATAAAACATGCCCGACATATGGAACATGTCCCAAGACTTTAAGCCACAAAAGATATTATATTTCCTACCCTAAGCCTAAGCCAAAATTCATAGTGTTACCATGTTTTCACGGATGATCTTTTTGGATGTCAAATACGTTCATATAAAAAACATGGATTAAATTTATAAGCTTGTTCCCATTATGTGTTCCCAAAGACCCTAGGTAGTTCGGTGCCCAAGACAAGAGATTGACAAAGTATCTTTCATGTCAAGGGGCCTTAGCCAAGAGAATCTTTCATGTCAAGGGACCCCAGCCAAGAAAATCTTTCATGATTTGCCCTTTGGCTAAAACCAAAACACTCATTTTTAATTTTCTTGCCTACATGGCCTTTTTGGAATTCCATACATCATATGAT
>Ga0116231_10012742_pt1 | contig 12187 bp, 7 predicted proteins | sample S1TSphgellanicum_2_FD_89695 | JGI IMG/M metagenome (GOLD analysis project Ga0116231, IMG submission 89695) | Host-associated microbial communities from peat moss isolated from Minnesota, USA - S1T2_Fd - Sphagnum magellanicum MG | ecosystem: Host-associated > Plants > Peat moss > Unclassified... | reverse complement strand
TGACATATGAACATCTCAAGATAAATCTACTAACATCAGTTTTTCAAACCAAAATAAAAAAATTCTACTATGTTGATAATCTTTAGTTTGAAAATATAAAAAAAAAATAAAAAAAAAAAAAAAAAATATATATATATACACACACACACACACAGAGCCGAACTCTTGTTCTAACAACAGAAAAAATTAACTTGCTTGATTCTTTTATTGCCCAAAAAACAGAAAAAAGGAAAAAAGGAAAAAATCATATATGTGTATATACAAGACATATATTCAGAGCTGTCAACAAGTGTCAGCGTGGTTGTAGGTGGGTAATGAGAACCGTCGGGTAAATGTCATGTCAGTGGGGGAGATACCTAGAACCACTTGGTACAGTACAATCGTATCAGTTTTCTTTTGAGCTGTGTAACAAACAGTCTCCAGTATGGTAGGCAAGGTCAGTTGGAACAGATACCCCCCGGGTAAAATTGCTCGTGTTAGTAGACCCTACCCAGAGCGACCGGGTAAATATCGTTTCGTATTATATAGCTGTGTTGACCAGTACCTAGTAGGTAAGTGTGTACCTATAACACTAGGCAAATGAGACCCGGAGGGTAACATACATGCCAGTGGGTCTGTAGATAGACACTGAGAGCCACCGGGTAAAAGCTGCCCAGTAGGGTTATGTCGATGAAGGGAATTCATACCCTCCGGGTAAATTTGAAACAGAGAGATTATTTAGAACCGCCATCCGGGTAAATATCACACACATCGTCTTTTTCACCTACACAAAAAACTGCCCAGTACAGTAATATGCCAAAACTAAGGGGACTCAGACCCTCCGGGTAAACTGGAAGCATGTCAATAGGGAGACAGGTAGATAAACAGGACCGCCGGGTAAATAAATGCTCTCCCATCGTTTTTAACCGTCCAACGAAAGACTTGCTTGCACCCCAGTTTAAAAAGGCAGGGATGTCAGTAAGCAGGAGAATAGACCCGCCGGGTAACAGAGCCCAGCTGTCAAAACTTGTCAGCGCGTACCTAACTGTATATATAGCCTTATCGTGATTTTGTCAGTAGTCGGTTTAACTTTACCCGAGTTTAGAGGTTCAGAGTCTGGATCAGCCTTTCATTTGTTATAGCCAAAAAGATAAATTAAAAATTAAAAATGCTAAAATCAAGTGGTGTTCGAGATTTTCAATATCCATAATTTGACCAAAACTCAAGAAAAAAATCGCCTGATTTCTACACATAGTTCAAGTAGGTAGCCAAAAATGTAGAAGTACCTTTTGAAAAAAACTTCTTTCACGTTGAGGTTGTAGCCAAATTTGGCTTAAAATAATTCTTTTACATTATTGAACTGGTAGCCAAATTTGGCTAAATTTTCCTATAGATCATCGCCACTTTGGCTACGTCGCAAATTTGACCAATAAACCACTGGTCTAGATTCAGACCAAGCTCTCAGGGTGCCGGGGGGTGGGCCCTTTCTTTGTTCAGGTCACCCCGCTTGTTCTCCCGGGTCTCCAACCCCCTTTATATTCCTCCCCACACTCGACGCTCTCTTCTCTTTTCGCATTTGCGTTTCCTGCGCTCTGTTTTTGTGCACTCTTTGCGTTGTTTGTCGCCTCCTTTCGCTCCCTGTTTTCTTCTCCTTCTTCCCCTCTTCTCTCTGTTTTCTTCTTTGTTTTACAGGTGTTCCTCATCCTAGTTACTCGTAGTATCGTTGTTTTGACTCAATTTTGAGTCATTTGATTCAGAAGTTTTCGTTACTTTTGCATACATTTTAAGAGTTTGGATTGCCGCTTGGATTTTGTTTTTGTGGAGTTAGGGACTATACGCACAGAGAGAGAGAGAGAGAGAGAGAGAGAGAGAGAGAGAGAGCCCCAGAGGAGTGGAATATGGTGTTTGAAGAAGCGGTGGTGTAGAGAAGAACAGATATTATTGTCTCGTATTGATAGCTTGATCTAGTTTTTGTTTCCTTTGTTTATTATGTACCGTCGTTGCAGCTGCTGTTGTCCTGAGATCAGGTGAAAGTGTTTTTTTTCCACTGATCACCAGATGCGGAGTTTGCCGATCCTGCTGGAGTAGAGTTAGGTGCTATCTCTGGAATTTTTTCTTTTTGGTCTTGTGAGCAATCGAGTCTTCGGGGAGACCGGAAAGTTTGACTCCGCTGGTTTCTTTGTCTTTTTCTTGGGAAGTTCTGTTTCTGTGGAAAGTTGTCTCGGTATATTCTGAAGCGGGCGGCGGCGGCTGGTATGTGGTCTTGCTTCCTGCGCCAGCTCTGCGTTTTGTTTTGGAGCTACTCGCTCTCGGGAGTCGTCTATTGACTTTGTTTACAAGCGGTGGCGGTCTGCGATTTGTTGCTTCTTCTCCGTTTTCATCCTTTGGTCGATGATCCCGTGCTTTGTTCGACGAGGAGGAGGTTCTCCGCGATTTTGACGCCTGCAAATTTCGAAGTGATTACTCTCTTTTTGAGATAACACATGGTTTTTCTCTCGTCAATGACACCGATAATCCTTCATTTTCTGTTAGATGTGCATATTTGGACTAGACCTTGATCTCTCCTGCTAAGAGGAGGAGGAAAAGCTCACTTGGCAGCTGCGGGGCAAGCGCCGCGGAGCTGGAGACAATCTCATCAGGAAAGCAAGGACTTTAGGGCAGGCGAAGGAGCTGAATTCACTGATCGACCAGATCATTCCTTCAGTAAGGATCCGAGATCCGGTTGGAGTAGCCTTTGCATTCTTGCAACAAGATTGATTAAAGAATCCCATAGCCTACGGGGAGTCAATATACACAGATCCTTTGCTTAGGCTTCTGCGATCTGCTACAGTGCAAGAACTTTCACTGGAGAATTCCTCATACTTTGGTCAGCGAACGTCGTTGACACACAAAAGTTACATTGAGGTCATCGTCAGCCACCAGAAAATATGCCTAGCTTAAGCGCCTTCTCCTTGGAAAGCACATCAGAGGCTGCTGCTGCTGCTGCTTCGGGAAGGCCACAGCATGCTGCACACCTGCATGGTCCATTGGAGAATGGCATTGACAGCGGCCATTCGAAGGAGCTAGATTTGAGACGCTCCATGATGAACCCGATCGAGACCAACAGGTCGCTGGACGAAAGGTCCCTGAGCGACATCATCTCGGCTAATCTGCACTCCCCTCGCCTCCGGTCGCTGGAGACTGTGAAGAGTTCGGAAAGTCTGGAAGGCTTGATTTCTCCCAGCATACGCTCATCTGTCGGCACCCCTCGCGATCGTCACAACTTCGAGCCACATCCTATGATCGGTGATGCATGGGATGCCCTAAGAAGGTCTCTCGTGTTCTTTCGGAATAAGCCTGTTGGAACCATTGCTGCCATGGATCCAACAGAGGACTCGCTCAATTACAATCAGGTATGATTGCTCGGCCAACATTGAACTTTTCCCCATTCTTTTCCTATTCTGTTTTCAGTGATTGTGGAGTCAATGGCAGTTGTAGCTATCGTTGATTAGATATCTTTTGGAGATGAAGCAAAAGACAGCTTCTGGTGCAGTACACTCAGTTTGATTCAGTTCTTATTCCATTTTGATCGAACAACCTGCTTGCAGATTTCCTTGATGACATTGAACATTTGCTCACAGTTTTAGGGTTTTTCCTTCCTCTGGAAACCACGTCTCAGATTAATCCTGGAGATATGACAAATGCCTGAGCAGTTTAGAAGCCATTGAAAACAATGGTTCATGTATTGCACACCTATTTGGAAGTAAATTTCCTATCAACATCCCATTTTCTCTCTAGGTTTTTGTAATGAGAAAGAAAGAATGTAAAAACCGCATCGATAACTGTGTTGTCAAGAAGGCCAAGTGTCTGAAGATGGTTTTCTTCCACAATGCAGTGTCATATAAGAGTTGATTGGGTGATTAGTTTTGGTGCATATTTACCTCAAGGAACCAGAGACTTGAGGAGTCATGCTGAGAGAACAGATTTTATAACTTTAGGTCATGCTCTTGCTTGATACCCCACCTGGTACATGTTTCTGCAGTGCTTTCCACCCTAATTTCTCTCCATACTATGGCCTTAGAGCTAGGCTTCTTCCTTGCTGCATGATGGTGAGGAGCTGTTTATTTGGGAAGATTTTCAGCATGTAAATAGGTTGGCTCCTCACTCTGTGGTTTCTTAAAGGTTGTGAGGATGGGCTTTCAGAGATTGGTTGATTGCTGTGCATCAAGTGACCTTTTTGCTTCTTGCAGCAGTACTACTCATGTCCTGTATGAACCAGTCCCCACAACTCACTGTTCAGCTGGGGCTATCCTTTTCTTTCAGTTGTGACATATCTGTTTGGGAATGAAGTTCTGTGATTCTGGAAGGTTTGCAGCACTTGTACTGTTCCAGTACTCTGGTGCCCAGTTGATAACTTGATTTCATTGTTACAAAGGGATAGTTTTCTGCTCAAGTTTCTGCAATAGAAGTTTCTAACTCATTTCTTATTGTGCTCACAAATAGGTCTTTGTGAGAGATTTTGTGCCAAGTGCACTGGCTTTTCTTATGAATGGAGAGCCAGAAATTGTGAAAAACTTTTTGCTGAAGACATTACGGCTTCAGGCTATTGAGAAACGAATTGATTGTTTTACACTTGGTGAAGGTGTTATGCCTGCCAGTTTCAAGGTATGTTCTAAGCACCAAAGACTGGAAATGCTTATATGGTTTGGGCAATGTTTCTAATTTTTGGCATGTAATAAGCTTTGGTGGCACTGGTAGCAAATCAATTTGGAACAGAATGACATGCATGGGCTATGAAATATTGGAGTCATTTTCTGAGTTCTGATAATGGTTTGTACTTCTCAGTTCCAAAGTTAGTCCATCTTTAGCTTTCTTTGGACTGTGAGTATAGTGTATGGCTTTGCTTCAAAAATCGGACTAGAAGATTTGGACTTCAAATTATAAAGTAGGAATGCTATTTATTGAACCAGCCACTGTGTTTATTGTCTTGTTGCTGTCAGGTCCTTCATGACCCTGTTCGGAAGACAGACACGATGATAGCAGATTTTGGAGAGAGTGCAATTGGTAGAGTTGCTCCTGTTGATTCAGGATTCTGGTGGATCATTCTTCTACGGGCATATGTGAAGTCCACTGGTGACCACAGCCTAGCAGACATGCCAGATTGCCAAAGAGGCATGAGACTTATTTTGACACTCTGCCTCTCAGATGGCTTTGATACTTTCCCCACTCTCCTGTGTGCTGATGGATGCTGCATGATTGATCGTCGGATGGTAAGTAGGTCCTTGGGACAATGTTCCTCATAGAGCGATTCAAGTCATGCAGCATAGTAAAACTCTGCTTCAATTGGTGATTCTAGACTTCTCCGCCTATGTTGATCCTATTCGCTTCCTTTTTCCTTCTGACTTACATTGCTCTTTGCCTGAGGATTGGTGAGTCTGATCTTGTTCAGATTTTATTGTCCTTTCCACAAGGTGGAGAGTTCTTTGCAAATCAGATTTATATTAAGGTGTTATGTATGTGGTAAATAACTAGCTTTTGGGGTAAATGGCTGGTTTTAATTGCTGTGTCAAGAATGAATCGCTAGTGGTGTCAGCAACCTAGGATTGACTTTGTTGCTTCTTTACACAGTCTTTGCCTTATAGTAGTGCACTGAAATGACAGGGCATATATGGGTATCCCATTGAGATCCAGTCATTGTTCTTCATGGCACTACGGTCTGCTAAAAGCTTGCTCAAGCCAGAGGGTGAGGGAAAGGAGTTCCTAGAGCGAATTGATAAGCGACTCCAAGCACTTAGCTATCACATACGGGAGTACTTTTGGCTAGACCACACCCAGCTCAACAACATCTACCGCTATAAAACTGAAGAGTATTCCCATACTGCGGTGAACAAATTCAATGTCATTCCAGATTCTATCCCTCACTGGATTTTTGACTTCCTACCAATGAATGGTGGCTACTTCATAGGGAATGTGAGCCCTGCTCGAATGGACTTTCGGTGGTTTGCTATTGGCAATTGCATGGCAATTCTCTCATCCCTTGCCACCCCAGACCAGGCCTCAGCTATTATGGACCTATTCGAGGAGCGATGGGAGGAGCTTGTAGGCGATATGCCTTTGAAGGTGTCTTATCCTGCATTGGAGGGACATGAATGGGAAATTGTGACTGGTTGTGACCCCAAGAACACCAGATGGAGTTACCACAATGCTGGCTCTTGGCCAGGTAATGATCCCTTTTGCACTTGGTTGTCATCCTCTCAATTCCAAACAAGGGGGTTTCACTGGAGCTTGGTTTTCCTGTGAGTACATGTACATGTAACATGTAGTTGATCATTTCACTTGTGTTGTTGAAGATTTTCACTTCAAGGTCTGAAATGGTCTTTTTTCCAGGTTTGCACAAAGGCTAAGTTGTCTTTGGCAAAACATAGTGAATCAGTCAGAGATTGTCTGCACAGAGTGGACTCCTGTGGCTGATTTTCAGATTTGAGAAACTCTTTTATCATTTCTAATATGAGTGCTGTTGTTCATGGTGGTGGTGGCTTATCCTCTGTTGCAGTTATTCTATGGATGTTGACAGCAGCATGCATAAAGACTGGAAGGCCACAAATTGCAAGACGAGCAATTGAGCAGGTAGAGCAACGGCTATCTAAAGATGGGTGGCCAGAATATTATGATGGGAAGGCAGGGCGTTATATTGGCAAGCAGGCACGCAAGTTTCAGACATGGTCCATTGCTGGTTACTTGGTTGCAAAGATGATGTTGGAAGACCCTTCACATTTAGGGTTGATAGGATTGGAAGAAGACAAGAAAATGAAGCCTGCTCTTACCAGATCAGCTTCATGGACTGCTTGATTGGGAACATAGCATACATATCCCACTTGTATTAAGTGCCCACAGCAATAATTTTTTGCATTGATCATGTCCCCCCCGAAAATAGATTGGGGGGGGGACCTCAGCAGCAGTATAGGAGAAAAAATATGGGGACATATATTTCCCAGAGTCTTGTGGGCATTCTGGGAGGATTGCGGATAGGAAATTGGGAATGACTTTGTATAACACTACTTTTTGTCTTTTGGACAAGGGATGATGATGATGCCAGTTTAGATGGCAATTTGTTGCCTTGCAAACAAGGGAAGAGGGAAAATCTGTATAACAGGGGTTATGATGCATGCACCTTGAGGACAAAAGCCGAGGCTGGTCAAAATGGCAAGATCAGGCAATATCTGGAGATATGCATTTCTGGTGTACGTCATGTGGTCATGGTGCTCTCTTGTCCCCTCCAGCATATGAGAGGATTGAATACTGGTATGTTTTTATGCCAGTACTTCTCGCTTTCCTTCGCAGCCATGCAGATTGAGCTTTTCTCTGTAATACAGAAGCATTGCACATTCTTTGAGAATGGATTAGAAAATGTACCCAAACAGATTTTAGTCTGTTGCAAAACAACAAATAATTGTTGGAGAGTTTGTGCTGGATTTAGGGGATGAGGAGGTACGATGGTATAGAAACTGTGGTACTACACACTAAAAACATAAAGTGGTGTCTTCTTACTAAAACTAAGGTTTAACCTTTCTTTCTAGGGCCAGTTTCCAATTTCATGAAGAGCAGCTCTACTATGGTATGGGTCTTGCTAACAATAGACATACATATATATAAACGTTGCTAATGGTGATTAGCCTAAGGAGGTCACAAATTTATTATCTTCTTTAACCCTCTAATATCTGATTTTTTTGTATTTGTTAAGTTCTTACCCTCTAATTTTGTGATACAGTTAGCTGAGGTTTGTAATGTTTGGTAAGTTCTTTTTTTTTGTTCCAATCTTGTGATATGTGTATCTGGTGTTTTCTTCTATCAATTAACTTCTTTTTTCCTTTTCCAACTTTTGTTATATTTTTTGTCATTCACAGATTAGCCATCATTGAAATGAAAACAAAACTGGCATTTCTTGACATGTTTATAGTAAACAAAAATTGAATTCAAAGCTTATTGACTTATCAAAATGATGCCATTTCCTTCCCAATACATCCTTATAGAAGAGTCATGTTTTTTTCTTTCATAGTTGAAAAATTGATAACCCAATTGTTGTAAGAATTACCTGTAAACAAAACATGAACAGGCCAACAATGCCCAGGGACATCCATGATTGTGAAATAAATTAAGAGAAGAATTAGTAAAACTTTGACAACTATGTTGTCAAACCCAACAAGACCTAACTGAAATTGCAGTAAGTAAGTTGTGAGCAAATAAATTTATAAAAACTTTGAAACACTTTTCTATCGGTGTTGTGTTCCTTTCATAGACAGAAAGTGTTAGTGGCTTTACAGAGAGTCTCTGTACACTGCCTCCATCTTGAGGTCTTCTGTTGCTGCAGGGGAGGGTTCTTCTAAGCTTGGAGTTTTATCATGTTTACTTCCTCTTTCTTTAGTTGATATGCTTCATGTGATTTGGTGGAGGTTTTAATAATTAGTGGTTCCCTTTCCTCATGGCTCGCCTCTTTTGGGGTGTTTGCTTGCCTGAACTTTGGTCCTTGCTCCTTCTTTCTTTTTCTCTCCCTTTCTTGGGTGCTGTCTTTTTACAGAGGTTGACAGGGTTTCAACAAAGACCACCCAAAAACCAAAAAGGAAAAGGAAAAAAAAAAAGGAAAAGAAAAAAAAGTAAAATTTGAAAAAGTATTAATTAGGCTATAAAAGTCCTGTAAAATGAATTAATATTTTTGGCCAAAATGAGAACCGGGTTAACTCAACTTTCACCTCTTATTCAAGATATGTATGACAACATGAACCAAACTTTAATTAACTAGTGTTGGTCTTCTCATCCACTTTACAGTGGTTTTATCTGCAAGGAATGAAGTATGGAGCAGGAAATGATAAGAACAAAAATAGGTCAAGAACTGACACCCAAATATCCAAACCATGTGAGAATAAAGTGTGCACAATGATCAAGTGACAGGTCCAGTTGGAAAGTGGGATCCTGCAAAAATTTATTACCACATGGTGTATCAGTGCAACACAAGTCCTATGTGTGTAGTATGTAGTACTTTGGCACACACCCAATGGTTGGACTACGACTGAAAATTGAGCAAATTCCAGTGATGATGTTTCATTCGGAACTGGTTTATGTAGGATGGGTATTTTTGTTGATCGTCCCTAGGACAATTCCAGAGTCATTCCAAATTATAATTCGTCATGCGTCATCTTTAAATATGTCTTGTTGTATCTAAGTCTTTCTGGCTCGTCCAATTCTCAATCAATCTTGCTCATCTAAGTGTCAGTCAAGCTTGCTCATCCAGTTATCTGTCTATCTTGCTTGTTAGTTGCAGCCATGCTTGGAGATGTCTGACAGATCCAAACCCAATGAATCATAGATGCATAGCCAAAATGACAATTTAACCAGATCAGAAGAGAAAAGAGTTCAAACCTTATGTGAGTATTTGTTGTTTTGACATTTACTCATGTACTTCATATACTTGATTCCAGTTTTTTATTTATTACATAGATAGATAGATATATATATAATTTTGTGATGTAGTAAAACAGAAGATTTAGCCAAATTTGGCTATAGAACAGATATGAAAGTTTTAAGAAAATTAATAGTCTTTTTACATTTGGCTACTCTCCTGGAACCTGTCATAGAAATCTGGCAATTAAACTTTTATTTTTCAACATCTGGTGAATTAGGGCCATTTGTTTCCACAACAGTCATTTGTATCTGTGGAAATCATATTTTTCAGGTTCAGAAAATGAAAAAATTCGTCCCAAATTTTTTTTGCTTGGTTCATGTCTATGTCTCTGCATCAGTGTCTTTTTTTGTGTGCAAAAATTTGCCAAAACGAGAAAAAGGAAATATTCTGTCACAATATTTTCATTTTCTATGAAAAAAATCCCTGACTTTTGAAAACAAAATCTTTTGATTTTTTTGGGCCACATTTGGATTCTGATTTTAGTTTGGTAGCATACTTTAAAACTAGTCTTTTAAATTATTTAGGCAGTTCTAAAAACTTGTTGCCATTTAATGCTAAATCCCTCTTGTGATACTAGCCAATGATGCAACATCGGAAAATTGAAAAGAGCACTGCTCTGCATGTGGAAGACAATATGACAATGACCACATTAGAACAAAAAAGAGTTCAAGCCTAATGTGAGAATTTGTTGTTTGACATTTCCTCATGTACATGGTTCATTGCAGTTACCAACCAAATAATCTATTATAGATTTTTAAGACACATGCATGACCACATATCATCAATCAGATATGAGTGAGTTTGTGTCCAACTGGTATATGTACATTACTGCACTCAGAGAGAAGAAAACTCAATTGTTCAGTAGTGAAGTGCCTATCCTCTCCTCAGAAGACTATGCAAATGTGTCATGCTTTCATTCATCCCTAAATGCAGTCTTTTGAAATTAGGGTTTAGGTTCTAGGGTTAAGGATTTGTAACCCATTACGAGTAATTCCGTTTCTTGCTCCAAGAAGCCCTATTGACACATAGTGCCAGAAACTTGACTCCCAACACTTTGTTTCAGCAATTGCTTGTAATATCTCCAAATATTTGAGGCTCTTTAGGAAAAAGAGACACCTTTTCAATGACTTGAGAGTTCCTTAAAACCTGTGAAGACCACAATGGAGGGCTTTATGATAGAGTGGGGATATTTAGTGAAGATGTACACCAAAGTGTTTTGGGTGATTTGGAAAATTTTGTGCACAATCTGCATACCAGTAGTTGAAGGTCATAGGAATTTCACTTGAATGAAAGCTCTGCCTGACTCACACCCTACAAATTCCTCACAAGAGAAAGCTAGCGATCAATCAATGGTCTAAACCATACTCTCCAGCTGCAAAAGAAATAAGCAGACAGTACAAGAACTACAAAACATTGCCAATCGGTCTCTGCAGCTGATGGTGGCACCTGTTCTCCACTGTGTGGTGATGCAGACATTGTTATTGGACACTAGGCCTACTTTTTTCACCTGCTTGGGTAAGCCATTTTACCTCTAAATGTGTCACCAATGATCCCCTCTACAGCAGCAATATATTGTGAATAAAATTCATGTCAAACTCTTCTATAGATCATTGCCTCCCATGAGTTAATGCACATTTCTCTGATGAATTGCACAGTAATGCAAGAACTTAAATCTTAACAAGTTTCACAAAATGTCTAGAGTTCCACAGCAGAACAATTCTGTTTTTCCAGAAGCCTTTGGCAGAGTGTGATGATTTTATTCACATGGGCATATACAGAAGATAGAGAACTGGGGTTTTCAGTGAGAAGTGAAGGTGCAGCTGATCAGTTTGTTATTGAGTGATTCTTCTTGTGAACTTCAGCTTTTGGTCATGGCAGGAGTGCCAGTGCTTTTGTTGACCTCAGTCTCAGGTGATGCAGTAGCCGTAGAGGAGGAGGCCTGGTCAGTAGTGGTGACATTGCTTGCTGTTGATGGGGATGCCTGCTGAGGGTAGTCTTTTATCAATGTTGTTGGCATCCCTGACAGTTCCTACACAAAGGACACACAAGAGATTGCCATTAGGTGTCAAGTAAAATGAATCAACAAAAACTTCAAGGATTTCTTTGCACAGCAAAGAAGGAAGTTCTTACAGTCAAGCTCTCTATACTCCTGATCCATAAGCTCATACAGGATGATGGTTCTCCCATTTTCAGAATCCAAAACATTCTTCTGCTCCACACAACTCAGTGTGTGTGTGCAAAAGCTCAAGAAAGACAAATTTCAGCTTTAGGGCACAATTGCTTCATCAGATGCTCACCATTTGATTGAAGAATCAAATGCCACAAGGTCAGGTCCCAGGACTTAGGAATATTGCATATAGACTGACCCTCACATATGACTTGATAGCTTTGCCGTATGCTTTGCACTCTTCATGGGCTTTGGTTGAGGAAATACTTGAACACGCTGCCTGATATCAAATTTCAGACTGATTGAAGACTCTTCAAATTAAGAATTCAAGGTATCATGCCAAATTTAGGGTTCCAGACCCATGGAGGGTTTCAGACGATGGGACTCTTCCAATTGAGAGTTAAAGTTTTATTGTGCTGAATTTAGGGTTCTACATCCATGGAGAGTCATATAATCCCTCAGGACTGGAACCAAACAACAGCGATGGAAATGAATTTGAGTCTTCTGACTGTTGTTCTCTGATGCTTCATACAAAATGCCACAGTAGGTGGGGTAAAAGCTTCCTGAAGAGCATAATAGGGTTTTCTGCAGATTCTAAAATAAGA
>Ga0116231_10012741_pt1 | contig 12188 bp, 8 predicted proteins | sample S1TSphgellanicum_2_FD_89695 | JGI IMG/M metagenome (GOLD analysis project Ga0116231, IMG submission 89695) | Host-associated microbial communities from peat moss isolated from Minnesota, USA - S1T2_Fd - Sphagnum magellanicum MG | ecosystem: Host-associated > Plants > Peat moss > Unclassified... | reverse complement strand
GCGCCCCTTGCTCTATTGCTCTCCAGCTCCAAACCGATAGCGCGACAGGGTTCGATTTGTCCTCCGGTGTAAGATAGTGACGTGACAGGTCGTCATCGAGCCTTAGACGTTTTAAATCGCAGACATCTCCAATTTCAGTGCGCGCCCCCAGCAGTTCGCTGGCCCGCGCCTTGAGGCGAGACGACGCGCTTTCCTAGACGCAGCAAACGCCACTTTTTTAGAAAAAGGCTATGCCAACACGACACTTGGCGACATCATCGCCAGATCATTCGGCTCCCGCCAGACGCTTCACCCAAAGATTGGGCTCTGATAAGACCAAAATTATTTTCGGCCATTTAAGCCTTTTTTACCTAAGCACTTCGTCCGCGATGGGTACAGCATGATTCGCCTACGCCATATCAAGCCCCACAAATACCTCATTGTACTCCGTCATGGCCCTTCTCGCGGCGACAAGGGGAGTTGCAAATTTGCTCCGTCTCCGCGCCGAACGGCACCTTATCGGCTAAACAGACCGGCCAAACAGACATGCGGTCTTACCCTGGGGCCTTGCCGCACACGCTTCAAAGAGGCGCGTCAAGGCAAGACACATGAGATCGCCGGCCGTGGGTCGCGATACAAACGTCATCGCAGGCGCAAAGGCGATTTCATTGAGCAGTACAACCAATCTCTCAGTATCATCGCCTAGACCTGGAAGATGCTTCGAGGGACATTCACCGAATGTCGCCAGTTGCGTCGGATGGGCGCCCGATTTATTAGGGAAGGTCGTGGCATGACCCGCCGTCCACGTCGGCTAGCCTGGTGGTCGTTATCACCGGCACCGGTGGCATCATATGCGGCATTCCCACGCTCGAAGTGTTGCGCGCGCTCTAGTAAGCGATTGAGGGAATACCGCGCGTAGTCGGGGTTTTGCGAAATGGCGTCCGCGCCGATGTTCAATTGCGGCTCTGCGTCCCGAGGTCAAACGTGAAGACGCCGTCCGCGCTTTGCGGCCGCTGCAGCACCTCCGGATGGCGCAACGTGCGCACGGCATCCTCATAACCGGCGCTCCAGTGCTCCTCCATGGTTTGGCGCGAGAATTCGTGATCCATGGAATTCCCTTCGTAATTCTTTGCCCGATAGATCATCTGGATGATGTTGTAGACCTTTTCGCTGGCCTCATGCGCGAGTAGTCGCGCCTCCGGCGTCTGCCGCAGTGTTTCGGGCAGCTTGGCCAGAAGTCTCGCGGTTGCTTGTATAAGGCCCTGCACTTTCCGGAACTGATCGGTTCCCGCACGGGTACGACTGGAGTACCGAATTTCCGTCTGACGCAAATTCATATGGGCAAGATCGCGCGGCAGCTCGCCACGCGCGCTCCACAGGTCGATCTGAAACGCTAGCGTATCTTTTCGTGGTCTGGTATCAAAAACCCATTGTAGCGGCGTGTTGGATACGAGGCCGCCGTCCCAGTAGAATTCGCCCTCGATCTCGGTGGCGGGGAAGCCAGGCGGAAGCGAGCCGCTGGCGACGACATGGGCCGGCTTGATCATAGTCGTTTTGTTGTCAAAATAGACAAAGTTACCCGTCTTGACGTTGGTGGCGCCGACGCTGAAGCGCGTTTCGCCGGCATTGATGCGGTCGAAATCGACCAGGCGTTCAAGCGTGGATGTGAGCGCGCCGACATCGCAAAAACTCAGACTCTCCGGATTGCTGGAAGGAAATAGCAAGGGCGTGAAGAGACGTGGCTTGAAGAATCCAGGCGCGCCGAACAGCAGGGTGCCCAGGACATGGGTTTGGTTGATCAGAAAATGGGTACGCTCATCTGTGGCTGCCGGGGCCGAAATGGATGGCATACCCAGTGGGTTTTGGGTGATAGTCTCCCAAAAAACGCGCAATTTATCGACACGCTGTTCCGGCGCATTTCCCGCGATGAGTGCTGCGTTGATGGCGCCGATCGAAATGCCCGCGACCCAGTCAGGGTGCAGATTGGCTTCCGTCATCGCCTGGTAGACACCGGCCTGGTAAGCGCCAAGCGCGCCGCCACCCTGCAGGAGAAGCGCGATGCACTCGAATGGCGGGCGTTCGGTGGTGACATGGGTGTCGCGCAGAGAGGACATGGAGTCAACCAAGACAAATCTCCTTAAAATCGCGCCCGGTGGTAGCGCGTCACGCGTGCAGGTTGCGAAGTCGCAATCGCTATTCTGGATGATCGGCTATTCGCCTTTGAGGGAACTCTCCTCCCAGCCGCCGCTTAGCGCTATGTACAAAGTCACTTCATTCTGCATTGACGCAAGCGGCAGATCGACAAGTGAGAGTTGCGCTGAGAACAGGGCGTAGCGCGCCAACAGAACGTCATTTCCGGTGAGTGTTATCAGAGGAAAGAAGATCGCGCTCCAGCAGAATTTTGCAGAAAGACATCAGCTAGGATAGCGAATAGTGCGACAAGCAAATTTTGGTTTATGTGTCTCCAGCTAGTGCGTCGATAAATTTGGTTTGGTTGCCGACACCAGGTCTTCGAGATTTCCCGGACGCAGATAAACCACCAGCCGCGCGATCTTTCCCAAAGCATCGACCGTGAAATGGTCGATGGCGTTCAAACGGAATTTGCCGTCCGCGTCGGTGCGGGATGCAAGCTCCATGATGCATTCGTTGCCTTCGCCGACGAAGCTCAGCGGAATGATGGGGGCTTCACCTGGCTTAGAAACTTGCTATAGAAGGCGGTAATCTCCGTTTCGCCGCGATAGATATTGCCATTCGGAGAGAGGAGGACCGCATTGGTCCTAAATAAGGTGCCGATCTCGCCGTACCGGCCGGCGACGATGAGCTCAACATAGGCGTGGGCGGCAGCGCAAGCTATATCCGGAGACGGCAGCGCAGCCCCCCGGGGGCGTATAGAACACGTCCGACTCAATCGGCGTTACATGGCTGGCGGCGGTCGCGATCGTCCTTATTTGCCTAGATTATGTTGTTGTTTCTTTTACAAAATGAAACCCTTATTCGTCTGTGATTGTGGCGCCTTTGGGCAGCCGAAAAAGACGTCTGCAGGAGTCCAGCGTTCTTTCATTGAATGGCCTGCGTGTTTTCCTGCCAGCCGCCGCCCAGCGCCTTGTATAAGGTCACGTCATTCTGCAACGATTCGAGCTGAAGACTGACCAGTGTGAGTTGCGCCGAGAACAGCGAATTACGTGCCACCAGCACGTTCAGGTAGGAATCTACACCTGCTTTGAAGCGCATATTGGCCAGGTCATAATAGCTTTGATCCGCCCCAACCAACTCGGTTTCCGCGCCAACCTGCGCCTGGTAGGTGCTGCGGCCGGCCAAGGCATCTGCCACGTCGTGAAATGCCGATTGAATGGCTTTCTCGTAATCGGCAATCGCGATTTTCTTGTGCGTATTGGCGATATCGAGATTGGCAAGATTCTCGCCGCCCGCGAAAATCGGCACGCTGATCTCAGGTTCGAAAAGCCAGGACCCGGACAACGCGCCAAACAGGCCACCAAGACGGTCGCTGGCCGTGCCGTCATTCGCGGTAAGGGTGATGGATGGAAAAAACGCGGCCCGTGCCGCGCCAATGCTGGCGTTGTCAGCCAGCAGCGTGTCTTCGGCGGCGCGGATATCCGGGCGGCGCTCCAGCAGGTCGGAAGGCAGGCCCGCGGGGAGAACGGGAAAAGGTGGGACGGCCTCGAGGCCTGGAACGGCCGCCATCTTGGTGAGTAATTCGTTCGGCAGCGGCGCGCCGACCAAAAACACGATTTCGTCCATGTCCTGCGCGATTTGCCTGGTGTATTGCGCCTCGCTGGCCTGCGCGCTGAAAAGCGTCGTTTCTGCCTGCGCGACGTCGAGCGCCGTGCCGGTGCCGGTCGAGGATTCCAGTTCGGTTAGCTGCACGGAGCTCTGCTGGGCGGCGACGGTATCTTGCGCAATCGCCAGCGAATCGCGGTCCGCCAGCCAGGTGAGATATTCCGAATCCACCGATGCGATCAGGGAGATCTGCGTGCTCTCCATGGTTTCCGCGTCGCTCAGAAAATCCTCATAGGACGCGCGTGCCGTGCTGCGGAGTTTACCGAACAGATCAAGCTCCCACGAGACCACGCCGATGCCGAGGCTATAGTCGCGGATGTTTTCCGTGCCCGGCTCACCGGTGACGTCGCCCGGTGTGGCCGAACGCTCCAGTCCGGCGGTGCCGTCGACCGCGGGAAACAGGGAGGCACGATCGACGCCGTATTGCGCGCTCGCGACTTCGATGTTCAGCGCCGCGACACGCAGGTCCCGGTTATTGGCCAGGCTGAGGGCGATCAGCTGCGAGGTCACTGGGTCGTTGAAAAAGTCACGCCAGCCGAGATTGGGGGCGGCGAGCGGCTCCGGCCGGCCGGTGACGGGCGCGCTGGCGGGGCCCGCGGGATAGGCGTCGGTGACGGGGAGGGAAGGACGTTGGTAATTCGGGATTAGCGAGCAGGCGGACAGGCTGGCGGCTAGGAGGGCGAGCGGAAGCGGGAGGTGGCGCATGGCTCAAGGCTCCTTCGCGGCGAGCGCGGCATCTTGTGGTGTTGGGGCATGGCCGGCCAGGCGTGCGACCTTGAAGGCGCCCAGGACGAGGACAAAAAACAGCGGCACGAACAGGATGACGAGGAAGGTGCCGCTGATCATGCCGCCGACGACCGACGTGCCGATGGCGATGCGGGCGCCGGCGCCGGCGCCGGTGGCGATGGCCAGCGGAAAGGTCCCGAAGACGAAGGCGAGCGAGGTCATCAGGATCGGGCGCAGACGGTCATGCGCCGCTGTTTGTGCCGCTTTGATCAGCGTCATGCCGCCGTCGTAATTGGCTTTCGCGAACTCGACGATCAGAATGGCGTTCTTGACGGAGAGACCGAGGGTCGTCAGCAGCCCGACCTGGAAATAGACGTCGTTGTCGAGGCCACGAAAACTGGTGAACAGGATCGCGCCGAGGACGCCGAGCGGGGTCACCAACATGACCGCGAAGGGGATGGCCCAGCTTTCATACAGGGCTGCGAGGCAGAGCAGGATGACGATGAAGGAGATCGCGTAGAGCTCGTAGGTCTGTGAGCCGGCTTTCTGTTGCTCGTAGGACAGGCCGGTGAATTCATAGCCGACCCCGGTGGGCAGCTTGCCGATCAGCCGGGCGATTTCCGTCATCGCCTGGCCGGAGCTGACGCCAGGGGCCGGATTGCCGAGGATTTCGAATGAGGTGAATTCGTTATAGTTTTCGACCTTTTCGGGCCCGAGGGTCCAGGTGCCGGTCATGAAGGAATCGAACGGCACCATCGTGCCGGCTTCGTTGCGGATATACCATTTGCCGAGATCAGCGGGCTGCATGCGGGCGTCGTCATCGCCCTGCACGTAGACGTCCTTGACGCGGCCGTTGCGGGTGAACTGGTCGACATATTCCGAGGCGAGCGCGCCTTCGATGGTGGTATTGATGTCGGCGTTGGTGACGCCGAATGCCTCGGCTTTTTCGCGGTCGATCTGGAGCGTGTACTGCGAGGCATCTTCGAGACCATTCGGCCGCGCTTCGGCGAGCAGGGGATCCTGGGCTGCCATGCCGAGCAATTGGTTTCGGGCGGCGAGGAGGCCGGCATGGCCCAGATTGCCGTGGTCTTCCAGCTCCACATCGAAGCCGCCGGCATTGCCGAGGGCGAGCACCGGCGGAGGCAGAATGAAAAAATACTGCGCGGCGCGGTTGCCGTGGAAATGCTGCATCGATGACGCGGCGATCGCGCTGGCGGATTGTGACGGCTGCGTCCGCTGTGACCAGTCCTTGAGGCTGACAAAGACGATGCCGGCATTCTGCGCCTGGCCGGCGAAGTCGAAGCCGGTGACGCCGAACACCGAGACGACGCTGGAGGCGTATGTCTTAAGAATGTAGCTCTCAGCGGTGCTGACGGCGGCGGCGGTTGTTTCGGCGCTGGATCCAGGCGGCGTCGAGATCTGGCCGAAGACCAGGCCCTGGTCCTCATCGGGCAGGAAGCCCGTCGGCATGCGCGTGAACAGATACACGACGGCGATGATGATCAGGACGAAGCCGACCATCGACCAGCGGGAGCGCCGCATCATGCCGGCGACGCCCTTGCCGTAGCGCCTGTTGCCGGCATCGAATTTTCGGTTGAACCAGGCGCCGAAACGGGTGGCGAGGCCCATCCGGGGGCCGGCTTGTCGGGGCGGCCTGAGCATGGTGGCGCAAAGTGCCGGGGTGAGGATGAGAGCCACCAACACAGAGAGGCCCATGGCCGAGACCAAAGTGACCGAAAATTGCCGGTAGATGACCCCGGTGGCGCCGGAGAAAAACGCCATCGGCAGGAACACGGCGGCCAGCACCATCGCGATGCCGACCAGCGCGCCGGAGATTTCGTCCATGGATTGTTTGGTGGCGTCGCGGGCCGATTGCCCAGTGTCGTGCATGACGCGTTCGACATTTTCGACCACGACGATCGCATCATCGATCAGCAGGCCGACGGCCAGCACCATCGCCAGCATGGTGAGCGTGTTGATGGCGTAGCCAAGTGCCGAGAGGATCCCGAAGGTGCCAAGCAGCACGATCGGCACGGCGATCGTCGGGATCAGGGTCGCGCGGAAATTCTGCAGAAACAGGAACATCACCAGGAAGACGAGAACGACGGCGATGCAGAGCGTTTCGACCACCTCCGCCAGAGAATGGGTGATGACCGGCTCGGTATCGTAGGGGAACACCATTTTCAGGCCCGGGGGCAAGGTTTTTTGTAACGTCGCCAGTTCGGCTCGAACCGCGGTTTCGGTTGAGATCTGGTTGGCGCCAGGTGCGAGCTTTAGACCCAGAGCACTGACCGGCTGATTGTTGTAGGTCGCTGAAATGGAGTCATCGGCGGGGCCGAGCGCGGTGGTGGCGACATCGCGCAGCCGGACCTGGCTGCCGTCAGAATTGACCTTGAGAAGGATATTGTCGAATTGCTGCGGCGTCTGAAACTCGGCGGGTCCGATGATCGTTGCGTCTAGAACCTGGCCGGGGACGGCGGGAAGGCCGCCGAGTTCCCCGGAGGAGACCTGCACATTCTGCGCTTGAATGGCGGAGATGACATCGGCGACTGTGAGGGAATATTTGAACAGCTCGCCGGGATTTAGGGCGATGCGCATCGCGTATTCGGACCCGAACAAGGTGTAGTCGCCAACACCGGTGATGCGAGTGAGCTGATCCTGGATGTTGGAGCCGATGTAATCGGCGATGTCATGGCTATCCATGCTGTGATTGGTCGAGATGAAGCCCGCCAGCAGCATGAAATCCTGCGAGGCTTTTTTGACCTCGACGCCTTGCTCCGTGACTTCCAGCGGCAGGTTGGCCGAGGCGATTGCGAGTTTGTTCTGCACCTGAACCTGCGCGATGTCCGGATCGGTGCCCTGCAGGAAGGTCAGATTGATCGACATCGCGCCGTTGGATTCGGTGGTGGAGGAGATGTATTCCAGCCCATCCAGGCCGGACATCTGCTGCAGTATGGGACGCACGACGGTGTCGTTCACGGTTTGCGCGGACGCGCCGGGATCGGTCACCGTAATCGAGACTTCCGGCGGGGCGATTTCGGGATATTGCGCGACCGGCAAGGTGAGGATGGAGATGCCACCGATTAGTATCACGATGATGGCCAACACCCAGGCGAAAACCGGGCGATCGATAAAAAATCGTGACATTCTGACTTTCGCTTTTTCGTTAGAGCGCGATGGATTGAAATGGAAAAAGTGAGCAAGCAAAATGTTCTCTTCTGAAAAAAAGAACCAAAGAACTTTGGTTTAGCTGGGCGGCTTGGCCGCGGCGGTGCCAAAGCCCCCGGTAACTCGAAGTTTTTCTTGCCGCCCGGTGGACCGGTTCCTTTTTGCTCACAAAAAAGAAGGTTTTCCTTCCTTCAATTTTCAAATCTTATCCCTCTCTAGTTCGATGCCGCAATAGCAGGCGCTGCTTCGGCGACGGGGGTGACGGTGACGCCGGGATCTAGGCCGGTCAGGCCGTCGATGATCACGCGATCGCCGGCTTTCAGGCCGCTCGTCACCACCCATTCATTATCGACCACGGCGCCGGTTTGGATGACCTGCAGCACCGCCTTGTCACCGGGGCCAACCAGCAACACGGTGGCATCGCCATGCGTATTATGCGAGACCGCCTGTTGCGGCACAACGATGCCGTTTTGATGCACGCCCTGGCTGAGCACGGCATGGACATACATGCCCGGCAGCAGAAAATGATCAGGATTGGCGAAGGTGGCGCGCAGCAGCACGGTGCCGGTGCTCTCATCGACGGTGACTTCGGTGAATTGCAATGCGCCGGTCAGGTTGTACATGCTCCCGTCTTCCAACTGCAGCTCGACCGGCACGTTGCCCTTGGCGTCCTTCTTTATATTGCCACTCGCAAAACCTTGCTGCAGTTGCAGCCTTAGCGTCGATGGCTCTTCGACATCGACGTAAATCGGGTCGAGCTGCGTGACGGTCGCCAGCACCGCGGTCTGGCTGGCCGTTACTAACGCGCCGGGGGTAACGCTAGACGCGCCGATATGTCCTGCAATCGGTGAAAGTACCTTCGTATAGTCGAGATTGATTTGAGCCTGCTCTAAAGTCGCACGCGCCGAGGCTACGTTGGCGACGGCTTCGTCGGCGCTGGCGATCGCGTTGTCGTAATCCTGCTGGCTGATCGCCTGGGCGGCAGCCAGCGGCTTGTAGCGCCGCGCCAAGATGCGCGCCGTCGTCAGTGCGGCTTGGTCATAGGCCAGAGTCGCCAGCGCGGAATCGTAGCTCGCGCGATATGTTGCTGGATCTATCTGGTAGAGTTGCTGCCCCGCAGTGACCTCGTCACCTTCGGTGAATAGCCGCTTTAGGATCAGGCCACTAACCTGTGGCCGCACATCCGCTGTCATCTCGGCGTCGGTCCGGCCCGGCAAGGCCGTAGTCCAGCTTACGGGCTGTGGCCTGATGATGATGAAGCCGGCCTGGGCCGGGGCCGGCGGCCCCGGTGCGGGTTTCTTACCGCAGCCCGAAATAAAAACGAGTGTCGTGAGGCAAAGGACGCAGGTCGAACGACTTGATGTCCTTTTGTGCATATCGAAAATCTTCCATGTTTACGTCAAACCCTATTCTATTTGGCGATCCAGTACGGAAAGATTTCCAGGATGTCTTTACACGAAAATGCCCTAGCGCCGCCCAACGCGCGCAGTGACGCTGCGTGCGACATTGAGCTTTGATTGAGGCGCCACCACGCCAAGTCATAAGTCACGCCGATCGGCAATAAGTCACGGTGATCGGTAACGATACTAAACATCGTTGGCGCCTCGCCGATTTCAAGTTTTTAATGTTTAACAATGGCGACATGACCGTCCGGGCAAAAAGTCACATCCAAAACTGCTTAAAGTGCGCGGAAAGGAATTGTCCGCCCACGCCAAATACAATACCACGCCGATATCGACCCTCTGAGCCGCACCACTCGTCTCGGATACCTGTTCGGAACAAACATAAACGACCAAGTTGCTACTTCGTCGGTGATGGCGATGCGCTTGATAGGCGTGACTGGGCGCATCGTCGTGGGGCAGGTTGAAGAATCGCTTTAGGGCGCTCATTACTTAGCGCCCCCCCGTTGATCCGCGCGAGGGAATTCCTGCACCAGGACGCGTTCCTTAATTCGCACAAGAATACCTTCGACGACTGTCCTGTTGGATGAGGCGGTACATCACGGGTTGCGACGATGTGGAGAAAAGCCGCGTGGCAGATCAGCGGCTGACTGCAAGGCGAGGGAGACGCTGGCCTTCGCCAAACTCGCTGCCGCTTTGTCGGCTTTGCTGCGCATCTGCCGCAGGTGCCGGTCCGTTTCGGCGCCACGCATCGTTCAGCGACCAGGACCGCATCTCTATCACCTGGTTTAGCAACTGACGCTCGAACTCGTGTGAAACGATTCTGCTCCGGTGCTCTCATGGAGCAGTTGGCTCCCAAAGGGCGGCAGACGGTGGTCCATCTGCACGAAAAGCAGGATGAAGGCTTTTATGTGCAATTGCGGCGAAGGGATGAACCAGGGCAGATATCTTTCATTCATTGCAACTGTGTACGATTTCGCTCGCCAACCGCGTTGTCATGGCGCCGATGAATTGCGGTCGGGGCGGCTCGCTTGACGAACCGACGCCGGTGATGGTCGAATATTACCGGCAACGCACCGGCGCCGGGTTGATCGTCACCCAAGATATACGGCCAAGTCCGGCCGAGGAGGGCTATCTGCGCACACCCGGCATTCATAGCAAAGCGTAGGTGCGAGGCTGGCGCCTCGTGGCGGATGCCGTGCACGCGGTACGTGGCGCCATTGTTCTACAGATCATGCATGTCGGCAGCGCCGCAATTCGCGCCAACAAATCGCCCGGGTGCCGAGACGGTGGCGCCATCCGCGAACTTATTCCTGACCGGGTGGCATGCCCGTACCTCCAGAGACACCGCGCGCCTTGCGATCCGCGGAGATAGCCGGAGTGATCGAAGCCTTCGCCCAGGCCGCCAGGCCGCAGGCCATGCCCGACATGCGGGCATGAACGGGGTGGAACTGCACTGCACTAGCGGCTATCTCCCGATGCAATTCCTGTCCACCGGCAGCAACCGCAGGACGGACCGCTATGGTGGAACCGCGATGAATCGGGTCCGCTTCGTCGTCGAAGCGCTTGAGGCCATCTCGGGCGGGATCGGCGCAATCGAATCGGGTTTCGTATATTTCCCCGCAACCTATTCAATGAGATGCAGGATGACGATCCGCAGGACACATACGCCAAATTACTCGACGCTCTCGATCCACTGAGGCTTGCCTACCTGCACCTCATTCATGTACCCACTCCCGCGCTCTGTCCACTTGCGCTGGCAAGGACGCACTGGTCGGGCGGCATCATCGCGAACGGCAATTTGAAGCTGAAGACGGCGCGGGCGCTGCTCGGCAGTGACCAGGCCCAGGTCGCCTCTTTCGGCCATCTCTTCATCATTAACTCCGATCTAATGGTGCGTTTCCGCTGCAACGGACCCCTGGCGCGACAGGATACCGAAACCTTCTACACCGGTGAGGTGCGCGGTTACGTCGATTATCCGGCCTGGCAACCAGATTGACCCGGCACGCCCAACCGGAAGCACATCACGGCCTACACGCTAAAGTAACTCTCCGATCTGGACGATCTTCGTATTCTCAAACACCGGCATTCCAGAGGGTTTCGACACCGCCGACGAAGCCTTGCTGTCTGGGCTATTCACCGAGGACGTGTAGATGGTTCAATCAGGAGGAACCTACCGCGTCGCCTTGTCCGCCGCACTTGGTCCGCGCGTGCCACCGGCTGTATGACAACTGGCCGCCGAAACTGCTGATCGCGGACGAGGTGGGGAATCGGTAAGACGTTTCGGACCGGCCTCCTGCTGAGGCTGGCGTGGTAGGCGGGGAGGGCGAGGCGGAGTCTCGTGCTCGCCGGCCCAGCCGTATGCCGCCAGTGGCAGATAGAGCTAGCTGCGCGAGAAGTTCGACCTAAACTGGCCGATCTAAGATGGCCGGAAGTCCGCAGCGATTACAAAAAGGGGCGTCGACGCACGATCATCGCTGTCGGCCGTACGCGCCGTCCGCTGCCAGCGCCACTCTGAACAGGCGTTATCTGATGGAATTAGCGGTGTCTTACGTTAATTAGACTTGCTGGCATCATCCAGTTTAAATTCGGCTTCACCAAGGTGCTGCATTGTGGCCAGGAGAACAACGCCGACCGGTTATTTGCGACTTGCAGGCTGGTAAATCTGTACATTCTTTGATGTCGATATCGGTAAAGAGTTTGGTGACGCGATCGAAACTTCGACCTGTGTTATATTGAGAGCATCAGGCAACATTTTTATATCTCGGCGGATTCAAGTTTGGGAGCGAACGCCCCCGGGTGGCGTTTGTTGATTTCTGGCCAAATTCGGCCACCAGCTTTGTGAAGTGCTCGGTTAGTGTTGCATAGTCCAGTGTTTTCCTTGGCTGGTCGTTTAGGCTTGCCGCGACGGCGTCGAGATCGGCCTGAGTCAGAGCGGCGTATGAGGCGCCTTTGGGAAAATACTGGCGCAGCAGGCCATTGGTGTTCTCATTAGCGCCGCGCTGCCAGGGCGCATGCGGGTCGGCGAAGTAGATGCGCATGCCGGTGTTCAGCGCCAGGCTCTCGTGCGCGGCCATTTCCTTGCCTTGATCGTAGGTCAGCGTCTTGCGCAACGGT
>Ga0116231_10012739_pt1 | contig 12191 bp, 9 predicted proteins | sample S1TSphgellanicum_2_FD_89695 | JGI IMG/M metagenome (GOLD analysis project Ga0116231, IMG submission 89695) | Host-associated microbial communities from peat moss isolated from Minnesota, USA - S1T2_Fd - Sphagnum magellanicum MG | ecosystem: Host-associated > Plants > Peat moss > Unclassified... | reverse complement strand
AAACCACAAATAACCAAACTAAAATAAGTAACGAAAGTAATTCAACCTTGTGAAAGTAACCTAGTTACTTTCCTACTCTAGTAACTAATGAAACCTAACTAGTTGAGCTTGAATTCTCAACACATTTGCTTTTGCCAATTTCATTATTGTTAGTGCAAATAAATTTATAACAATTGACAACACATAATGGTTATCAATCCACTTGTATGTGGTGTAGGGTTAGAAGAAGATTATAATGTTCCTATGTGTTGAAACTATTGGGGTTTCTACCACATCTAATAATGTTTTCAAATTGATAGTGAAGGGTTTATTTGAATTTAATGGGTTGGGGTTAGAAGAACTAGTTGGGAAATTGGTTAACATGGGGTGTGGTGGAAGCAATGTCTTTCAAGGCCATAAAACAAGTGTGACTTTCCAATTCAAAGAAAACCTTACCCCATTTTTGAATGGGGTTCATTATTTTGCTCATAAAACAATCTAGTGATGATCACTTGTCTAACTATAACTTGTGCATCAATTGGAGGTTGTATTACAAAACTTATACGCATTTTTTGCTCACAACTTGAAAAAACTCCTTGAATTACAAAAGTTGGTAAATTTGATCAACACCAAAGGACGCAAACTTCTGCGAAATGTCAAAACTTGATGGATCTCCATGTTTTTTCTAGCAAAACATGTATGTTGAATATCGTCCTTTCATTATCAAGATGCGTCTTGAGATTTCCAAGAGTGATTAGGCTTTGAGGAATTTCAATGCGATGTGTGATGTTGAACTCATTTTGGGGTTGCCTTGTATCCTACCATTGCTTGAATGTGTGCATATGTTGATCAAAATTGCACAAGGTAGAAATGCTTTTGTGTGTGATTTTGTGGAGACCATCAAGCTAGCACAACACGAGTTTTATAAGTTATATTGTGATCCTTACACCAGATTTGATGATCCAACATTTAATGACTTCAATGCCATTGAAACTTTAACTAATGATGCTCTTCCCATGAGCTGGTTTTATGATCTCAATGGTGGAAAAAATGATGTGTATTTGGCATTTTCATTTGTTGGACACAAACACCTTGTATACCAACATGACTTATCTATTGTTAGAAAGATTCAATTTGTCATAAAAAAAACTTTCAAGCTGGATATGGACAAAATGAAACAATAGTGTGAAGGGGTAGCTTAAAGGTTTATTAATGAGCTTGAATGGCACTTCCCATAGCATCAAATTATGATGGCATTAGATATGGTTTATCCCCAATAATGGGTAAAAAATATACATTATGAAAAATTACGGTTGTCGAAATCACACTACCCTGCAACTACAACTCAAAAAACAACTTGTATACAACTATTATGCAACTATCCCCTTAGAAATACAATGTATTAATAAATAAATTGCCACATCAAAAAATTAATTAGTTGTATTATAATTGTAAGTGAATTGTAAATGAATCTTCTATATGATAATTTATACACATTGTACACACATATGTAGTCAACATGTTTGACTTCTTAAAGAGTTGCATGTGGCAACTATTTTAGAATTGTTGTAAATGCACCACTAAAACAACAACTATATTGCAATTAATATGTAATGTACATACATGCGATCATGCCACATGTCCACATTTCCACCACCCATTATGGGATACATTTGTAATTAGTTTTCAATTATAAATCCCATTGATACAGTTAGTACAATCCTTAACATGTCACTATTAAAGTATTATGTTATGATTGTAATACAACTATTTATAACCTAATAATAATACATATTCATCAATTATTTATATTTTCAACATATGTGTTTCATTTTGAGTAATTTAAAATGTTATGGGAGCACTACCTAAAGCTTTAAAAATCATCTTGAAGTGCAAAAGAAAAGAAATAATGAAAAAATAACAAGAAAAGAAATAAAATTTCCAATTTACAAAACATGTTTTTTTCTTTTTTTTCTCCTTGGACCCCTCCTACTTTCAAACCTTATTTTTTTTAATTTCTTATTCATTTTAAAAACAATTTAAAGTGCTATAAAAGCACCACCTAAAGTTTTACAAATCATCTTTGAATTTTAATAACAATAGAACACCATACAAAGAATTTTTTGGGTGTTTGGGAACCATTTTTTGTACCGTTCGGTGGTTTATTTTTTAAATTTTTGACCCCCTCTATTTTGGGGGATCATAACTTTTTCAATTATATTCCATTTTCAAATATTTTTAGTGCACCAAATGCGCCAATAAAAGGGGCTCAAATTTTGTTTGCACACTAGAAACAATGTAGCCCTCCCCTTGGATTTGGCCTACCCTGAACACTTAAGTGTTATAGTTGCAACTCAATTTGCAACTAAGGAACAACTAAAATATTTAACCCATATGTTTTGTCTTCAAATCCCATGTTACAAATTATACAAAGAAGTTTTTTTTTTTATGTTTTCGCATTAAAATACATGTGCCATTTTGGGATGAGTTCAAAAAAACTTAACCCAAAGGCAAAACATAAAATTAAAAAACAACAATTCATGGCTATTTTTTAATTCATTTAGTCTTGTGTTTTCTTACCTATTTACCTACCAAGATAAGTAATAGGTCTTACTTTTCGACTTACCTATTTACATAGGTAGGTAGGTAAGTAGGTAGGTCCTAAATAAATACATAGGTATGTAGGTCTTAAGACCTATTACTTACTTACCTATGGTTATGTACGACCTACCTAGCTACTAAAATAAATATTATTTATTTATTTATTTATTCCAAAATATAATTAATATTCCATGTGGCAATTTTTTTATTGTGCCATGTGTTATAATCTCGAACCATCATTAATAATCATAATGGATGATGGAGATCAATATTTCAAAAAATAATAATTTTATGTCCAAAAATCTTCATAGTGCCATGTGTTAGATTTTAATAGATGGATGATAATTAATGATGTCAACATGACATTAGGGGTGTAGTTATAATGAAGTTGCATAATAGTTGAAAATGAATTGTTTTGGATGAACGACAATGAATTGCACTATATATATGGTGAGTTATAACTTCGTAACTCTTGCAACTCATGCAATTTGTATGTTAGCATTCATGAAATATAAATATAATGAGTTGCAAGTGTCATGTGCAACTCAAAAATTAAGTTACAAGGCTAGTTACAAAACTTTTTTTTTCTCATAGTGTTAAAGGATGCACAAAAATGCACAAAAAGGGGCACAAAAGGTGGCTAGCATCCAAGGTGGGTGAGTCCAAGGATGCATTACTTTTAGCTCACACCTTGGATTTGCAAGTTTCTTATTTCAAAATGATGATGGGACATAACTTTGAATAAGGCTTCTGAAAGGAAAATGATTTCAATCCACTTACCATATTGTGGTGCAAAGTTTTGGGATCTCCAATTCTCAACCATAACCTTTTAGAATTCATTAAAATTGCTGAAATTGTAGTTGTCCAAGTCCTTGGTTTTGTTGAAAATGTGTAGATTTTCAACACTGTCAGCTTCATGAAAAACAAACTATGAAATCAACTAAGCACATATTTGGACCTATGCACTAGATTATATAATCAATGTTTTTTTACATTGTAAAATTTTCCTTATGATCAAACCATTGCTAAGTGGCAAGCCAAACATTGATATTATGTAGATGGTTAATTGAAAGTTGACAATATTTTCGGGTTTTTAAATCCTAGCTGTTGGCTAGCACATTTAATTTTGATGATGATGTGATTTTGATGTAGCTAATGACCAATGATAATATTTGAACTTGAACTAAATACATGGTTCTAATTTTCCATTTCTTCAATTTATCATATGTTTACACAATGGGAATGGTAATCAATTATGCATTTTCGAATTTGACTTGTGGTTGTAGCAAGGGGATGGCTACCATGATGTGATTTTAAAATATCACTTGCAATTAGAATCCAAGACACTACACTCATAGTCATTTATGTATTTTGAATTTATGAATAAAGTTGCAACAAGACCAAAAGATATGGTTGTCATTTTTTAAAGATTAAATATTTTTTGTTGTAGGTTGAATGAGAATATTGTTGATGTTTCTTATTAACTAATTATTTGTGTTGAAATTGTTGGTCTAACAATTTGCAAATGACATTCATAAGGAAAATCAAAATATCACATGCATTGTTATTAGATCATGAATGTGCTTTTGGGGAGTTTCTTTTACAATCACATAATATATGTTAATATATTGGAAATTTATTCCCTTTGCCACCCACCTTTTAGCCAAATATATGACATAAGAAAACTTTATGTTGCTAGCATTTTAGATCACAAGTATTATTATCACCAATTTGCAAACATTTGCAAAAAACAACTTGCCACCATAACCACCCTCCATTGAAAAAAATTGCCAATTAAGCTCCACTTCACATTAAAAATTTAGCCAATTGGGTTAACTGATAGCTAACTCTATAGCCAAATTGGTAATTAAGCATACTTGAAAAAAAATCACTACTTTGTAGATCACAAAACAAAAACCCTTTCAAGTCTAACAACTTGCTCCTTAATCATTAGCAAAATCCTTAAAATAATTCTCCAAAATAAACATCACAAATTTAGCATGTGACAAATTAATAATGAAAATTGTGCGAAGTTCGTTCATTCATAGGTTTGTACATTTTTTGCATGAATATCATGTGTTGAAAACACGTTTGACACACGAATAAATGTGTTGACGGATGAAGTACGAACCTATAAATGAATGAATGTCACACGAAATTTGCACGATTTCCATTATTAAAGTGTGAGATGTTAAGTTTGTGATGATGCTTTACCTTTGTACTATGTCGACACAAAAAAAATTCCACTTGCTTCAAGTAACATAGGGTAACCCATAAATACCCTGTAAGTTCTACAATGAATGACCATTTTGATCTATTTTAAACCACTAAACCTCATTTTATATGAATAATACTTTCCTTGATGAATTTGATATTGATTAATTTTCATAATTTTCATAACTCGAACAAGTGGTACTTCATTAAATTTGGTTTGTATTGAAAATCAAAATTAAAAAAACATAATAAATTCACATAAATAATATTTTATTAATTAAATAAAATATAAAAACATACAAATATCAAATTTCAACTTAAATTTAGTTGTAATATTTTAGTGGACACCTTTTAATCAAAATTAGAAACTTAAATTTTCAAGTTAACATTGAAAATGAAATTTTCATTAAAACATTTGATTAAATTGATAAATTTAAATTATTTTTATCAATGTTATGTTTATGAAATTAATTAAATTTAATAAACTCATTCTAAACATCAAATTTGTGAATTTGTTGTGGGAAATAACATCTAACAATTGTTTAATATCTTTAATATAATTTCCACACATGACTTGGGGTGGAAATTTAATTTGTCCCTTTTAACCATTTTTTCATTGGAATGGGTAATAATTTTTCTTCTTTCTAATTATTTATATTTTTGAATCAATGTAGCATTTTTATTTATTTATAATAGTTAATGAAAACTCAACTCATCCAACATTTCTATAAAAAAATTGAGTTTTTGAACCATTATAATTATTGCTAGGTCAAGGTTTTGAAAGCACATCCAAAGATGAGATGTTAACATAACAAACGTTCTCAAATCTAAATATTTTTAATAAATATTCAAATTAATGGGATGTTTTGGTTTGAGGATGAACTACATTTGGTTAACAACAAAAATATATTTAAACAGTTCCAATGATGACCCAAAAAATGAAAAACAACCAAAAAAAAAAGTGCCAACAAAGAATGACAAAATTGCAAAAAGCAATACCGAGGCATCAAAAAGACACATAAAACACATCGGGTGTGCTAGGTTGGACATGAAAGTTTTTCTTTTCAAGTAGTAAGGGCACCAAGATGTTGAGGGTTGAGGTCATGAGGTTGTTAGATGTGATGTTATACAACACCAAGGGCACTAAACAATATATAGGAGACATTAGATGCACTAGGCTTGAAAATATTTTATATTTTATATTTTCTCGAATTAAGGGTCATTAGAAATCATGGTAGACATTGGACACCCTTGAAAAGGTTTTAAAAATTTATACTTGTCACAATGAAGGGTACCAAAAAGACATCATGGGTGTTAAATTTTTTAATGTTTTAATAGGTGAAAATCAAATTTCATGTTTTAAAATTAATAAAAATGAAAATGATTTCATGGACAATTTACATGATGTTTGATTACTAATGTTTAGTAACTAATTATTTTTTAAATAATTTACTTAAATTCCAATGACAATGTTTCATTGGAACTAATTTATGTAGGATGGGTAATTTGATGGGTTTAGGGTTTAGACTATGATTTAGATTTGGACAATGATAATTTCGGAATCATTCCAGATTGTGATTCGTCATAGATCAAATTCCATTTTGGATTTTTTTTTTCTTTTATCTATTTGTATTTTGTTGTGAACTTTTCTAATGAATCAAATTTTCATTAGCATTTTTCTTAGCAAATCAAGAATATAAAAAAATATTAATAAAACAAAATGACATACAGTGAAATTTACAGAAATTTATTTTTTGAAAAAGTAAAATCAATTACAAAAAAATTATTGTGTCCACACAAAATAATTTAATCATTGTAGCTGGTAGTGCGAAGCAGTTAGGAGCCCAAATAATAAATTTAAAATATATTAATATTTTGACCTTTCTCAATTGATTTTTACTGGTACTGTGAAATACTGGTAAGCCCAAGTAAATATTTATATATCTGAATTTTTTTCAAAGACCTGAAAATCTTATCTTAAAAATACTTACCTGACGTAACTCCAAGTTTACTGGCCTGTTCAGACACGTCTTCAAGTTTTATATGGCTGCTCGTTTCGAGTAAACCCTATTGGCTGAGCCGTATTCACACCTGATCTGGCATTCACGTGTTTGGAATTTAGGTTTCGGCCGAAGCTATGACCCAGCCTGACATATTTAGGTTAGGAACTTAGGTCTGTGCCGAAGCTACGACCTTCTTGTTCTTGCTCGAAGGCCACCAGTTTCTAGTTTCCCTTTCGTTGCTTCTTCAATCGCTGGAAAGAGTCGGAGGAGCTTCTGAATTGTATCAAGATGCAGATCTTTGTGAAAACCCTGACGGGCAAGACCATTACCCTCGAGGTGGAGAGCAGTGATACCATCGACAATGTGAAGACCAAAATCCAGGACAAGGAAGGTCGGTCTCTGGTGTGGTTTTGTTTTCGGTCTCTCTTTCTTGTTGTTCCCTCATGCAATTGCTTTTCTGGGTCTCTGTTGTTTTTTTCTCTCTTTCTTGTACCTTCCTGCAATTCTTTCTTCTCTCGGTCTCTCTATAGACACCATGCATAGATCAATGGGAGTCAAGTGCTTGTCCTGTGCGAGGAAACTCTCGTTCTCGTGGTTTGCTTCCTGGAATCTCTGTAGCTCGGTTTCTGCGTCCGCAAGACCGCGGAAAACAATGGTTTGTGTATGTGTGTCTGTGCTTGGTTTTCATTGTCCATGTTGTCGTCTTTTAGATTTTCAGCAGCTGATTCAGTTTTCTCAGTTGCTTGCAGGAATTCCTCCTGACCAGCAGCGTCTCATTTTTGCCGGCAAGCAGCTCGAAGATGGACGCACTTTGGCTGATTACAATATCCAGAAAGGTTAGTCAGCCGTTATGTTTCGCTATGTAGTGTGTGACCACTCGTGAATCTGCACAGGGAGATGTCTAGGATAAGAAGATAAGAGAGAATAGAATGAAGGTTGAATCTGATGCTTTTCTGGTTACAGCTTGTGCTGATTCTGAGTTGGAATTCCTGTAGAGTCAACCTTGCATTTGGTTCTGCGACTGCGAGGAGGGATTATTGAGCCCTCCTTAATGGCTTTGGCAAGGAAGTACAACCAGGAGAAAATGATTTGCCGCAAGTAGGTTTACTTCTTTTCTTTCTCTTTCAGGGATGCTAGTTTTAATTTATTCCTGTGATCTCCATGTAAATCCTTGCTAGATTCGAGTTCAAGAATAATAAGAGAAAATATGTATGAGAAGTTCTTGGTTTAGGTTGAAAATTTTGGTCAGTACCCTTTGTGTGGTTTTATCTGTGTGAACAGCAAGTTGGTACAACTAAGATCACAGTACACTTCTCGTATTTGCTTACATGAGCTCTGCACTCTGATTGTGCTGCAAAGATCTGAGATCAAATTCCTCCTGATCAGAATCTGATGTCCATGGCTGCAATGTTGGGGTAATTAACAATATTTTGTTCTGGATTCTTCTGTGAGCAGATGCTATGCTCGTCTTCACCCACGTGCAGTGAATTGCAGGAAGAAGAAGTGTGGTCACAGTAACCAGGTTTGCTACAATGGCACATAATATCTATCATATGATTCAGTTTGCTGTGCTCTTGATGAGAGGTTCCCCTGCAGGCATTGGCTGCATTTCTGAAAAGCAGATTTGTGCGCTTTGATCAGTCTGATGGGGGTAAACTTGCTGATTATAGCTTGGTGTGTGTTGTAAATGACAGTTGAGGCCCAAGAAGAAGATTAAGTAGACTCCTTGCAACATGGGGTGATGCGGACTTTGCAGTTCTGAACTTCACATATGTGCGTTGGTGTGTTGGATTGTGTTCCAAGATGTTGATTGGCCATTCCTGTTTTCCTTGTTTTGATGGGGGATTATATCTTTAATCCTTTAGTGATGGTGCATGTTGTCAACTTAGTTGGACTTTCTGTGTTTCACATCTGGTATTGTCTGATGACTGCTTATGACTTTGACCTGTGATGTCAATTGTTTTTTCAGTTTTTTTTTTGTCACCAACAGTCTTCATCCATCACTGGTCTAAGAAGATCGGTGAACTCTTTTTCTTAGGTGATCATGAGGATGAGTATAGCAGGACCAACCTGGAAGGGACAGCTGTGTCTGAAACCCATAACCCAAAAGATTCAGGAGTTTTGAGTATAACCAAGCCACCCAGGCTGTAACCAAGCCATGGGAATCTGAAATGAAACCTGCCCAAGGTTATCTTGAATGAGACCAGCTTTGTCTTCCTGGCCTTCCTGATTATCTGTACACTTGGAAGCCTCTCTTGGAAGTCTGTTCTTGAGCTAGCCATGTAAATGACCAAGTAGCCTTTTCTGAAATTCACATGATGGCTGTGCCATATGATCATGTACACATCATGTCCAAAATGTACAAGAGCTACTTCCTTCACATGCTTGTGCTCAGCAAACCTGTAAAGCATGAGGAGTGATTTCCTAGGGTCTTTTGAGGGCAACTTATACACAATGCCTTCCCTGTTGTTTGGGTTCATGCCAATGAGACTAGGGATTATGGGACACAGCACTCACCAGTGAACCATCCATTGGAAACCTGTTAGGATTCAGATGATGGTGAACCACAACTGAGATACCAACTCCTTAGTAAGCTATATGGTTACAGAGTTATCCAGCAGCATTAGTGCCCAAGCTTACATCATATTGCCCAATTTCTTTGTTTTTTGCCATGGCAGCCAATTTGTCTGGTTCCATCTGATGTCATTTTTCTCCAAGGAAATTCAAATTGCAATGGAAAACTAGTGATTTTTATTTGGGGTTTTTGAAAACCAATTTATTTCTTTTAATCACATATTAAAAAAAGAAGACTGAAGGTGATTTTCAAAATTTATTCTAAAAATTCAAATTGGTGGTTCTTCAAAAAAAATGAGGACCACCCAACATTAGGGACTATCATAAAACTTGGGGCATTGTGCACACGGTGGAAAGGTATTTGAAAACATATTAATTATTTTGTATGGGTGATTTTTTAAAAAATTCACCTTATGTATATATGCCACTGTTAGTTAGATATTCATTATTTAACATACCAATTGATATTGGTATTGGAATTTTTTTTTTTAAATTCCAATTCCAACTTGGTCTTGGTAGGAAGGTCCAAGATTGATTTTGGGCTAGTATGGGACATGTATATTAACATTGATACAACCTTGACATGAAGTTGGTATTACCTCAAGTTCCTACCAGGTAGTACTGTATAGGAGAAGGGCCTGAGTACAGGCCCTTCCATGGTTTGAGATCTGTGCTCGAGGCCAGTAGGCCGAAGGAACAGGTCAAAAATCACGGAAGGGCCTGTACTCAGGTCCTTTTCCTACTTAAAGCACAGCTGTGATTTTTTCACTTTTTAGAAATAGTGACAGGCTGGCTGCTACCTTCCACCCAAGAAGGTCGCGCTTGCAGAGAACAGGTTTCTTCAGGCAGATACGGGAGCTGAAAATACAAAATAAATATCCAGGCCGGGCTTCACAGTATGAGGTAAGTGTTACATCATGTCCTTAATAAAAAAGTGTCCTTACTAATGAAACACCTTGAAATAAGATGAAATCGGTTATGGTGTCTTATTGAGGTATTTTTAAAAGTTTTTTCCTAGGTGGGACAATTGATCATTTGTTGTTTCCAGTTTTGGTTTACTAGTTCTTGTTAGAAGCGATTCAAAAGTGAGAATCACAATCAAAGGTGGGTAACATACATTTTATGTTTTGCTCAAGACCTTCTTAAGACTTATTATCATTTGATGAAATTATGTCTCACACTACGAGGTACAATGTGTTTCTAGGTGGAAGGGGTAGTAGGGCATGTCCAATCATAATACATAACAAGTTGAATATGAACACAAGCTTGAATAATGTAGTTACAAAGGTTAAAAACTGCTGAGATAGTGTCATGCTTCTTTCAATGATCTAATTATTTTTTCATATATTTTTGTACAATATGATGATTCAAATATATACATACTTACTTACAATAATGAATTTTTTTTTAATGACAAGATGAATTGAAAAAGAATATTCAAAAAATCACAAGCTTGAAAAAGGTCAATTACAAATGTTAAGATTTATGGGATGATGTCATGTTTATTTGTAATGTTTGGAGGGGGTTGTTTAATGTCTTTTTCTTTTTGATGATTTCATTATCTTTTCATATACTTTTGAACTAGATAATGGTCCAAATGTTTACATATTTATTTACAAGGGTGACATGGGTTGAAACATATGTTTAAGAACCACCAAAAGTCCAAGATCAAATCCTTAAAAACATAATATTGTGTAACATATGCTTTAAATTATAAATTATAAATTATAAATTTGACTTTTAAAATTTTAAAATTCTTATGACAGAAAAAAATGTTGAACGTAAAGGTTTATGTGAATTCTTTTTTCAAAAAAATGTTATTTTCATTTAGTTTTTTTTCAAAAATCCTTTAAGGAGTGAAAGCATTGGTCACATTTTTTAAAAATGTATTTGGGTATTTCATATTCATTAAATTCATTTCAGGTTTTGCCACATGTCCACATAATAGATTATTTCACAAATCCTTACTTTTTGAATATAGTGCGAATCCCATTTCCAACCTAGAATTTCATTAAACTCTTTCCTTGAAACTTTCATTTCATTTTTCTTAAAGTAGATAATCTATAAGGATTTAAAATTTAAGGACCTTGCTTTTATGATAAAAACCTAATGAAATTATTTTTTTCTCACACCCTTGTTTTTTCAATTTAATGTGAATTCCAATTTTTAGTCCAAAATTTCATTAAAGTTTTTTTTTTCATTGAAATTTCCATATCCCTTTAATTTTGGGCAAAACTAGTAGATATTGCAACTTTCCTTAGGTTAAAATAATTCATGGGATGGCAAGCTAAGATACTAAAAGGATGGTGGATGATGTAGCAACATAGAAATGGTGGAAAAACCTTATATTGTTACTAGGGGAAAGAATTCAATTCAAACATTGAACACAATAATGTAAAAACCTCCTCCAAAACCATTTCAAAAATTTGATATCTTGTGGCCACTTCATGTAACAAATGGACAATTGACCTTGTATAATCAAAAGAAAAGTATAGTAATTCAAAGAGATCATATTGAAGATTTGTGAAATGGGAAAGAAACAATGAAAAATTCCTTTGCAAGTTTATAGGGACAAATGATGAAATCAAATCCTACCCCCAAACACATTGAAACACCCAAAATAAATAATACATCACATCTTTAAAGGTGAAGAAACAAATAACATAACATTCACTTTATAAAAAATTGGAATTTTGCATTTTTGGAATGATTCATATTTTATAATGATTTGTTAAAATTTAACAATGTTATTTGTGAAAGTCTTAAAATTAGGTTTTTTTTTTTTTTTTTTTTTTTTTTTTTAATTTATAATATTTTTTT
>Ga0116231_10012737_pt1 | contig 12192 bp, 4 predicted proteins | sample S1TSphgellanicum_2_FD_89695 | JGI IMG/M metagenome (GOLD analysis project Ga0116231, IMG submission 89695) | Host-associated microbial communities from peat moss isolated from Minnesota, USA - S1T2_Fd - Sphagnum magellanicum MG | ecosystem: Host-associated > Plants > Peat moss > Unclassified... | reverse complement strand
TGTTAAATTCCATGTTTTGCAAAAGCAAACACATGTTCTTTCAATTCCATTGCTAAGGATGTTAAATTCCATGTTTTGCAAAAGCAAACACATGTTCTTTCAATGCCATATCTCCAGACATCACGATGACAAATGGATATTCCATTTACAATAAATGGTACCCACACTTTGGGTGCCAACATAGTATGGTCAACAAAGGGCTTGGTGGTCCTCCTCTTTTGATTATATGTTCATTTTATAGGTAGAGGGTGTTAGTGGCTTTTTAGAAAGTTCAGGCAACCATTATCTTACGTTGGGCAGTTGTGGCAACATGAGAAGCCTTTTCTAGGCTTGGTGTCCTTTTAGGTTTTTCACCCATCTCCTTGCACGATTTGTTTTGTGCTACTAGTGATGGGTTTAGGTCCTAGGTTTCAGGTTTTCTCCTATTAAGGGTCCCCATTGTGGGTTTTGCATTTTCAGTTGTGGTCTTTTGTTTGGATTTTTGTCCCTTTTTTTTTTCTCTTGTTCCCTTGCCGGGTGGTTTTTCTTCAAATATTTATTTAGTTATTTGAAAAAAAACACACACAAAAAATGAAATTGTTTTGTCTTTTGATATTCAACTATTTTCAATTTTTTGGTCATCTCACCACCCATCACCAAATACTTTCACTCTAAAACAACAAGGTGTGCAAATATGACTAAATTTATGCTTATGATTAAACATAAAAATCACATCATGATCATATGCAAAAAAACTTAAAACACAAATTTTCATAGCCCAATGTTTAGTCATAGCAAAATTTAAAACACCCATACAATTGTGTATGTTCTATAACCAACAAACCTTAACACTAAATGGGTGTTTGGTTGTAGGCATGTGTTTGGTGATGGGCTTCTCTACCCTAGTTTCTTTTTTTTTGGTGGGGCCTTTTTTCTTGTGTTAGATGGTTCTTTGCTAAAAAATTTCTCATTTTAAATGGAATCTTGATGTGAATATCCAATATTTGTATGAATATGTCATATCAACTAGTATGATTTTGTATATTCATGTTCATACTTGGATATTTCAAAACATGTAAGTTGATAAATAGATTTGTTCAATATGTCTATTCACGAAGAACATTTGAATAATCATGTTTTTACCCACTGTTCAAATTGAAAAAATATTTGAAAAATTACCCAATTGGTATGTTAAAGCAAACGAATTCACAAACATTAGTAATTAACACTTATTTTTTAAAAACTTATTTGTTTATATATTCTAGTGTTTTTTCCCCCCATTTCAATGGAATTAAATTTTCACAATATAACTTGCCCACTTACAAATGGGTTTTTTTTTTTTTTTTTTTTTCCCGAATTTTGTCAAGTAGGTGGACTAGGTATTGAATAATGATCATCCACAAGAGAAATGAGCCAAATTTGGCTAAAGCTCATCCAATAAAGTATATATTGTTTTTATAGGATTTCACTTTGTTTTGGTGACCTTTATGAACTCATGCTCTAAAATATGATAATTTTGAATTTTTTCCCTTTAAATATAACAATGTTTGCACTTTTAAATTTTTAAAATTGTAGTGTGAAAATTTGCCCCCCAAAAAAATTTCTTAACATAGTACATGTTCAAGTTTTTATATATTATTTTAAAGAAATATCTACCCAAAATGTTGAAAATTAATGAAATTATTTGCCTATTGATTAAAAAAAATTGGGAATTTGAGATAGTTGTGGGGGTTATATTTGAGATTTTTTTTCATTATTCAATATCTAATATGTAGATGATTTACCAACCACTTATCTACCATATTTAACAACAATTTTAATATTATCAATTAATTTACAAAATTCCATGTCAACAAGAAAATATACCAAAAATATTACCATATATATATCACAAAAAAATCTTGAAATTAAAAAATAAAAAAAAATTTAACCCCATGGGTGATGGCTCATTGGTATAGCCCTTTCTATGACCTTGGGACTAAAGAAAAGCCCTAGGTTCAAACTTAGTGGGTGTAGGTGAAATTCCTCCTAGCCCTTGTCAACAAGCTTGACTTGGGGGTTCCATTAGCTTGTTAGGTTGGATGCCTTATTGTGTTTAAAAACTTTTTTTATAGAAGGTTTAACATTTCCAAAGATAATGTAATTTGTGCTAAAGCTGTAAAGGTATTATGACATTATTAATACCACACCTAAGATTAATCTTCATCGTTTTTTAGATTCATATGTTTACAAGTCAGATGTTTCATATTATGTTCTTGGTCATAAGTTTAGTGCTTAGAATATTTGGGCTTCACATTGTTACACATTACAAGTGATGATTTTCCTTCTTATTATGTTTCCAAACGATTATCGATAATTCATCATTATTTATGTTAATGTCAAATTTATTTTTAATTAATATAAATATTATGAACATGAAAAGGCACATTTTAATTTGTCTTTTCATATCCATGTTGGTTGGTAAAGAAAGAGGTGAAATAGTTACAAAAACAAAATATAATTATTAGGGGGAAAATGAGATAAGTTAAAAACAAAGAGATAGTTATTAAGAAGGAAATGAAGTAGTTATATTTGGAAATGTCTCTAGCATTGTCTGAGGACGACCCTAGGAAGGACTATGCAAAATCAATAAGGAGATCACCAAAAACTATTGAAAATCAGCCATATATTAGTTTTTCGAAATTCTCATCACTAGAATTTTGATTTTTGAAAAAAAAATTAAACTTAAGGAAAAAATTAGTGGAAGAGCAATAGGTTTAAGAAACCATATGCCTATGTTAGAACATTTCAACTTTAGTAGTTTTGAAGTTTAATTATTGTTCAAGAGCTACTTGGAGTAGCTATTTCATAATATTGCATAATGAACTTTTGTGATGAACATTAAAATTGTTGTTGTCAATTGAATGTGTTATAATGCATGCTCTATAACCAAATTTTACTTGAAAACAATTTGTGTTTTATAACCATTCAACTATTAATTTTGAACATAAGTAGCAAACTAAAATTGCATTAACCTATGTTTTCTAACTAGCAATACTTCCACTTTGCAATCACAATAGACATTCATTTAGAATATCAAAATCTCCAACCAAAAAAAAACACCTTGGTAAGGCCAAATCGAGCCCTACATTTTGAGAACATCCTACACATAATGACAACTATCATTATTGTCATTTATCAATTTACTTCATATTTATTTTTGTTTTACACATTTTTCTACACAATGTTTCTCAAAGTCCCAATGTACCAACTTTCTTATCAAGATCCAAAGGAATTAATGGTGAAACCTTATACCATGTGTTGAGTATAAAAGGAAATAGAATAAACATCCTATCCTGAAGAGTTAGGGTTAGTTCTCAAGCCATTGCACACAAATTGGTTCCCAATTCAAGCCAAAATTGTATCCCAACTCCTACAAAGATGCAAATGCTCTTTCCCTCTTGATTATATCCCATTAACAAGAGAGAGGTGCAAATGAGTTTTACTTTCAAAGTGTGAATGGAGATGATAAACTCTTATGAAAGGGGATTTCTCACTCTTTGCAACCACATTTTTAGGTTTTTACTTTGTCCTTTGGACCCATTCAAAGCTTGTGTGTCTGCATCTTGACAATCCATTTTGAACATGTATGTGTAAGCCACCTCTTGTAAGCATGAGTTGCCTCTCACTCCTTCCACCTTGAGATCTGCATATCTTTAGGCTCATAAAACTTCATTGAATCACACAATCAAATAGCTTTGCCAAGAGCAATTGGCAGAAAGACCTGTGTGGTTTTAATGTGTTGATGAAACTTTGTTCATGAAGGGGCTACAGATGATCAGTTTATGGAGAGAACTCAAGAAATCCTTAAAATGTCCTTAAACTCTATTGAAGGAAAAGGGCACATAATTGTATGTAAAACCTGAGCCCCTTTTGTGTGTCTTTGGCGTTTTTACTATTCTAGAAATTTGTGGGGGGTATAATGTACATTCAAGTCATCCGGATGATGTTGTACCGATCTGTGCGATTACTCCAGACATACAATTGTGACATCATGTCGTCAACAAGTTCATCAAGCATCTCGTCAAAAATCAAATCCTCCATCTCTGTACCCAATTTGCCAAGCTCCGCTGACAAATCTAACCACATCTCGCCCTTTTGAGCGAAGTCCTTCTGGAAAATAGTGCAAAGGAAGTCACCGCCACATGCTGCTGCAGAAACAATTTCTTGGATTTCTCCCCAAACCTCTTGCACTAGTTTTTCGCCTGTGGATTTCTTGCGAAGAAGACATGGTGATGTTGACATCATTGTTCTCCATTTGTGTGGGTGGTGATTCAAATACCGGTTCAAAATTCTCAACAAAATGTCATTCACACTGTCAAATAAGATGCGGCGGTTGAGGGTGCGTTTTTTGTGGAGCATTTGTTGTCGTTCTTGTTCCTCATCTACATCACCAAGGTAAACATTTTGGGTGTTTGTGGATTCTTCCAAAAGCTCCAAATGCTCCTCGGTTTGATCATATACAAATGTGTTGATGATCTGCTGCCCTGACTCAGGAGGCCACAACTCATTCAGAGAGCTCCATTCTTCTTCAGTGACACCAGACACCACCATAATGTGCCTTACGTATCCCCTATCATCATCTTTCCTCATGAGCTGGAGAGATGCCAGCGAATGAGCAGCAGCAGGTGCAATTGGGATGGCACCTGTGATGTCAGTTATGTATGGCACCTGTATTTCCATTGTCGGTTTGTTGAGGTAAGAGTCTTGATCATCAAGGTCAAGTGATCGTGCAACTGCACTGAATAAGTCCTTGAGTGGATTATTGTCAGCATTCTCAGCCAGTGTATTCTCTTCAGAAGGATGCGCTGTTGTGGTTGACAAATTTCTTGCTACTGCAGAATTGCATGTTCTTTCTTGAGTTGTTGTTGCCCATGCTCTTTCAGTCTTAACTACTTGAATCCCATCTGCAATAGACAACAAATGCAAAGTGGATTGATGCATCGTTCAGACAGTTTGATGATGAAGTTCAAAGAAGAAACAGTTTGATGAGGAAGAGAGATACAAGAAGAAGAAGAAGATTCATGAGAGTATGGGTATTATTGTATGTTCACCATGAAAGCTGGAAACACAGTTTGCTTTTGCAAGCTCCAGGTCTGGTGTGAATTCGTGTTCCTGAAAATGAGTGTTATCAAGCACCGAGACTGGGCTCGGCTGCTCTGCACTTTCAACAAGTTGTCCACCCTCACACTCTTGGAGTGCATGAGGTTTCTTTACCAAAACTTCCTGTTGAGCATACATTTCACAAAGGCCACATAGCCAGAGATTCACTTCAGTTGCTATAGTCTCAAGAGCAAATCCATACCATGTCGAGCTTTGTACACAAAGATACATGCACTCCTCACGAGCTTCACATTGGAAAGAAACATGTAAATTCAAAGGGAATGATGATGATAATGATCCTTCCCACATACCTCTTGCTTTGGAACTCCGTAGGCTGTAGTAGCAGCAGCTGAGTTTTGTCCTATCAAGGAGGCAGCAGCACTGCCAGTCACCTTGCAATTGCCACCCCTGTAGGATTCCATGAGGTAGCTTTTGGTGCAAGGTGTTGTAGTTGAGTCTTGCAGCATGCACCACAGTGTCGCCTCTTCTTCTTTGTCTTGTTTGTCTTGGTGACCCAACAAGAGCTTCTTCTCTGTTGGAAGAGTTTTGACAACTTTTGGTCTGCAGTTGTCTAGTAATGAAAATGGAGGCGACATGACTACAACCAGCTCTGAAATCGGTATTCTCTCCAAGATCGGAGAGTCCATTTGGTTTGCACTTCCCTTGTACAGCAACTCTGCGGCTGACTCAAGTTTACCAGGATCATCATTGTTGTCATCGTTAGCATTGAGTTTTGTAACAGCAGCTGTACCCACCACTAATTCCATATTGGTAGAATGTGGAAATCGGGATTTGTCAACAGCTGCTTGTTGTTGTTTTTCACGAACTACTACTACCCTTCCACTTGTTGTATGCTTGTTGTTGCTTCGGGGAAGTGTGTTTTCCCCAGTCTTCCCACCAGTCTGAGATCTGCTCCAGGGCTCGGGTGAAACAGATCTCTCAGAGTAATTGGAGACAAGCCTAGAATCAGATTTGCTTCGTGTCAATGTCTTCACATTTGGAGGTGGCGGCTCAATGCTCACTTTCCTTTTCTCAAATTCTCTACCAGAATTCAACTGTCGTCTTGAGGCAGGTGTTGCAACTCTAGCATCTTCATGGTCTTTGGTGGTGGATTTTGCTCGCACTTTCCCACCACCACTATCAACTTGCGTAATCGTGCTACCAAATGCACTTTTAGTCATGCTGTTGTTGTTGTTGTTGCTGGGCTTCAAAGGACTTGTCTCTTTGCCTTGTCGGAGTTTTGTCACCAAGTAGGACTCTGATCTTGTTGTACCCTTGGGGGTCACATCATGCAGAGCTAACTCTGATACATCACTCGAGACTTTCACAGTGCGGGCAGCAGCAGGTACTGTGCGTTGGTGTCGGGATCTTGCATAAATTGGAAGAGCTTCTTTTGTATTCAGCCCATTCTTCAGTTCCTGGGATGAGGACCTTAATGGCTTCTGGCTCATTGCACCTCTAGCACTTGTGTTCCTTGTACTAACGCCCCTGCAATGGCAACAACATACACCCCCCATGTTCCACACTGAAAAAGACACAAGAAATAAAAGAGAAGACAAGCTTGCAGCTGGTCTGTGCTTGCTTGCAGTTGCTCCTTCTTCACAGGTTTTCCAAGCTGTGGTTTTCTTTTTTTTTTGGCAGAGGTGAGGAGATAATTGTATTGTAACATCATCAAGGCAAGAAGAGTAAAACAAACCTGTCAAGCTTTGCCCTGTCTCTTTCAGAGGCTTGAGTTGTAGCCAACATTGTTGGCATGCTGGATGCACACATTGTTGTTGACACACTTTCTGATTCTTCGCTTACAGGCAATTCCACACAAGGTCTCAAAGACAAAGGTAACTTGGAGGCAGTCTTCACAGAGACAGGTTTCATCACCACAATAGATGCACCTCCATTGAATGCTCGTTCTGCGTGAACTGACTCAGAAAGTCTTTTGTCCTTGAAGTTCAATGTCTCCTCATCATCTTCTTCTTCTACTGGTGGAACACCACCACCACCACCTCCATCTTGAATCGCTGTATCTTTTGGAGTTTCATTGTACTTGGACAGATCAAGGACCTGCTGTGACGGCAGCTTCACAAAAAATGACGTGGAGCACTCCTCCTGAGGTACCTTGTGTTGTTGGAACAGTGATCTTGCTACGCCTTCAGATTTCAGATCTTTGGTGTTGACAGTAGGAGAGTGAGGGTGAAGGAGACCTTTGAGACGCATGGCTTCCAGAATCTGTTTCAGCGTCTTGCGTTCCTGGATATAGTTCCGCAAGCGCAGTTGGCGTAAGCGTTGATCCATATCACCAGACAGAAATCCTTCAGGAGGCGGATGTTGAATTGCATGTTTTACTACTTGTGGCATCCCTTCCATCAGATTGTACTTTGGTGAACTTGGCAGGGGCTTTGGTGACAATACTGCTGCTTGTTGTTGTTGTCCAGTGTTCTCATACACTGGAGGACTCTCACAGTGGAACTGGTTGAGTGGATTTGAAGGCAAATTCCTCCTTGCTTGCTGGTGCTTGTCTCCTGGTGTAAGTACAGCAAAATTCAATCCTTGTATCAAAGATGTGTCTTTCAGCTGTGGAAGCTTGTCTGTAGGGTGCTTCGTGATGCTTTGAAAATTGTCGAAATTTGAGAGTGAGGAAGATTCCTCTGGAGCATAAGTGTGGGTATTCTTCCACTGCTGTTTGAACTCCCTTGCTGGAGACCTGCCACCAGGATGGGGCACTGGAACCACATCAAAGTTGGGAAGATTGTCAAGACCCATCAATCGAGCGACAACAGTTGATGCACGTGACCTATATGATGTGCCTTCACCATTGCCTTCCCAGAAGAGCTCCCTCTCTCTCTTTTGTGAACAGTCTGTGGCAGTCTCAACATCAGGGAGATGATGTGAAGTATGATGACCAGCCAGATCCCCAACCAGACTATGATTCTTGCTGCTGCGGGTTGTTGGTGGTGGTGCATCTCTTCCATCAGTCGAGAGACGATTCTGCATCGCTGATGGTTGACTCACTTGTTCAAGTCTTCCATCTACTGAAAGCCTTGATGATGACAATGACGATGGTGACATAGCCACTTTAGACGCATCAAGAGACATTAGCCTGGAAAAACCACCTTTCTTCCCATCCAAAAACATTTGATCCTTATCTCTCCTTGCACCACCACTGCCACCTCTTGGCATTAACTTCATCTCCCTGAAGTCAAGCACCTGTGCTGCGGGAGCTGCCATGCTCCACCCCTCAACAGGATCACAGCCATGGTTTCCAAGGGAAGAAGAGAAACTTTGTGGATGATGATCATCACTGATGGACACTTGTGAATTGCCATTATTTTGTGATGATGATAAGTGTGGGCCTTCTCTGAGTTCTACTGTCAGCCGCTGCGGCGGCAACCCATCTCTTCCACTATTGCTCCAGCTCCTAGAGCTTTCAGCAGACCTGTTGTTGCCAGAAAGCTGGTTATTATCCCTGACATCTGCTAACCATGCATCTTGAGCTAAGTGAGCCAAAGCAAGCGACAATTCAAGCTCCTCCTTTGGAGGCAGCTCTGGAGAATCCTTGTGTGACCTTGTACCATCCTTGAATGAAGAAGATCCAGGAGAAGCTTCTTGTTGTTGGTTGATCTTGTTGGTGGTGGTGGTGTTGTTATCCACTGCTGCCTTTGGTTCTCTCCTCAGGAATGATCCTTTGAAAATGCCTCTGAAATCACGAGATGCTGTTTTCTTCTCTTTCTCCTCAGGCTTTGCTGGCAGCATTGTTCTCTTGACGACAGAAGCTGCCCTGGCTGACACTGCCAATGGAGAAGAATCCGAGTTGCTTTGTTGCTGCTGCTGTTGAAGGAGACCACTGCTGAATGAGTTTCCAGAGGGTTCTTCTTCTTTTGCATCAACAGGTTCTGCAGAGCTTTCGGTGGCAGGAGCCTCTTCTTTGAAATAGAAAGATAGCCCAGGTTTTGGTCTAGAGTCCAATGAGATGCGAGCTGGTTGTGGTTTCTGGTTACCTGCCAAGAGCTGTGCATCTTTGTTCTTTTCAGCCAAGGACTTTGCTACTTCACCGTTGTCAACAGATGCCCTACGAGCATCCACTCTCGGTGTCTCCATTCCTGCCTTTGGTTTAATAAGACCTCCATCCAGTGTAACCCTCCTCTGTGCTGCTGCCGCTGCTGTTGCCACTGCCGCCACATCTTGAAACTGGGACAGCATGAGCAATAAAACCCAATTCATCTTCTTCAGTAAATCTTCTACCAAAGTGAATACGGAGATGAAGAAAAACAAAAAAACTAGCATCATCATCACAACAGACAATTGCCCAATGCGCATGCACAAGAAACAGGCCAGTTTAGAAAAATCCCCACTAAGGATCTCTGAAGAAGCTAGACTCTCTAGTCAAAAGAGCCACAAATCTGTGTCACCCAAGCTCTGAAGAAAGCTGCAACTCTCTCCAAAAAGGCACAAACAACTCCACAAAAGCTCTCAACTCTCAAAAGATCCAACAACAGAGAGAGCTGGGAGAAGAAGAAGAAAGGTTCATACCATGTAGTATGCAGGAATAGCGCTTGGATCCTGGCTCCCAGCATGTCCTGCTCATGGAACACACACACACACACGTACAGAGGAGCATCATCATCATCATCATCACCAAAGAGAAAGTGTGCATGGAAAATGAAGAACTAGGACATGAGGGAAGAAAGATGGAAATGCAGTAGTACCATTGCCACTGCCTTTCTTGGCACCATTCTTGCGACCAAAGAGATGGAAGATTCCCGTCATAACAACTCCCAGCTCTTGCTGATGCTGCTGCTTCTTCCTTGCTTCCTTCCACTAGGTACTCTCTCTCTCTCTCTCTGTGGCTTGCTTGCTTGCTTCAATGTCTGTGAATACTAGCAATGTGACGATGATCCCAGAGTGTTGTTTTTGTAGTACAAGCTTCGTTGCTTGCTGCAGTGAATATAACTAGTACTGTTGCCAAATGCTGAGGGAGTAGGTCTCCTTGAACCCCTCGGCTTCCTCCTCATCCATCTACAACCAGCAGCCATTTCCCAATCTGGAATGGAATTTCACAACTGCTTGCAAGCAGGGATGATCGCGGGAACTAGCTGCAGCAGCTCTCGGCCACGAAAATCATCGTCAAGGATTCTAGACAAAAGAGAAAATGGTTTGTTGTTGATTTACAGGTCTGTTGAAAGATAGATAGGTAGATAGATAGATACGCAATGCAAAAAGGAAGATCCGGAGCTTCTTCTTCGTCTTCGTCTTCTTCTTCACCACAAAACTCGGAGGACCCGCGAGACTGCACGACAAACAGAGACCCAGTTGCGCACTGTTTTGCGTGCAGAAGCAATCGACACTAGTCAGTGATTCCTCCTCCTCCTCGCAGCTGCTAGAAAATATTTTTTTATTCCCCACAAGGTTGGCTTCACTGATCACGCACCTTCAATGCTCTCCTACTCTCCCCCGTCTCTCTCTCTCTCTCTCTCTCTCTCTCTCCCTTTCACGCGTTGTTATAAAGACTGGACATGGACACGGAAAAGGACAAAAGAAAACAAAAGAGGAGTACTTAATGCTATTGATCGCTGCACCACTTTCTGCATCATGCACTAATCATCATCATCAACCTCATCATCACCATCATCCTCACCAGCGATATGATGAGGAGGAGGAGGAAGAGAACGAGCCGGTGGTTCCTGCACATTCCTTCTTAATGCGAGCCCGAGGATCCTGCACACCGATCCTGGTGGTAAGACACCGACATTGTCGATACTCCCCCTGAAGCCACAACCTCTTCCTGTTGCACTCTTCGTCCATTGTCTACAACTGCCCAAACCACATCTATTGTTCCACTAGCTACAGTGTTTTATGTTCTTCTCCCCCCCCCCCTTCAAAACCACCAAAACAACAACAACAACAACCACCTCTTTGACTACTACCACTACCACTACTACTACTGCTACTTCTCAACTTACAAACTTGCAAATCCCCATTGCAGCAATGCATACATCAAGCCGCTATTGCTATCCTTGGACCTTTTCTCTCTCTCTCTCTCTCCGCCACCTTTGGGGGGCGCTACCGCAGATTTTACCGCCCAGCTTTACTGCCGCTTGCCTGTTGCTGATTCCCGGGATCTCTCTCTCTCTCTCTCTCTCTCTCCAAATGTGACGACACTACTTTGCGCTGCAACATAGGATTTGTTTTGGTTGTGGAGATTTGGGTTATCATGATTCATTCACGAATACGATTCCATTCTCTCATTGTAATTTCTCGCCCGCTCTTCCTCCCTCCCCCATCATCGCCCCACTCATTCAGGCTCGGCGACACAATCATCACGCACAGTTCCCACGACTGTCGCTCGCTCGCTCGCTCGCTCGCTCGCTCGCGTCCTCCTCCCCTCTCCTCTACATACATACATACGTACATAAATACATATGTAAATATGTATGTATGTACGTAAAACACGTATGTACATTTATACACATGTGTATTTATACAATACCTGAAATACGTACTTACACGCATGTGTGTGTACTTTCACACGTACAAGAAGAGTGTACAATACATCGATAGATAGTGGGATACGTACATACCGGATTGGCCACCATAAAAAGACTGGAGTTTTGGAATTTTCAGAATCTACCCGGACCAAAATTGGGTTGAACTAAAAATGAGTTGATTTTTTCAAATTTTTATCAATTTTTGTTGTCAGTAAAAACAAAGAAGAAGCCGAAAATATTTATTTATTTATTTATTTATTTAGGTTTAGTAAATGATTTGATTTATAATTGTGAGGACAAGAAAACTGAAGGTGTTTTTTTTTTCCTTTGTTCTTTTTCTTTTTCTTTTTTTCTGTTTTCAGCGGATTGATTTTTTTTTTAAAAATTTAGTGTTTTGCACTATTATGTGCACAATTAAGTGAATGTGAAAAATAAAAAGTTTATTTAAATGTTTGAGTCAAATTGTTTGTTTCAATACTTATTGGCACAATCTACCTTAATGTACTATGGAAATGGTCTTTTTTTTTTTTTTTTTATAAAAAAAAAATAAAATCAAATGAAAAAAATTTAAGGGAATTTTTATATGGGGGGT
>Ga0116231_10012736_pt1 | contig 12193 bp, 10 predicted proteins | sample S1TSphgellanicum_2_FD_89695 | JGI IMG/M metagenome (GOLD analysis project Ga0116231, IMG submission 89695) | Host-associated microbial communities from peat moss isolated from Minnesota, USA - S1T2_Fd - Sphagnum magellanicum MG | ecosystem: Host-associated > Plants > Peat moss > Unclassified... | reverse complement strand
TTGAGCCGATATTGACGATCACGCCTGCCGAACGCTCCAGCCAAGGCTGGGCGGCGTGTGACGTCCGCACAATCGACATCATATCCACCTCAAAGGCGGTATGCCAGCCGCTCTCATCATCGGCCCGGCCAAAGCCGGAGGCATTGTTGACGAGGATATCGATGCCGCCCAAGGCGGCGGCGGCGGCCTCGATATAATCATGAATGGCTGCCGCATCCGACAGATCACATATCGCGGCATGGGCCGGGCCATAGGCTGCGAGCTCCTTGGCTGTGGCATCAAGGGCTGCCGCATCGCGGGCGCAGATTGAAACCGCGGCGCCGCTGCGGGCAAAAGCCAGTGCAATGCCGCGGCCTATCCCTCGGCTGCCGCCGGTGATAATGGCGCGTTTTCCAGCGAAATCGAACATCAGTGGCGTGTCCCTTTTGACGGCTTTTTTCTCAGCATGACTCAAACCCGTTCCGCCCCCGCCGCAACCGAGTTTTTATGATAAAGCCATGACCCGCGATCGATCGCCGGCATTTCCCCACGGCCGGCACGTGATTTCGGGTCACTTCCGCATACGAAAAATTCGGTTGCGCCCGCAAGCTGATGCTTCGCATCCTGAACCAATGGCAAGGCTTGGCGGCGATATTTCCGGCGCATCAATTTGGTAACGGCGATCACGCCCTTTGCGCTGCATATCAGCGATCGCGCGATCGCAGACTTGCATGAACGCCTGGACCGGACGCGCTGGCCGGATGAGCTGGACGCCGAGCCTTGGGCCTATGGCGCCAGCTTGGCTGAGCTGCAGCGGATGATGCAGCATTGGCGGCATCGGTTCGACTGGCGGCAAGCCGAAGCCGGTATCAATGAACTGGGCAATTACAAGGCCAGCATCAATGGCCATGATATCCATTTTATCCATAAGCGCGGGCATGGGCCAAATCCTTTGCCGTTGCTCATCTGCCATGGCTGGCCCGGCTCCTTTGTCGAAATGCTGGATATCATCCCGCTGTTGACCGACCCCGCGCGTCATGCTGGCGACAAAGCGGATTGCTTCGATGTCATCGTACCCTCGATGCCCGGCTATGGATTTTCAGGCCGCCCGCAAAAACCCGGCATGACCCCGCTATCCATGGCCGCGCTCTATGCCGAGCTGATGGCGTCGTTAGGGTATGAACGCTACGCTCTGCAAGGCGGCGATTGGGGTGCCACCGTTACCACGTTGATCGCCCGCCATTGGCCAGAGCGGATCGATGGCCTTCACCTCAACTGGATTCCAGGCTCCTATCAACCGCCGCAGGGCAATGGCGAGCCAGCGTTTTCCGCTGCCGAGCGGGATTTCCAAGCGGCCATGGCTGCTTCGGCCAGCAGCGGCAGCAGCACCCATGTCGGCATCCACGCCTCCCGCCCGCAAACACTCGGCTACGGGTTGAACGATTCTCCGGTGGGTTTGGCCGCCTGGCTGATCGACAAATTCCGGATGATCGCCGATTGCGACGGTGATATTGAATCGGCCATCCGCCTGGACCGGCTGCTCACCAACATTTCCGTCTATTGGTTTTCGGAGACCATCACCTCCGCCATTCGGTTGTATAAGGAAGCCCGCGCACAGCCACTCAAATTCGCGTCCGGTGAACGTATTTTGCCGCCGCTTGGATTTGCCGCTTTTCCGGGTGAGGTCGCGGTGCCGCCGCGCGAATGGGTCGAGCGGGTCTATAACCTGCAAAGCTGGACCGAGATGAAACGCGGCGGCCATTTTGCGGCGATGGAGCAGCCACAGGCTTTGGCTGAGGACATTCGTAATTTTTTTAGAATCCTCCGAAAAAATCAAAAATGACATCTCACCGCGGGCAGGAAAATGATCGAGCCGTTTGAAATCGCAGTCGAGGATGAAGTCCTGCAGGATCTGAAGACCCGGCTGCGGCAAACCCGTTTCGCACCGGATTTTGGCAATGCGGATTGGGGCTATGGCACCAATGGCGACGACCTGCGCGAGCTTATCGGCTATTGGGCAGAGGGCTATGATTGGCGCAAGCATGAAAGCGAGATGAATGGCTTCGCGCATTTCCGCACCGTGATTGACGAGGTGCCGGTGCATTTCATCCATGAGCGCGGCCGGGGGCCAAAGCCAATGCCCTTGATCATGACGCATGGCTGGCCGTGGACATTCTGGGATTTGCAAAAAGTGATCCGCCCGCTCACCGACCCGGCGGCTTTCGGCGGCGACCCGTCGGATGCTTTCGACGTTATCGTGCCGTCTCTGCCCGGCTTCGGGTTTTCCACCCCGCTCACCGCAACGGGGGTCAATTTCGTCCGTACCGCCGATATCTGGATGAAGTTGATGCAGCAGGAACTGGGCTACGATAAGTTCTTCGCGCAAGGCGGCGATTTCGGTGCCTTTGTTACCGCTCAGCTCGGTCATAAATATGCCGATTCCGTGCCCGGCATTCACATTCACCTGGCCGGCCCGCTCGGCATGATCACCGGCGGAATGCCCGATGACTCGATGTTCAGCCCCGATGAAGCGCACTGGCCCGCGGCGAATGCCTTATTCTTCGACCAGGAGAGCGCCTATTCGCGGCTGCAAAGCACCAAGCCGCAGAGCTTGGCTTACGGCATGAACGATTCGCCGGCCGGGCTGGCTGCATGGCTGCTGGAGAAACGCCGGCGCTGGAGTGATTGCGGCGGCGACGTGGCGCGCCGGTTCAGCAAGGACGATCTGCTTACCAGCATGACCCTGTATTGGGTAACGCAGAGCTTTGGCACCGCCGCGCGATTCTACGCTGAAGCGCGCCGCAACCCCTGGACGGCGTCGCATGACCGCAAGCCGGTGGTACAATCGCCCACCGCCGTCCTGTTGTTCGAGAAGGACATTGTGAAACTGCCGCGACGCTGGGCGGAGGGTTATTACAACCTCAAACGCTGGAATGTGGCCCCTGTCGGCGGCCATTTTGTGCCGATGGAGGAGCCGGAAATACTGGTGAATGATCTGCGGGCCTTCTTCCGGGAGCGGCGTTGAACGCCGCGCATCGCCGCAGCCTGATTTCACGGCTTGAATGAGGCATCCACATTTGAACATACAAAAAAATGGTTTGTGGCTAAATGCCGGAGCCCGGAATGTGGGGTATAATAAGTGCCGGAGCGGTCGGCGGGCGTGCTGCCCGCCTTTTTAACCATGTCCGGCACGTAAAACGACGGTCTGAGGAGATTGAGGATGGATGGTGATCACGGCAAAATTCCCGCCGGTACCGTGGCACTCGGCGCTGCGGCGAGGGCTTTCCTGGCCCGCCCCAAACATCTCCTGATCGGCGATAAATGGCTTCCCGCGCGCTCAGGTGAAACATTTGAGGCGTTTAATCCGGCCACCGAAGAGAGCATCGGCAGCTTTTCTGCCGGCGCGAAAGCCGATATCGACGATGCGGTAATCGCCGCGCGCCGGGCGTTTGAGAATCCGAACTGGTCGGCGATCAGCCCGCATCAGCGCAGCACCTATTTGCTGAAACTGGCCCGGCTTCTGCAGGAAAACGCCGAGGAACTGGCCCAGCTTGAATCCCTGAACAATGGCACGCCGCTGGTAATCACCCGCGGGCAGATGCTCTCCAGCGCCCAGACCTTTGAATATTATGCCGGCTGGGCCACCAAGATTTATGGTGAAACCAACCCGTCCGATGCGGCTTTCTTTAATTATACCCTGCGTGAGCCGCTGGGCGTTTGCGGGCTGATCGTGCCGTGGAACGGGCCGATTTCCAGCGCCGCATGGAAGCTGGCGCCGGCGCTGGCAACCGGCAATACCTGTATCCTGAAGCCGGCCGAACAAACACCGTTGACAAGCCTCCGCCTGGGCGAGCTGTTTCTGGAAGCCGGCTTTCCACCCGGCGTGGTAAATGTCGTGACCGGCTTCGGCGAGACCGCCGGCGCGGCGATTTCGGAGCATCCGGACATCGACAAGGTTGCCTTCACCGGCTCAACCGCCGTTGGCAAGATGATCGCCCGCGCCGCCAGCGGCAATTTGAAAAAGCTCAGCCTGGAACTTGGCGGAAAATCACCGAACGTGATTTTCGAGGACGCCGATCTCGACAAGGCAGTGGCAGCCAGCGTCGGCGGCTTTTGCGCTCTGTCCGGCCAGATCTGCGTCGCCGGAAGCCGGATTTTCATCCAGGAAAAAATTTACGACGAAGTCGTGCAGCGGCTTGCCGATTATACGGCGAATTTCAAGGTGGGCGATCCGTTCGACCCGACGACCACCATGGGCCCGGTGGCTTCCGCCGAGCAGTTCCAGCGCGTCACCTCCTATTTCGACATTGCCAAAGCCGATGGCGCGCGCATCGCCGTTGGCGCGGCGACGCTTGGCGGCAAAGGATATTTCATTAAGCCTACCCTTTACGCGGATGTGCGGAACGGCATGCGCATTGCGCGGGAAGAGGTGTTCGGCCCGGTTGCCGCGGCCATCCCATTCAAGGATGAGAATGACGCGGTGCTGCAAGGCAATGATACCATTTACGGTCTCGCCGCGGCGGTATGGACGAAAGATGTCAAGCGGGCGCATCGCGTCGCCCGCGCCTTAAAGGCCGGCACGGTCTGGGTGAACACTTATTTGAAAGTTGACCCCATCTCCGGCTTCGGCGGCTACAAGCAATCCGGCGTCGGGCGCGAGCTTGGGCCGCACTCGATTGACGCATATACCCAGATGAAGAGCGTTTATATTGATCTGGCTGGCTAACCGGCTCGGCTGCGGGAGAGGGACAACAGAATGACAAAAATGATGCGCGCTTTGCAGATTCTGCAAGCCGGCGAGATGCCGGAAATCGTCGAAGTGGCGCTGCCCGAGCCTGGCCCCGGACAGGTGCGCCTGCGCACCGCTGGCTCCGGTCTGTGCCATAGTGATTTGAACGTCATCCATGCCAAACCTGCCTATTTTCCTCTGCCCTTGACCATCGGCCATGAGCCGACCGGCTGGGTGGACGCGGTTGGCGCCGGCGTTAAATCCATCCGTGAGGGCGATGCCTATGCGGTGTATTTTCCATGGGGCTGCGGCCATTGCGGGCGCTGTGCGCATGGTCATGAAAATATTTGCGAGGAACAATTCACCGGGCCCGGTGCCGGCCAAGATGGCGGAATGGCCGACTATATTCTGGTCGATGATCCCCGGCATCTGGTGCCGCTCGGCACGCTCGATCCCATCGCCATGGCGCCGCTGATGTGCGCCGGGATCACCACCTATCACGCCATCAAGGACTCGCTGATGCGGATGACGCCCGGTTCCACCGTCGTGCTGATCGGCATTGGCGGGCTTGGCCATATCGCCATTCAAATTTTGCAAGCGATGACTGCGGTACAGATTATCGCGGTGGATAACCACGAAGAGAAGCTGAAACATGCGCTTGAGCTCGGGGCGCATCATGCCCTGAAACCCGGCCCCGATGCGGCATTGCAGATCAAGCAGATCACCGGCGGCATTGGCGCTGCGGTCGTGCTCGACATGGTGGGCAACGATGCGACGCTGGCACTCGGCGCGAAAGTGCTGGCCCGGCGGGGGGAGTTGAAAATTATTGGCGTTGCCGGCGGAACCTTGCCGGTACGGTTCCAGGACATGGCGCGGGATTCTTCCGTGACGGTGCCTTACGCCGGGACCTTGCCGGAATTGTATGAGGTTCTGGAACTGGCGAAATCCGGCCTCATCGTACCGGAAGTGGAAAGGGTAAGTTTCGATAACGTACTCGAAGCCTATGACCGTCTTGACCACGGAAAACTGCGTGGCCGCGCCGTGCTGGTGCCGACGCTATAGATGTTGAACAAGGGGCTCTTTTTGAAAAAAAATAGAACCCAAAGACGTTTGTTTATCCTGCAAGGGGTGGCTTCGCCAACGAGGCAAAAAGTTACAAGTTCGGCAGATAATTAAAAATACTGGAAACGCCCATGGTCAACCAAGATGGCGGGCTGCGGCACCCAACCGCAAAACTCGCCGTGCTGATGAGCGGCAATGTGCTGATGACGCTGATGATCAGCTCGGTAATGCCGGCTTCCAGCGCCATCGCCCGGAATTTCAGTGCGCTTGGGCAAGTTGACCTGCATGCCCAAATTCTGCTGCTGGCACCTTATATCGCGCTGATCTTCGTTGCCCCTTTGATCGGCGTCCTGATCAAGACCTATGGCCGGCGGGTGCCGCTGCTGGCCGCAATCGGGCTTTATGCCTGTGCCGGTGCCGCGGAATTGTTCACCAATGGTTTCTGGGCGCTGGTTGGCGAACGCGTGCTGCTGGGCGCCGGCGGCGGGGCGATCACCACCATATGCATGACGCTGGCCGGGGATTATTTCACCGGCGCCAAACGGACCTGGGCGGTGGCGCTGGTGGGCATGGCAACCGCACCGGGTTCGGTCGTGGTGCTGTTAATCAGCGGCGTGCTGGTCGATTGGGGTGGCTGGCATATGGCATTTGTCCCCTATCTGCTGGCGATACCGGTATTTTTTGCGGCCCTATTCCTCATCGAGGAACCCGCCGTCCCGGCTGAGGTGATGACCAGTAGCGGCACGCTGCCACGCCTTTTCTGGCTGCTTTGCGTAGTCACGATATTTGAAGCCTGCACCGCCATATTACCGGCCGTGCAACTGCCCTTTCTGCTCAGCGCGATCGGGATCACCCATGCCACCACAGCCTCGATCCTCATCGCGCTTTCCTCTTGCGTGGCGGTTGCCGCCGGCAGTCTTTATCCGATCATGCGTCGGTATCTCTCTATCAACACCGTCCTGATCGTGATTTTCGCTACGGCCGCGGTTGCATATATTGGATTCTTCATCGCCAAAGACGTTTATGGCATCGGCCTTGCGTTGCTGATTATTGGTTTGCCGACCGGGCTGATGATTCCGCATTTTTCCTCGGTGGCCATTGAACGCGCTTCGGCTGAGGCGCGGGGCAGGGCAGTAGGATTGATCACCAGTTCGATCTTCATCGGCCAGCTCTCCATTCCACTGGTCGTCGAACCGTTGCATGCGGCATTGGGCATGAAAAACATGTTTTTGGTCCTGGCGCTGGTGCTTGCCTCCGCCAGTCTCCTGGCCGCTTTTATCCCGCGCTTCAGTAAGCTGCAGCATGCCCCAGGTTGAATCGAACCACATCAGAACAGCTCCGCGCATTTTGCAAACGCCCAGACAAGAGAGGTGTAAACACATTGGCAAATTTTGTATTGATCCATGGTGCGATGCACGGCGGCTGGTGCTGGGAGTTGGTGGCGCCACAACTGATCCAGCATGGGCATCGTGTGGTGGCGCCGGACCTGCCGGGGCTTGGCGGCAGCAATGTTCCCCCAGCCGAAGTGACGCTTGAAAACTGGGGCAAATTTGTTGCCGATATTTTGAACAACAGTCCCGGACGGACGATTCTTGTCGGCCATAGCCTCGGCGGTATCGCAATCAGCCAGGCGGCCGAATATGCGCCTGCGCAGGTCGCGGCCTTGGTGTATGTCACGGCGGTGCTGCTATCGGACGGCTTAGCCTCCAAGGATCTGCCGCAGGAAAAATCCCGCGTCGAGGTAACGCTTTCGGCCGATGGACAAACGATTTCGGCGGCACCGCAAGCGGCGGTCTCGGCGTTTTACGGTGAGACACCGGCGGCATGGCGAGAAGCTGCGCTAGCGCGCCTGGTGCCTCAGCCGGTTGCAATATCCCGCATGCCCTTGCAGTTGAGTGCCGGGCGTTACGGCACGGTAAAACGCGCCTATATCGAATGCCTGCGCGACCAGGCTTTAACGATCGACGTGCAGCGCAAAATGCAGGCGGCACTGCCCTGCGATTTTACCGCCGCAATCGATACCGACCATTCACCATTTTATTCGCAGCCCGAGACGCTGGTAAAGCTGCTAATGGAGATTGCGGCCAGGTTTGACTGACAGTATGGCCTGAAAGATCCAGCGTTCTCGATCGCGCCCATTGCGCGAATATCCGCGCGAAAAACAGAGCAGGAACGCCACAAAATCTCGTTTCTTCGCAATTTCGACAGATTATTTGAATTTCATCGTTTGATGAGAAAAACTCGTGACCTCGCGGATTTAGATCAACCTATAACATATCGTACCAATGGCTAGACATGGACTGCGTGTTGAACGGCCAGATGATCAGGGAAGATTGCCATGCCAGACGGATTTAATTTAGACCCGCGCAATATCGTCGATGCGGATCTCTTCGGCGCGGTCAAGCAGCGGCCGGAACCGTATATGACGGAATGGTCAACCCGCCCGCCGTTTTATGTGATGGTTGCCGGGCTGCCACAGGCAGTGCTGACGCGCTACGAGGATCAGAAGCCGGCCTATGAGGATTATGCCCGCTTCTCCAGCGCCAAACGCAAATGGCCTGGCACCGAAAAATTTTACTATTACCGCGGTCTGCCGATCATCACCGATAGCGACCCGCCCACGCAGATACGGCTGCGCCGATTGATGGCGCCGGCCTTTTCGGCGCGCAAGCTGGCCACCATGGAAAACAAGATAAAGGAATTCACCGCCCGGCGACTGGATGAGGTCGCGGAACAGGGAGAGGACTTCAATGTCGTCACCGATCTGACCCATCCGCTGGCGGCGTTTATTTTGCTTGGTTTATGCCTGGACCTGGAGGAATCCGTCTGGCCGATTTTCGTCCGTATTGCCCGCGGCATGGCTGCTTTTGGCCAGTTGGCACCCGGCTCCGAACCGCCGGCGGAATATCTTGAGGCCTGGGATGAGGGTTATAAATATTGCGGCGAGCTGATCGAAGAGCGCCGCCGCACGCCGAAGGATGATGTGGTCGGGAATATCGTCGCTGCCGGCGAGCAGGAAGGCCGCGTTTCCACCGAGGAGATGTTCGCCACCATGCTGGTGCTATTCACCGCCGGTTTCGGCGGCATTCAGAACACCGCTTCCTACACCCTTTGGCGGCTGTGCCGGGACCGTGCGCAGCTTGAGCTTCTGCAATCTGATCTGTCGCTGGTGCCAGCCGCGGTCGCGGAATCCGTCCGTATGGATACCAATGCCTGGACCGTGCTGCGCTGGGCAACCCAGGACTTTGAATATGCCGGGCTGAAATTCTTTGAGAACATGCCGATCCATTTCATGTGTGCCGCGCCGAATTATAACCCCGATGTTTACGAGGATCCGCAGCGCTTTGATATTCGGCGCAAGCCGCAGGATCTCCTGTCCTTTGGCCATGGGTTTCACCATTGCATCGGCTCGCTGCTCGCCAAAATGACCGGCCGGATTGCGGTACAGCAGGTGGTTGAGAAGTTTCCGCAGCTGCATCTCCCGGACCTTGATTTTTATCCTGAAATCATTGGCGGACCAAAAGAGCGCGGATTGCGCTCGCTGCCGCTGAAGATCGCGTGATGGTACCGCAATACAATGCGTTCGCCGGCCGCGTCGCCCTTGTCACCGGTGCGGCGACCGGCATCGGCCGTGCCTCCGCATTGGCGTTTGCGCAGGCCGGGGCCAGCGTTGTGGTCGCGGATATTGCGTCAGAAGCGGGCACGCAGACCGCCTTGGAAATTACCGAGGCCGGTGGCCAGGCGCGGTTTCTGCAAGTCGACGTGGCCAATGGTGATGCTGTCGCCGACATGATTCAACAAACAGTCAACTGGTATGGCAGGCTGGATTACGCCCTTAACAATGCCGGAACGCTGGCCCAGGAAGTCGCCATTTCGGAGATGGAGGATAGCGCATGGGACCGTGTCCTCGCGGTTAATCTAAAGGGCGTGTTCCTCTGCCTGAAACACGAAATCAGACAGATGCTGGCGCAAGGCGGGGGTGCCATTGTAAACACCACATCGGTCACCGCCTTCCGTACGGTGCTGAAATCCGCTGCATATTCCAGCAGCAAGGCCGGCATTGTCGCGTTGACCAGGATTGCCGCGGCCGAGAACGGACAGTTCGGGATACGCGTCAACGCCATTGCGCCGGCGGGAATCGATACGCCGATGCTTGCGGCCGGCTTGGGCGATGATGAAGAACGACGCCGCAACGTCGCTAAAACCCGGGTGATGCGGCGCCTTGGTGCGCCTGAGGAAGCCGCGCAGGCCGTGCTCTGGCTCTGCTCCGACGGCGCCTCCTACATCACCGGCCACACACTGGCGGTGGACGGTGGCGTCTTGGCTTCGCCCTGATCCGGTCGGTAAATTCGACTGCGTTCGCGCGGGCGGTGCCGCGCAACGCGTGGCCTTCTTGAAGCCGTCCTGCCCTTCAGCGTGGTCATGCCGTCGTAGCCGGCTCTACCTGGATTTCCCGCTGCTCAACGATATTCAATCCATATGCTTCCAGCCCGACGATGCTGCGCTTATGATTGGATAACAGGATCATATCCTTCACCCCAAGATCATTCAGAATCTGGGCGCCGATGCCGTAATCGCGCAAGGCCGGCGTCGACGCGCTGCCCTGGATCATCGCACGGATCTTCTCGGAAGCCGCGGTCGGCCGCGACTCCCGGATCAGCACAATCACCCCGCGCCCGGCCTCCCTGATCAGATTTCTGGCACCTTGCAGGCTGCCAAGATGTTCACCGACCAGCACATCATCCATCGTGTCCACGGCATGCATGCGCACCATGATCGGCGCCGGGTCGGAGAGATCGCCTTTGACCAGCACCATATGCTCGACATGATCGACCAGGTTTTCATAGGCGATCAGCAGCCACGGCTCGCCCACCTTGCTAGGTACGAAACCCTGCTCCACCCGCTTCACGAGTTTTTCGGTCCGGCGGCGGTGGCCGATGAGGTCAGCGATCGTGCCGAGCTTCAGGTTATGGCGTTGCGCAAAGGCAACCAGTTCCGGCAACCGGGCCATCGTGCCATCATCATTCATGATCTCGCAGATCACGCCGGCTGGAGTGAGGCCGGCCAGGCGGGCGATATCCACGGCCGCCTCCGTGTGGCCCGCGCGGACCAATGTGCCGCCATCGCGCGCCATCAGCGGAAACACATGGCCGGGGGTGACGATGTCGTCGCGGTTAAGTTCCGAGTTAATCGCCACCGCAATGGTGCGGGCGCGGTCCGCCGCTGAAATCCCCGTTGTCACCCCCTCGCGCGCCTCGATCGAGACGGTGAAGGCTGTCTCGTGCCTTGAGCCATTGGCCTGGCTCATCAGCGGCAGCCCAAGTCTTTCGCAGCGGGCTTTGGTCATGGCCAGACATATCAGCCCGCGGGCGTGCTTGGCCATGAAGTTGATCGCGTCAGGCGTTGCGAACTGTGCCGGGATGATCAAATCACCTTCGTTTTCACGGTCCTCATCATCCACCAGAATGAAAATCCGGCCGGCCCGGGCCTCATCAACGATTTCGGCAGCAGACGATATGTATTCACTCAAGCCGGATTTTTTTATCGCGTTCATCGTCAAACTCCTTAAGCTTTGAAAACCGGTTACCGAAAGCGCAAAGCCCCTTACCAGGACCAGTCTCAGTCTCGCCTATTTATTACGCGGCACCAACATAGCCGCCATCAACCGGCAGAGCATGGCCGGTGATATGCTCAGCGTCATCAGAGCACAGCCACATTGCGGCTTTCGCAATAACGATCGGCTCTGCAACCTTGCCCAATGGCCGTGTATGCTTAATCCGCTCCAGCCGGGCCGGGTCGGCCTCAATCGCCGCTTTCGCCATCGGTGTCGCAATTGCGCCGGGCAGAATCGTATTAACGCGCACGCCCGCACCCCCATATTCGACGGCAGCAATGCGGGTAAGCCCCACCACGCCAAACTTGCTGGCGGTATAGGCCGCGCAATTCGGCAAAATCCGCGTAGCGCAAACCGAGGCCGTGTTGACGATGGCCCCCTTACCCTGCGCGACCATCACTGGCAGCTCATATTTCATGCAGAGAAAAATGCCCTTCATATTGATATCAATAATCCGGTCCCACATCGCCTCTTCAACATCCGCAAGTTTCGAATTTTCTTCCATTATCCCGGCATTATTGAATGCGCAGTCCAATCTTCCATACCATTCAATGGTTTTATCCACCATGTTTTTAACGGATGTTGAATTACTCACGTCAACTTTCACGAATTTGGCCTCGCCGCCATTTCTGGTTATTTCATCAACCGTTAATTGGCCTTCTTTTTCGTTCCAATCCGCAACAACAACCTTGGCGCCTGCCTTGGCAAATTCGATCGCGGTGGTCTCACCCATGCCCGTCGCAGCACCGGTGATGAGAACAACCTTGCCTGTGTAGAATTCTTTCATATATCGTCCCCCTATCCTTCAA
>Ga0116231_10012735_pt1 | contig 12196 bp, 5 predicted proteins | sample S1TSphgellanicum_2_FD_89695 | JGI IMG/M metagenome (GOLD analysis project Ga0116231, IMG submission 89695) | Host-associated microbial communities from peat moss isolated from Minnesota, USA - S1T2_Fd - Sphagnum magellanicum MG | ecosystem: Host-associated > Plants > Peat moss > Unclassified... | reverse complement strand
TGAAAAAAAAAAAAAAAACAATGCTCACTAGTGGTTATTTACTTGCTGGTAATTAATTTAATTTAATTTAAATTTTTCCTTTACTTGCTGTTTGAAAATTTAAAATAGATATATACATGTATATCAATTTTGAATAACTTAAATATGTTATAACTTATAGGTGTAATTTAATTATAATAATTTAAATAGATCATTAAATTATATCAATTCTGAATAACTTAATAATCTATTTAAATTATTATAATAAATTACAATTATTCAAAATAATTTAAATTAAAAATCACTTTTGAAACTTGAGTTTTCACAAAACCAAAAATATGTGACTAAGGAAAAAACAACCTCTTCTCTATTTAGGCTTTTTTTTTTGTTGTAGCTAATTTTTAGTCTCTTCTTCTTTGCAAGGTTGGTGGGTAAGTGATGAAGATGAGCTCCTTGTTTGTTTTGTTGTGGGCATTTTGTCCAATTAGGTTATTGGAGATAAGCTTTGTTCCCCAACAAAGCTTGGTGTTTGATACTTTTTTTTGTCTAATTAGGGTTTATCATGAAGATGAAGATGAACACTTTTCTCTTAGTTTTGTTGTGGTTACTTTTGTCCAAATTGGGTGATAAAGAGCTTCTTCTATGATATATATGAGTTGTTTTGCATTGTGTACTTCTTCATTTTTGTGGGGGTTAGACTTGGGGTGATGAAGAGAGCTTCTTCATGTAACCTTTCTTTTGATGCTTCTTTGATTGGAAGCCCCATGGGGTTTAGGAAGCCATCTCAAAAATGGTTGGGTGATGAAGAGTGTTTTCTAGTTTTGTTGTGGGTATTTTGTCCAATTTGGGTGATGAAGATGAGAGAGATTCTTCTCATAGCTTTGTTGTGGGTACTTTTGTTGAGTGTGGGTGACAAGAGCTTCTTCTCCTAATAGCTTTGTAATGAATGTGTACTTGTTGTCAAAGGTGGTTGATGAAGAGTTCTTTCTTCTCCTAGTAACTTTGCAATGTGTACTTGTTTGTCGAAGGTGCTTGCCAAAGAGCAAGTCTTCATTCAAGGTTTCTATTTATGCTTCTTTCATTGAAAGGTAGGGTATTTTTGGGGGTGTGTTCTCTCTAGTGCTCTTATATTTGGAGTTTAGCCATCTCAAGACTTATGCTCATTTTTTTTTAATGCTTCATGGTGTTTAATTCAATTAGTTTTGTCAAATTAACATCACCAACCTGTTGTGAAATAACAAGGGAAATTTGATAACCTTAAAATGGGTAAATATAGTAAACTATTGCATTCTTTTTTTTAATTAAAATTTTTTGAAAAATAAAATTTCAAATGATTTCCCTTTTAAAAAATTAAAAAATTAAAAAAAAATAGGTGGCATTTTTACTCATAAGGTTTTAATAGCTATTATATATCATAGGCTATATAGCCTACAAGGCCTTCTTTTTTTTTCCGGGCAGGAGGGGGACTAAGAATTTCGTTAACCTCACCAATTAAAAAAAATTGGACCCAGGAGAGAGGTGAAAAGCAGCTGGCCATGACCGCTGGTAGAAAGTGAAAACCTAAGGACATTTAGTTTTTTTAACCCCTGGGGATTCCAACAGTGGAATATACCCATTGGAAAATAATACGCGTAGGTCTGTGATAGGTACCCTAGGTCCATTATTATAGGTACCTAATAATAGTAGCTAACATTTGACTGAATGCAGCATGTGCCATCCAGCGAAGATCAACGAATCAGATATGTCCACGTCACCCCAGTAACTGAACCTCCTCTTGAACTCAAGTTCATGTTCAAGTTTATTGGGGGTTAAGAGCATCATCTCCACCAATGCCTCAGTATGTGACCCTCCAAACATGTTTCTCACATCCAAGTTTTAGTTACTAATTACTAGTTACTTTGTTTCCAACCATGTAATAACTCGAATCCATAACGATAACCATGTTTGACTCCCTTTCACACTATCGACCTACTATCTTATTTATTATTATTATTATTATTAACTCAACATTATTTTGTTCACAAAATAGGAGTAATAATGCCACCTATTAATTAATACACAAGGGCAGCCAATGGGCTACCTTCATTCGTGATTTTCTTTTGTGTTAGTGGAAATTTAAGAAACGTAAAACTTTCTATTTTCTTTTTATCTTTTTATTGTTTCTCCTATTTGCACCAACCTTGTTTCAATCTTTGAACTTTGCTCTGACATTTTATTTTATTTTCATTTTTTGGTCCAACAGTTCACATTGTTTTGATTTTTTGTTTCAACATTGCTCTCACTATCTATGGTTGCGCATCTCATATATTTTGACTCTACTCTCAAAGTTGCAATGTCGAAAACAACAACCTTTTAGCATTTGATTAAACTTGTTTTTGTTTGCAACATTAAACTTCTAGTTTTATTTATAACATTGACCTTCATTCTTTGTAAAATGTTCATTTGTGCATGATTTTGTTACAACATTGCATTGCATGTTTTTTTTTGTTTAATTTGCAACATTTGATTGCACATCTATGTTGTTCATAATGTCAACCTTTGAACTATTTGTATAATGTTCATTTTCTTTCTTTGTTATTTTTTTGCTTAACATCTTGCACTTTGTTGTATTTTCTTTGTAATTGATTTGTGTAATGTCTTTTTATGTTCATTGTCATCTTTTGTTGTTGAAAATAATAAAACCATTAAAAATCATTTTGTTTACACAATTTTTGTAACTTTTAATCCAAGCATGAAATCTTTTGATCTTCAACCATTTGCATTTGGAAGTTGCATTCAACTTTGATTATGGTGAAAATTGTAGCCATTTTCTTTTAATGGAGACAAAGATAATAATAGGTATGTGTTTGAAACAATGGTTAATGCATTGATGCTCCATAATTACATGGTTTCTTGTCTTTATGAAATGTTGTTGAATGAAGAAGTAGGTGATTGGGTTAAAGCAAGGCCAATCATCATAAATTTATAGACGTCATGGGTTTGTTCCAAATCCACGTGAAATTTGTTGTTTCATGGGTTCACACCTTTTACACACGAATGTCATGCATTATTTAAACACAAAAGTCTTCTACATGATTTTCATATGTAAACAATACAAATAGACACACAACCTTTGTGTCTAAACAATACAAACAGGCATATGATATTTATGTCTAAACAATGCACACAACATCTATGTTCAAACAGTACAAGTAAATGAATGACATCCGTATCTATTTCATATAAACCTATGAAAATTAAATTTTGCATGACTATTATTGTCAAATTGTGACCCATGAAATTTGCAATGATGACTTAATACTCATAGTTTTTTATGGTTCAAGATGATGACAAAATGTTAATTGAAAACTTTTAGTTTCATAGGTCCTCTGTGGTTAACAATTGTCAAACTAAAACACAAAATGGAATAGGGATACAAAATATAGGTGCACAATGCTTGTGAGCATTAAAAGAACTTGCTTGCTATAAAAAATAACACATTCACCTAAATATTTGTAATTTAACTTGATATTTTTTCCATTGGAAAATTGATAGTTCATTTCAAGTTGTATGGATGTTCATGATGTTCATGAAGTTTCTAGGGATCAAATTTGATGGCTTGAAAGTGAAAGTTAGTTACACATCATGGAAGGATTCAAGGAGTTGTTGGGCTTGCCAAGTATATAAGAGGCCATTGACATGGATCATATTCACATCCATAAGCAAAAAAAATGTTTTTATAAGAGATTACTATTCCTTCAAATTGAAATTTTATTGGCAACAATTATAAGACATTGTTAATCACAAGAAGCAATTTCTTAATTTTTTTGATGAGGGCACCAAGATCTATGGATGATGCAAAAGTCTTTCAATGTTTATTTTCAATTTACCAAAAAACTATGTGGGAGGATTTTTTTAGGAAGTGGAATTCCAATGAAGGCATCAAGTCATATTTGATTAAGGAAAATGGCCTTATCTGTTTCTTCCATGGTTAATGGTACCTCACAAGCAAACAAAAGTTCAACATTATATTTTGGAAGCTTTATACAACAAACAATTCTGCTACAAAACTTGTAATGTAAAATAAATTTTACATCCTAAAGAAGACCTTCTAGGAGTTGATGATCAAGTCCAATTAACATTTGTTTTTCCTCTCAAATGTGGTCATTCCTACTACATGTTACATAAGATGATACTAAATGAAAATGATGTAAACATTGATGAATGGATGTTTAAATTGGATATGAAGAATGTGTTATAAACAACCAAACATGGTGTTGTGAGAATGGTCTATGAACAAGGGATTCAAAGTGATTAAGTAAATGACATTGAGCTTATGTTGCAAGGGAGGAGATCCTAAGGAATCAATGAATTACATGAGATATATATCTAATGGTTAATCAAATACCCCAAAATCATGGACATGATTGACGAAATGCACATAGTTTTATTTCCTTTGAACATTGAACAATTAATTGGTTTGTATCAATAATGCATAAAAAATGACCTAGTACATCAAAATTGAAATATGATAATATAATTTAAACACGAAGTAAAATGAAATCAAAATTTGTCAAATGATTTAGTTGAAATTAACTATTCATGAATCATTCAAAAGTTTTGTAACTTCTTGTAATTTGTATCATGAAACACAATTCATTCTATGTTAATTCTATGAATTTCTCTTGTTTTGCATGGCTAAAAACATGCAAGTTGTGAACTAATAATTTGTCTTTTAAATATTTTTAAAAACTAGGTGAACCAACTTGTGTAAGTACGAATGCAACTTTGATCTTTCATGAATGCATGACACATTGTGATACCTGGGTTTGATAGCACATTCACAAAGGTTTTGTTCATTTGATGAACTTTCATGCCATTTGAAATAGGTTTTTAAAAAAAAAAATGATGATCATGAACCTTGAAGTGGTGTTGCTCAATTTCAAGTTGAATGATTATCTTGTCCATTACATCTAAAAATGCATTGTTGTTCTTATTGGTAGACTCAATGATAAGAAAGAAAACATTTATAAATAAATAAAAACTCTTGTGTTGACAAATGTAAATGTTCTAAGAGTATTATTGACAAGATTTATGAGGACGATAGAGGTTTGATTAGAGCTTGGGAGTGGTTTTGAATCTTGATATAAGTTCATGCAATTTAACATTCATGTGTTTTAAAAATTTATGTAATTGGATCTTGAGTTTTGTGCACATTGTCTTATTATCAAAAAAATTCATTAATCTTGAATTTCTTACATAGGTGGTTTGTAAACTGTATCACCTTTAACAATCATGTCCCTAACATGCAAAGGAACAATGAATGTATTCTCTTTTTGAAAGGCTTCAATTTGGTCATAATATTTTTTGTTGAATTGATGAGGTAAATGGAACCTTTTTTTCATATAATAAATCCCAAAACATGTTCGAATTTTAGTTCTTTTGTGATAATCAATATTTTTTTTGTAATCAAAATTGAAGTTGCTTGAATTTACATGTTTATAGGAAACAAGTGTCACAACTTCAATATGATCCCAATGTTGTTGATGAGGAATTGCAATTCTCCACTTCTGCCACTATGTTTTATTTGCCACCACCTCAACCTTTTCTTCCACCACTTATTAACATGTCTTTTTATAAACTTATTTTTCCAAGTGAATTTGATCACGTTTGCACTCATGTCTACCAATTTGCACTTGCTCTAAAACTTGTTCCTTCTTGTGCTCCTTAACAATTTGTTCATGTGAATGTCCTTGCACACACATTTGTGCCTATGTGTGTTACTATTTGAAAAAAGTTCCTATTTATAAATTTTCACATGCCTACCAATTTGTTCCTAGTTGTGAAAATGCACCTAGTAGCAATTGTGTATGATAATTTAATGCCATGAAAATTGAAATTTTTTGTCACAATTATCACAAGGCATGAAGAATATCAATACAAAGGGATTTTCAAATGATCAATATGAACAATGATAAAAGCAAGTTTAATTTTAACATAGTGCATGAAAATCAAAACAAGAACACAAAGTATGTAAAATGTATGTTAAAATGAAACTTTATGTCAAGGATAAAACAAATATATAACTTGAAGAAAATTATATGGTTTCAACAAACAAAAAATTCAACAACAAATACGAATTAAATGATTTTATTACTTGACAATGCATGATGGAAATTAAACATGAGATCATTGACTAAGAGTACATAGATCACAACTTGCATTAATGAGATCAAATTTCGTGTTATGGTTAATATGAATGACATTTACATGAATTCAATGTCTTAAATATTAAATGGATGAGACAATTTTTTTGAATGACATACATGAATTTTGATGTTTAATACACAAAAATCGCATAGTTTTATCCAAAATTACATCACGATAATTGCACAAATTTAGTTAAACATCCCGAACTTCATGGGTCATGATTTGACAAATAGTTGTGTGAAATTTGTTTTTCATAGGTTCATATAGAATAAACATGAATGTCATTCATCTACTTGTACTATTTGAACATCGATGTCATGTGCATTTTTTAGACATGAATGTCATATGCCTATTCATATTGTTTAGACATAAATGTTGTGCACACGACTTCCGTGTCTACATAATGTATGGCATTTGTGTGTAAATAATATGAACCCAAGAAATAACAAATTTCGCATGGATTTGGAACAAACCCATGAAGCCTATAAATTTGTGATGAAATGTAAATTGTACATACTTCACATCAAAACATCATAAGTAGAAAAGACACATGATCGTTTATATAAAAGTAATATATACTATATATTTCATGTCATTTTTACATGGCAAATCCCATGGATTTTGCATTGACATATTGTTTTATGATTTCCACTAGTGAAAAAACTATTTCTTGCAACTTGTCCTATGTAATTGCACATGTCGCATGTAATTAAAAATAATTGCATGTGACATTTTTTAATTGCATAAGACACTTGTAGTTGCATAAAACAAGTTATACAAGTTTATTTTAATGTTTGCACAATTTTTATTGAAATTTTATGATATTGTAAATTTGTGATGAGGTAGTAAATTAAGTTGATAGGTAGTAGTCTAGATTAAGTATTTTTTGATAGCTAATATTTTAAATTAAATAAATTAGTATTAATCACAAACTTCCAATATCACAAAATTTCAATAGAATTCATACGAAAATTGTAAAACGATATATTCATGTGAAATCTATGTGTTTCAAAGTTTAAAAATGGCACAAATATATATATATATATTTTATGTAAACAAATAAAACTTACTAGGCTTCATAGGTTTGTAAAAATTTCATGTGAATTCTGATTTTCATAAGTTCGTACAAAAATCACACAAATTCCATGTTATGGTCAATATAAATGATATTTGTATGTATTCAATATCTTAAATATTCAAATGAATGAGACATTATTTTTGAATGACATATGTGAATTTTCATGTTTAATACACAAAACTGGCATAGTTTTATCCAAAATTACATCATGAAAATTACATAAATTTAATTAAAATATAAATTGTACATATTTCACATCAAAATATCACAAGCAAAAAAACCATATCATTTATATAAAAGTAATATGTATATTTTTCATGCCATTTCTACATGTTGAAGCACATGGATGTTACATAGACATATTTTTGTGATTTTCACACGGATTCTATTGAAATTTCGTAATATTGTAAGTTTGTAATGTACTTACATAAATTGAATTTTTAATTTTTTAAATGTCATGTGACATATTTCAATTATGAAAATTGACAAATGTTGATTACATCAAGTGGCAATATGTGAGTGGGCTATATTTTAGTTACAAAAATGGGGATTAATTACAAATTTCAAATGAATGGTCAAAAGATGAAGTTGTATATGTTCGCCACATACATCATCCATGTGAAATGTGCCAACATCATGATGAGTCATAATATGTAACCAAATGTTGGATGCGACTTCATTTATGCAAGTAATGGATTTTTAGTTGCATGTGTTGATTATATAATCATAAATTACAATCACAATTTGACATTTTTCTTTTATCAATATAAAGTTGTGTTGCAAGATCTTACCTTAAATTAATGTTGGATAGATCAAAATTAATGAAGAGACTTACATCTATTTATACATTGTTTTGGATTTAGTTTAAGGAAAAATAATTTAATATTTTTCAAAATATCTCAAAGAACCTTTTTAGGCATGTTCCATGATTACATTATGAATGTATTAGTAGTGAATGAAATGATGAAACATACATCCATTGACAAATTCCATCCATGATGATGTTGTCAATTGGTGATGATGTTGACAATGATGGTTGTTATGATGATGGTAATGATGTTGACAAATTATTAGGGGATGTCATCCATGACAACAATTGCGATGGAGTGATGAACTTCTACCACTAGAATGATGGAGCTTTACTAATTTACTAGTGTGTGTAAGCACACAAAAGTAAGTCGGTAAAGGTTAATCTCAAAATGTGTCACCTACTTTCAAATTTATTTTTTACACTTTTAAAGGAAGGGGGTGACCATTGAGGCCTATTTTTTTTGGCCTTCTTTATCTTGCTTGAACCATAACTTGGTTCCTAAATCAATGTGTTATAACAATTGATAGGGGTGCAACATAACAAAAAACCTTATAATTTTGAAAGAATAATATCATGCCACACCTAAACTTTCCATTTCATTATCACAATTGGTTAAAAATAACATTAGTTGATACACTTCAAATATCTATTAAGTTACATGTGTACATGTGAACAATGTCATGATAATAACAATTTAACAACTTTGGTATTTATAGGGGTGAGTGATTTTAAATTTCAGTGATGAAATTTTGAAGAGCTTGCATATGGGTGATTTTGCATAATCTTTCAAAGGTTCGTAGAATCTATTGTATGGTTGTGCTTGGACAATTCCAGGGACAATTATAAAAACAACTCATAATTGCTTCATCATTTCCCAACTTAACTATTTCATTTTTTCATAACTATTTTCTTCCTTTCCCCTACCCACAAGTAGGGATATGAAAAAAAATCCTATTTCATTTTCAAACTTAAATACCTCATTCTTTTACCAATAACTACCTCATCTTTTTGTTAATAACTACCTCCCCCTTTTACCTTACCCACCATGGATATAATTTTTAATATAATTTAAATTAATTTTGAAATTGATATAAATAATAAGGATATGTTCAAAACCAAATGGGAACATGATAAGAAAAAAAATTTGAATGTCACTAGTAGTGTGCAACAATGTGGAGCCCAAATGATTTTTAAAAATTTTATTCTAAAATTGTTGGAATTCAATCATTTCAAATTGGGGTTGTTTAAACCAATTCTTTTCAATATTAATTTTATTTCATCAATCAATGTTAATAATCAATAGCAAGTATGGTATTTAAAAAAAACAAAAAAAAACTCATTGCATAAATATTTTATTCTCTATGATAGGTTCAAACTTCAAACTAAAAGCTCCCTTATTGATTTTCATGATCCATATGGATGCACTTATATGGAATGTGTCATCCATCATGTGCACACATACTATTCCATCTATGTCATTCACATGTTGCGTCAAGTTTGAGCCAAAAATTTATGCCCAAATCCTACATTAATGTTACATAGTCTTTACCTTGTGGGTAGAATTAATAGATTAAAAAAATGCATGTAAAACAAAGTTGCATATGGTTTTTGAATATATGAGAAAAAGAATGTTCGTCAAGGAAAACAATTCAAATTTAATTTGTTAAAAATATTTATTGCCCATTTCAACAACATTTGTAATTCACATGATATAAATATAAGTTTTAAAAAGGATGCATTGTAATGTTTTTCCAAAATTGAACACCATTAATGCAAACCAAATACAAAAATGTTGTCATATTCCATGTGAAAATTTAGTTCAATAATTCAAAATTGTATTAAGTACCATTAGTTTGTTCAACATTTTAATCATTTTTTTCAAACATATTCCAAAAGTAAATGAGAGCATATTGAGCTTTTGACAACAATTGCGTTTCACATGTTCGCATCTAACATTGAATCTCATTCAAATGTGACTTTTGATGAAATTTATCAAACTGGTAAATAGGATATAAGGAAGGGACAAAAACAAGCAATTATTTGATTTGATCATAAGATACCATCACTACCAAATGATGTAATTATAAGGCAATGTCATTATTGAATATAAATATAAGTATAATAGTATAATTACAAGAAGTAATTATGGTGCAAAATATCAACTATAAATGTTACAAGTGCAAGATACTAGTTACAACCATCATTAAAGATGTTACTTTAAATTGTAGAGATTTTTTATTCCTAAGGATTCTTCTTAGACTAGTATACAAAGTTGGACACCAATATAAAAAAATAACATAGATATAATAACACTATATATGTATATATATGTTCTATATTGAAATTAAATTAAAATAACACATCGACAAAAAGATCTTTGCATTATATAGTCAATGTGAAATTTCTTGTCACAAGCCACTTTGAAAAATTGCCCATTTTTCCAATTATATGTTTTGCCACTAAATTGCAACTAAACCATTTTAATTTCTTTTGAAATTCCATGTTTGAAACAAGGCCCAACTAAGATAGTTGTGACTACAACTATGCCATAATCAAATTAACTTTGACTAATGTGTTCAAGTGGAATATTTAAAACATTTTTTCGTTGATTATTGTGTAATTGCATTACAATTTGCATTTGTGTGACTTGTGGATGATGTATTGTCATTTAAGTTGGGCTTTCAACTAGATTGGTGAGTTCTATTGTAAGAAAAATGTTTACATCTTAGCTTGGATGAATGGAAAACATTGTTTTCAAATCTAGTTGGCTTATATAGCTTAGTTTGCACACATGGAATTTTTTTTAAAAAATGGCCACAATCAAATTTGGTTGGTTGTGGATGGCCCAAATCAATTATAATTACCTTGATTTGTTTAGCTTAATTACTTTTGGTTGGTGAATGGCAAATTTTTTTTGGGAATGACCATGATTAATTTTAATTGGTGTTGGATAACCTAAATCAAATCCAATCAATTTGGCTTATCCACCCTAGTCATTTTTTATTGGTCATTTGGAAAAAAAATTGAATATCCATGATCAATTCCAATTAATTGACCTTGGAGGGCCCAAATCAAATCTAGTCGGCTCACCTTATCCAACCCAATTATTTTTGGTTAATCACCCCCTTAAAAACCTTGAATGGCCATGATGAATTCTAATTGACCATGGACAACCCATATTAAATCTAGATAACTTGTTTTATCCACCTTAATCACTTTTAATTAGTTATTTGAATTTTCAAAAAAATGGCCACAATTAATTCCAATTGGCTTTTGACAACCCAAATCAAATATAGTTAGCTTGGCCTAATATCCACCCCACTTGCTTTCAGTTAGTTGCTCAAATTTTATTTACAAAAATCAAATGGCCAATCAATTTTAGTCGACTTTAGATAGCACAAATAAAATCCAATCACTTTGGCATATTCAATCTAATTGTTTTTAGTTGGTCATTTGAAAAAATAAAAAATATTTCAAATGGTCACAATCAATTTATAATAGTCGTTGGATAGGTTGGATCAATTTTAGTCCAATGAACAAGATCAAATCCAATTGGCCTAAGATTACCAAGATCAAATCAAAGAGATCAAATTGCCCTCATGCCCAACTTGAAATAATTGCAACATAGTTGGATTAACGACTAAAGAATGGATGATAGTCCATGTTGGACGATTATGTCAATAAACCTCTTCTATTAGTTGAAAATGAAATACAAGTAGACCAATATGGTTGGTGCAACTAGTCCATACATGTTGCAACTTGTTAATGTCGATTTTTTTTGAGATAGAATTGCAAGAAATCTTGAAAAGTTGCAAGTTGTCACTTGCAATTGATCTAACTATAAATCGATTGTGAATCAATTGTGATGTAATTGTAATACCTAGTTGCAAAATCATGAATTTGTTGTAGTGAGCTTTTCATTGGCTTTTTTCCTTCTCCATTTTAACATTAAAATCAAGTTTTACACTATGGATAAATAACAACTTTTTTTTTTTGCAATATTTCACCCAAATGGGATTTCTTTTGGGGTTGCTACTCATACTAAGGAATTTTTTTGAATTTTTAAAAGAAAGTTAACCCAAAACAAAAAAAAAAACAAAAAAAAAAAAAAAAAAATTTAGAATTGGGTTACACATTTT
>Ga0116231_10012734_pt1 | contig 12196 bp, 5 predicted proteins | sample S1TSphgellanicum_2_FD_89695 | JGI IMG/M metagenome (GOLD analysis project Ga0116231, IMG submission 89695) | Host-associated microbial communities from peat moss isolated from Minnesota, USA - S1T2_Fd - Sphagnum magellanicum MG | ecosystem: Host-associated > Plants > Peat moss > Unclassified... | reverse complement strand
CCCCCCCACTCCCCACCCCCCCCCCCCCCCCCCCCCCCCCCCCCCTCTCTCTCTCTCTCTCTCTACAAAACTTTCCTCATCATCACAACACTCCTAACATAAAAAACCAATTCATACATATGCATCAATCTCAATTCTCAAACCCCCTCCTCTCTCTCTCTCTCTCTCTCTCTCTCTCAATACAAAACTTTCCTCATCATCACAACACTCCTAACATAGAAAACCCATTCATACATATGCAAATTGTCGACCCTCTCTCTCTCTCTTACACTACAAGGCTTTCCTCTTCATAATCACAACGCCCCTAACATATAGAACCCATTCATACATATGCAAATTGTCAACCCTCTCTCTCTCTTTCTCTCTCTCTCTCACACACACACAACCCATTCAAACTTTCCTCATAATCAAAACACTCCTAATATATCAAACTCCTTCATACATATGTGTGAATCCCACAACCCCAACAACACAAAACTTAAATGATCAATACCAACAAAACCCACAACACCCAAATCCACAAAATTCCAACAAAACCCAAAACCAAATTCTTACTCCTCTCCCTCTCACTACAAAAACTTTCCTCACAATCAAAACACTCCTAGGTAATATAAAAGTGTTGTCATAAATATGCATCAATCCTACTATGATCCCTTCCCCCCAACAATTTGTTCCCACGAAAAAACAAATAAACAATTGTGAACACAACAACACTCCCACTTTTACTTGTATTTTTACTTCTCCTTTTCCTCCTCTTGTAGTTGCTTTGTATACCACAACCACTATCACCACTTGTGAGCAAGCATTGATATGATTATGTGACACCTCCCTAATCCTTCTAATTTCATCAAATTCCTCATCACCTTCTATTCCTTCAACAATTCATTTTACCAACACATTTCTTAAATTTTAAAAAAAACCTTTTAAACAATACAATGCCTTCAACAATACATTAAATAATAATGCAAAAAAATTCTTAAGTAAAAAAGATTTTTAACAATACAAGTCCTTCAACAATAGATATTCACAATGCATTTTTTTTAAAGTAAAAAAGGTTTTTTAAGAAGACAATTCCTTCAACAATACATTTTAACAATAAGTTTTCTTTAAGTAAAAAAACTTTAAATTTCCTTAAGAAAACATTCTTTTTAAAATAAATGGTTTTGTCATCATAACATCATCCAAAGGCAATACTATTATGTCAAATTGTTGATCACCCATCCATACTTGAGTTATTTATTAATCTGTTCATTATCCCATTCAAACACATATTTGTAATGTTGTATTGATTTTGTATTTTTTAAGGGAAGATATTATTAGTCTTTTAAACAATCACTATTACTTCCTTGTGAACATCAAATAGGTAGAGGAGAGAGAAAGAAAAAAAATTACCCAAACTATGGTCTATTTTTGTGTTTATTTGTTAGTTATGAATTTGTGAACATGGATAGTCATGTTGATAGTCATGTTGTGTCCATCTAATAATGTACTAAGTGTTCCTATGACAACAACATGTATGCTTGTTAGGTTTGATAATTTTGTGCAATTGGTTTGATGATGTGCACAACATGTTTGATTATGATGGGTGTTTGTGAGTTTGCTACCAAGTTTGGTATTATTCATGTAAGATAAAGTTTCAATTGTGGGCCTTCTTAAAATAAATGGCAATGGTAATTGAATCTAGGCTTGTATTTTTGGAATGTCCCCAACCATGGGCTTCTTCATTGCAAAGCACAAGCTCAAGGTTATCAGGAACATAAGCATATAAAAATAATGGAACATAAGAAGGGAAAGGTTATTTCACCTAAATTAAAAAATCCCTTTCTCATTTTTAAAGAGTACATGAACTAAAGGATCCTTTCAAAGTGTAAAATCCGTCTCACTCATTAAACATTCAAAGAAAATTAGTAATGTATTTGGATGGTACCTTACATCTATGAAAATCCTTCTTAGAAAAAAAGAGGGATATTATGCCTACTCTTTAAAAGTGGGAAAGAAATGATGCCTATAAATAATACGTGTAAGATTCATCTTATTATTATGAAATAAGTGTAAGAACTTTTTCCATCTTATATTTTGTGATTTATGTATGTTTAGGTTCATGATAATTTGGCAAGCTTTACATGGGTAATGTTGTGACCTTAACATTAGGTTCACATAAGGCAAGCAAGGCATGCAAACATACTAACTCACACTGTGAAATGAAATGTGTGGGAATTAATTCTCATTTGTATAAATTTAAAATCTTGGGGTGTCCCACAAATTTGGAACAAGGTTCAATGAATCAAACATTCAAATTGAGGCTACTATAAATATCTAAAGTGGGTTTGCTTTCTCAATTTGAAGATTTGGAACATAAATTATATCCAATTGAATGACTAAGAATTTTGAACTAATAATTCAACTCATGGTCATTAAAATGTATGATAAAAGGGTCAAACCAACTTCGATTTGAAAACTTGATACACTATTAAAAAGTTATTTCCAAAGGCTACAACTTTACCTTTGATAACTTTCAAATTAAAACCCATATGAAGGAGTTATGAACCCATAAAATAGCACAACTCATGACTTGACAATTTTGGTACAACTTGGAAATTTATATCATTTCAACGTAATCCCCATTACCATATACAAAATGTAGTATAAAGGGAAAACAATGGTGACTTTTCTCAAGTCCAAACCATGTTGTGTTTCATAAGTCCATGTTTGTCAATGGTTTGTCCATGAACCAATTCAGTTCCAATTACACTAACCATTTTTTTCTTATTCTATGCAAATTGATTTCATTTCAAGCGCATCTTAAGGAGCTCATCTTAGTCCCATCTTAAAGTTCCATGCCTTTTATATTTGTGGGAGTTAAGGAATGTGTTCTAGGTTTGCATTTTGCTATAAAATGAGGAACCAACAATGTTCTTTACCCTCAATACCACTTGACAAACTTAATAATGAATCAAATAAAGCTCACAATTTGTGTTGTTCATTTTCAACTTTTGTGAAATTGAAAATTGATGGTTGGTTTTTCATGAATGGGTGATCTTTCCTTCTGCAATCTTATTTGGTTTGTGAAAAATATTTGATGCATTTTTTTCCTTTTATATTTTGGTTCTTATGCATTGAAAGATTCTTTTGCATTTTGAATTTTTATTTATGAATAAAATAAATGATAAGGAAAAAAATTTATAAAATACACCCTTTGAAACAAAATATACTACCCTAAAACCCCCCTATTTGATGTGTAGGGAAATGCCATTTTGTATTCCTCACCAATCAACATTATAAATTTTTATTCAAGTTTTTACATAGCCTGGTGTAAGATCCCTCCCACTATATTAAAGAATATATGAAGAATAAATAAGCACAATATCCCTCCCACTTTTAACAAGTAGGCGAAATAATCCTCTTTTTTTAAGTCTAAGGGGTTATTGATGGATATAAGGTGGCCCACAAACACACAAGTTAGAAAACTTTCAAAGTGATTTGTAGGTGCCAATTTAATAGCACACAACAAGATTGGATCATGTTGGAAAGAATAAAATGAATGTGGTTACTTAAATTGATGAATGGCATTGCGCAAATGAAGAAGGATCATCTTGTTGAAACATGCACAAATGATTAATCATGCACATTTTTAAAAGTACATTTGATTCAACACATTTGTTTTGTAAAGGTTTTTGACAATCAGTTGACACAATGCACCATTCGACATATATCCAATAAAAATATTGTTGTTTATTTATCTATCTATGTTATTCATACTTACTTCTTCCAAGCTTAATTACCTCACTCCTTTTCTAATAATTATTTCATTCCTTTTCCCTATCCACCTACATGATATGAAAAAACAAATTAAAAGGCAAATATTAAATTGTCTTTTCATATCCATGTTATGTATATTAAAATAATACAATAACCTACTTCTTTCAAGCCTATATATTTAAACGTTTTCCCATGTGCATCTACATGGACATGAAAGATTTGACATAAATAATGATGAACTATTGGGAACTATATGAGAATATATTAGGGGGGGACAATGAAGGAGGGAAGGATTTTGCTTAGTTTGGAACCTTGCTAAAAGGGCAAGTGCATGACATTTGTTCAATTAAATCTAAATTCGATTCAATTTCAGTTGCATGGAATTTCATTCAATTATTTCATTCATATAGAACTTAAATTCCACAAAATTAATCCATTTTTTTCATTATTTGATTGTCACTAGTAGTGTGTAATGATACCAAACCCAAGTTGTTATTCCATTAATGATGGTAAAATCAAAACCAATATAAGGTAGACCCTACCACTAGTCATCTCATATTCCTACCAAAATAAATTTTGGTTTAGAATTTGCTTTAAATGGAATGGAAAGGTGTTTTTTTTTTCTTGCATGATAGTTATAAATGATAGACTTGTGACTACATATTTCCAATACGTTATGCACCAATTTTCTTCTCAATTTTCTTCAATTTAATTTGATTTAAACTTAATTCTATTTTCAATTTTATTTGTGTGCAATATCATTCAAATGGAACTTTCATTTCCACACAAAAAAAGAAAATCGTCATTTCATTGTCCCTAGTAGTGTGCAATAGTGTGGAACCCAAGTTTTGAAATGTAATGAAGTTAATTTTCACCAATTTGTGAAAAATTGGAATTGGTTTTGAATAGCCCTTTGATTTTTCATGTATTTAATTTTTCAAATGTCCCTTGATTTTAAACTTTTTATATCCATAATCTATGAATGTGACATGTTCATTTAAATATAGTCACTTTAACTCATCAATATTCACAAATATTGCTTTTCATTTGTTTACCAAATGCAACAATTTGATGCAAACTTCAAAGTTCCAACTCTTTTGTTTGAAGTCTAGGATGTTATGTTTCCATAGAATATTGAAGATATTAACTAATAGTAAAATTGAAAGTTTTGAATATCGAATTGGAAATAATGGTAAAATTGAAAGTTTACTATATATGTAAGTTTTTTAAAACCACATTTTTACCACTGACTTAATGTTGTTACCTTTTCTTCAAATTTGATTTAATTTTTTTCTCTAAGCTACTAATTGAATAATGGCATTAATGTGTTTTTTTGCAAATTTATTTTCCATAGACATATACATATGTAATGGCATTCACCATGTAGACAAACTTATAGTCAACATTGATAAGAAGGCAACCAAAAACTTCATAGAAATGTAAAAGAGAAAAATGTGGAATCATGGAAAGTGAAAAATAAAAAGGTAAAATTTTAGCTATGGGTACATGCTTATTAATTTGATTTGATTTTTTTGTCTTTCCACTAATTATGAATCTTTTTCTTATGGATGGAAAGATGGATTTTTTTTTATGGAAGGAAATGATGGTGAAGAGAAGGGGAATGAAGATGAAAATCTTCTTTGGAGACTATTAAACCAAGACTACAAGAAGAAAGTTTAGATGGTGGAATTTGTTAACATTACATTCATTGCAATTTTGTGTTGGATAACTCAAGACATGTTTGCATGTACCATTATGTAAAGTGGCAGATATGTAATATGTGACGCCAACGTAATAAAAAACCGACATTGAAAAACTATAAAAGAATTTCATACTAAATATATTGAAGGATTTCAAGCTTTCTTCATCACTTTGTTGCATGATGGGCATGAAATGGATGTTACTTTTGATATGAAAGCACATTGGAATGAACTTTGAACCAAAGGAAATTATGAGTTTGAAAAAGTCTTTCAATTCAATGAGAAAACAAAAATTATAGGACAAGAACCATTGCTTCTTGCTTGGAAAAAAGTCGTTGAAAAATGGTTTCATGATTATGAAAAACATTGATCCCCATTAGTCATTGTTTATTGTCCAAAGGGATGGAGTTCATTGTCCATAACACCTTGAAATCCATTAATAAGTTAGAGATCCATTCCATTTTTATGCATAACTTTGAACGTTCATGAACATGCATTTCTGATTCCCAAACATTATTTATTATAGGAGCACATGGAGACATTAGGTTGAAAGCACACTACGTTGACCCCCTTTGAAATGTCATATTGTACTATTTTCTAGGGGTGTGCATGTTTGAATGTATCCCACCTCAAACTTTTGAAAAAAAATCACAATATTTTTTGCATATTATGTTATAATATAACCTAGGCAAGATATTATAAAATAAATTATTTCATTTCATTTTATAAAGTGGGAGATTGGAGTATATTTGTGGAATAAATGTAGTGTATATATGTAACCAAAAACACAGATATATTCCAAAAACAATTCAAATGATTTTAAATTTTAATGAAAGTTGAAGGTATATTGAACCATGTCATTTCACATAATTTGAACCATGGTTGGATACCATGTGATTAATTTGAAATTTTAATTTCAAGAAAAATGTGTTTTTTTAGCATAAATGTGATAAATGTGTAATAAATTGAAATATTGACAAGTAATCACATTCACATGGAAGATGACAAGCATATAGCTAGATGGGTCACTTTTTTAATTTCATTAAAATTGATTATTTTAATTACTAACGAAGCCTTAAAGTTAATGTAGTCAAAATGAAACAATGGCCCTATTCTACTAATGTATATTCTAAATATATTCATGGATCCCTCAATATAGGTAATGAGTTTTTTATAAATAATATAAAATAACATTAATTTTGTAAAAATAATGATTTTTAGGGCTCAAAAACCAAAATTGATACCCAAAATTAAATGTACTATACTTTTGGAACAATTTTACTATATGTATTATAATACTAGACCCTAAAGTATTCCAAAAGGGGTTGTTGTAGTGTCTTTTCACCCATCACGTGTCATAACCAACTTATACCATAAGTTGTATGATATGCAATTTGCAAAAAATGAAAAACATTGGTTAAATTAAAGACCATTGTGCCAAACCACTGGTATCAACAATGTGAGAATAATGAAAAGAAAATCAAGTGGTACATTATGACAATGCATATATTCATGTTCAATTATTCACATGGTTACTTATTTTCAAAACTTTTGTTAAACATTATACTTTCATTATTTTATTGAACACATGTACAAAACAAAATTAACCAACTTCAACTCATGTGCATGAACAATATGAATCAAATATTCCAACTCATAAAAAAACTTGTGATGGTGTTATGAAAGACATCGAACAAAAGCTTACAACATTGTTGAATTCTTCCATGTAAATTTATTCCAAAAGCTAATGGTAATTGTAAAATTAACTTTGGGGTCTAGTCTTTTAGAACAATTAATTCAAATTCATTATGAGAATACTAAAAAACTTGACATGATGTAAGACTCTGCAAGTTGGTTTGTTGTTGCTTGTTGACATTAAACACAAAATGAAGTGGTTGAAAGTTTGGAATGCAAGTGAAATCTTAAAGGGCCAAAGGAATTTTTTTAATTTTCCAATAATTGACTAGTCTTTTGAAAGCTTCCTAAAAAAAAGGTGGTTTCGAGTTTCATTGAATTTTGATTTTTAATTTGAATTTTCAATATTTTTTTGTATTACATGTTTTCCATCTATATCATAAATAGAGTAGGTACTAATAGTTGGTTCACATTCATGATCATGTCATTTGACAAGATGAAACTAATTGGGAGGAGGGTGCATTCACAATTGAGGTCCACAAAAAGATTATCCACCTTCAAAATCACACTGAACCTCAACTTTGATTGTTATGATTAATATAGCCTACAAGTTATATAATTTTTATTGTTTCATTACATAGGAATATGCATTTGGATCAACATGATAAAAAATAATCATAATTTTGATGATTAAAAGATGTCTTTAAATGTCCTTAAATAATGTTTAGGATTAGGTCCAACAACATAATTTTATCAAAAATGAAACAATAGAAATATCAATATTTGTTCAAATTGATTCATACTTTAACCACAAATAAAATAAATTGTGTTTTACATGATGACATAAAGTTTTTGTATCATAAAACATTAGATTATGTGGAATTTATTTTAGAGTCTTCATTTTTAATTAAAAATTTTATGTCAATAAAAACAAGCATATTTAAAATTTTCATTATTAAATTACATTCCAAAGGTTTGGAAGGAAGTTAAGGAGATGTGGATTTTTTTTAAATGACAATATTTGATATTTTAAAATAAAGTTTTGTGACTCTGAATCAAATATTGTCATTATAGAAGTGTATTAAAGTCATGCATTCCTTATTGGTTTATAATTCAACATGGCATTAAAGAAAATCAATTGTTTTTTTACCAACCATTTTTACACTTATTGGTTGAAGAATTAAACATCTATATGTAGCTTTCATTGTTTGACAAGTTAGAAAATTCATTTTGATTCAAAACATAGGAACATGGGACATGACCTTGTCATGGTTCCTATAGTGTGGTAAGTCAATTATGAATGCATTCAAAACATGATTTAAGATCCAAAATCAAATTTTGCATGAACCTATTGAATTTATTTTTTGAAAGAATGTGCAAAAGAATGCTAGGACATTATATGGCAATGTGGATTCTCAATGGAATTCATTGGCTTGGAGGGTGTTTCCCATAAACACAAGTATAATGAAAAAATTGGAGCACCCACAACATGTCACATAATTATTGCAAAGTTCAAATGCATTATTATTATTATTATTATTATTATAATCCTTTATTGTTAAAACTTTTATTATTGACATCATTTTTATTAAAAAAATCAAATGTTGGAAAAACCTATTCATGTATACATTGTTAGTTGGTACCTTAATTGTTAAAAAAGTGCAACCTTGGTGAGAAAAATCAATTTGAGGGCATACGTTCAATGTTCAATTAACCAAACTCCCTAAGTTGTTACATATTGCCAATCCCATGAGGTGAAAACATGGTAAAATATACAATAGAAATATGGATATCCACATTTACCTACTTTGTATCATGCATATGAAACCATAAAATAACATCAATATGGGTGGAAGCATACTATATAACCCTTGGGCAAGTCTATTATAAATGTATGATAATCTACTTCCAAAAATTAGGAACAAATAAGTTTTGAAAGTAAACAATTTTTTTTTTCCAATTATTAGTTGATAATTAATGGTTGGGGAGCTATCAAAACAAAATATTTAATGAAATATGCTTATATTAAATTAAGATAAAAAGATCATTGTATTCTTGACCTACCCATCAAAAATCTATTCAACTTTCTATTTGTTAAAATATAATTAATAAGGACTTTACATGAATCCATGCAACAAAAAGTAAACATTAAAATCTACTTGATTTTTAAATTTTTATTTCCAACCTACTTTTACAATGTAAAATATTAACATCAATGCACTTGAATAGTGAAAAGCTATATCATTATTTAATTCATTCAAGTAAAAAACTCATGCATGGTAATTTTATGATGAGTTTTGTTATTTTGTTTGTTTGTTTTTCAAGTAGATTGTAATGACACAAAAATCATACATCTTATGTTGTTTTCACCCCATTAGATTGTGGATGAGTTGGAGGAGTAATCTTGTGAAATTGTTGAAGCTCATTTGAGGAAACAAAAGAAGATAATGAAAATATTAAGAGTGGACTTCATAGCAAACAATGATAATATTGAAAAATCTATGACACTTATAAAAAAAAAAAGCAAAACCTTGCTAACACAATAAACATTTCAAAACCTTAATAGTCATGGGAAACAATGTGGGTCAAGGAAATCACATCCTTTCACACCCACCATGCCATAGTATCATGCTTGCTTTCATGCATAAATCATCATTTGTGATATGGTTAAGTAGTAGTTTCAAGCCTATGAGGGGTCAATTGATTCAAGTTGATTTTTGCTATAATAGGTTTCAAGATTAGCAATTGCACACCACCTTTGTGCACTTGAAAATGCTTATAATATGTTATTGCATTAAGGGTTCAAGTCTACAAAAAATAAAAATTGAATGTTAACATTGTCATGGATACCAATTGTACCTAACTTTTAATTTAGTTTCAATTGACTCTTAATTAACTTCTAGTTAAGTTTTAATTCACTTTTAGTTGACTTTTAGTTGACTCTTAGTTAAGTCCTAATTCACTTCTAATGGATTTTTAAGTCACTTTTAGTTAAGTCCTAATTCACTTCTAGTTAACTTGTAATTCACTTTTAATTGACCCTTAATTCACTTTTAGTTCACTTCTAGTTAACTCTTAATTCATTATTAATTAACTTTCAATTCACTTTTAATCAAGTTTAAATTCACTCTTAGTTGAATTTTAGTTCATTCATAATTCACACATGGGTGCACATGGGTGAACATGGGTCACATGTAGATTGGAAGCTCTTTAATAAACTTCCTTGAGCTAGGTGTTCAAGGGGTATAAATAGAGATAGAATTCCCAATTACCTTTAGTATGTTCAACACTAATTTCAATTTTTTTCTTATCATAGCCTTGTTTTGTTTATTTTTTATAATCAAATCTTGTTGGATTTTTGTTTACACTTGTCGTATTCTTGTTCTTGTTTTTCTTATTTCATATGGATTTGGAACTAGGCCTACCTTTTTTCTCATTTGGATTAGAAACTCACATAATTTTGGTTGTTGTTGTGCCTGTGACAAATATAATGTTTTGCCATGATACAAACTTGAAAAATGTAAAAATATATTCATTTGAAAAATAACGACTTACCCATTTGGAAGGGTAATCCCCATGTGTCAATGGAATCAGGTGTTGACACAACTTTAAAAGAAGATGGATTTCATTCCAAGAGCAAGCAAAAACTTGTCTTTTGCTTCTTCTTGTTATTTGTTGGTAGCATATAACACCAAGAATATTCTTTCATCATCAACTAATAAAATGAAAACTTGTAGCTCTACTAATATTTTTTCAAAAGGTTCCAATTTAAACATTGTAACAATTTGCAATTTGAGGAATAGAGTTGTAATCATTTGGAATATAAAAAATAATCAAGTCCACAACAAAGGGTGACAATTGATTGTTCAACTATAATTGTTGCCCATCTATTGCATTCAATTAGTAGAGCAATTGCTTAAAAAATCTTCAATGTTGTAAAGGTGATATGACAATTACATTATACTTAAGAACAAACAAAATGCACACATGAAGATGCACTACAACAAAAGGTGTCCATGTATGCCAAGTGACTTCATTGGTCTAGTGAATGGGGACTAATGAATTACACTCACATTTTGTAATAGTGATGAGATGAAATAACCATGTGTAAAAAACTTTGATTTTGTCCTTATTATTTGGGTATGGAAAGGTGGATTCAATGAAACTTGATTATAACACAAAGATTTTAGGTTATGCATATGAAGCATGTATTAGTAGGATGCAAGATTTTGATTGTGAAAATCTGGCATCCTACTTATATGTGTTTCATATGCCTTTTAGATACATGAAATTCATATTTAGATGGTAAAAATGTATCAAAATTAAAAAATGATTATTTTGGCCAAATTGTGGCCCAAAAAGTTTGTTATGTACATCATATCCATGAACCACTTTTTAGTCAACTTCTCAATATAAAAGCCAAGAAAAATGTGTTTAAAAAACACAACTACCTTATTCCTTTCCCTTACCCATTTACATGGACACAAGGAGGAAAATTAACAAATGCTCATTGTGATACCTAAATGATTTCAATATAAATTAAATTTTTTTTGTTTTGTCGAATTTTTGAAAAATTATTTAGTATTTGCGCTAAAATTTGAATTAAATCAAAAGTTCAATTATCAAGTTTGAACCACAGACCTTCAAGTACTTTGACATGAAATTGAGACAATCTTGACACACTAGACTAATTCATGACGTTGAAGAAAACCTCATTGTTTTTTTATATAACCATTACCTACCAACAATTTAGAATTAAAAAACCAAGTGCCGAAACTAATATTTAAAATTTAATTAATTATTATATAGTTTGTTGCCAAAATTGTTTAGGTACTATAATATCAACCTACCTCTTTTAAGTTTCTTAACTTAACCTTTTCTTGCATATATATGTAAACATGAAATGGTGCAACTTTGAGATATGGCATAAATAGTGATTAACTATTGGGAATTGTATGGAACATAAACAAAACAAAACAAAAGGGAAAGTGGGAGGGGGAGGGGGGGGGGGGGGGGGGGGGGGGGAAGACAAAAAAAAGAAAAAAAAAGAAGGGGAGGGAGACATTGTCTAATAACCACCAAAAAAAAACTAAACGGAAGAT
>Ga0116231_10012732_pt1 | contig 12197 bp, 9 predicted proteins | sample S1TSphgellanicum_2_FD_89695 | JGI IMG/M metagenome (GOLD analysis project Ga0116231, IMG submission 89695) | Host-associated microbial communities from peat moss isolated from Minnesota, USA - S1T2_Fd - Sphagnum magellanicum MG | ecosystem: Host-associated > Plants > Peat moss > Unclassified... | reverse complement strand
TAATATTGGTTTAAATATTGGTCCAAATATATTGTTATTTATAACACATTATATATAAATAATGATATTATGGAATTATATTGTTGATTCATTTCAATACATATAATATTTTCATATTTATTTAAAATAATATTTAAAAATTATATATATATATATATAAACCTATGGTTACATATATTATAGTTATTTTTAATGAACTTTGTTTTTAATTTAAATTTAAAAATTCCAAAATATTTATAGTTAGGTATGAAAATGTTCATAAGCTCTTAGAAGCCATGTGAGAATTTGTGTGGATTTGGAAGCTTTGTGAGGGCCAAGTTGTTATGTGATGTTTTCGACACCTTCAAAAGCTAAAACATGATTTGACTATCCAAAAAACACAATAATGTTCATAAAAAAACAACCAAGAATGTGTAACCTTGACAAATTACTAGCTTCAATAAAAGCTCATTGCCAAGGTTGTCAAATTGACTAAAGTGTTAACATTGACCAAACTAAACAACCTAGCCTAAACATGAGTAATAGGTTAGTAAACTATTTTTTAAGTAACCTAATTAACTACCTAACATGTTACCTTTGTAATATAGGCCTATTATGTAGTTTATTCATTAATGTAAGCCTTTTAGGTTAATGTCTTAAATGGTTTTTGTAGGTATTGAAAGTGATTGAACTTATTAAGTAAACATATTAGTTATATAGGTAGTTTACTAGCCTAGGCCACATAAGCTTAATAAACATTTATGATAGTTTAATGTCTATTCCTTATTATATTATAACATATTAAATTTGAATGTTAAAATTTTATTAAAAAGAAAGCATGTTTTTTCATATAATTGTTATAAGTATATACTATTGGATTTTGATTCAAATTTAGAGTTTGAAAAACCTTAAATTAATTAACATTTTTTTTACAAATCTATAGTAAATAAAATAAATCTATGGTTCATTTTAAAGGGAATTTTAAATGCAAAATAATGCAATATATATATATTTTTTAAAAGTGAAAGGAATCAGCTTGTAGATATTAACAAATGGTAAGAGACATATTTTCTTTTATGTTTTGTTACAAATTTTATTTAGTTATTAAAAAAATTAAAGCTAAATTTTTTATTGATGAAAGTAAATATGTGCGTGGATATTGCAAAATTATATGAAACCTTAACCGTAAAAGCAATAGTTATATTCAAATTCATTTCAAAATAACCCATAGGTGATTAAGGTAAAATTTAGAGTGAGAGGGCAACTTTAAATGCAATACCCACATGTAAGGTCACTTTGAAATATTCAATATGTAATTTGGGTGTGCTTTTGAATGAAGACCAAGGCCTAGATGCAATATTTGCATGTAAGTTCATACTAAAATAATCCATAGGTGATTAAAGTAAACCTTATGTGGAGACCCAACCTTAAATGCAATTCCCACATGTAACGTCATTTCAAAATAACTAATAAGTGGTTTGGGTACCCAAAATATGTCTTTTTATATACCTAAATTAATTATTATTTTGAATTAATTTTATGACAAAATGCAGGTTTTGCAATGAATGTAAAAACCAACAACTATTATGGGACTTATATGTGAGTATTGCAATGAATGTAAAAAACTAACGACTATTATGGGACCCATATGCGGGTATTGCAATGAATGTAAAAACCCAATGATTATTACGGGACCTATATGTGGGTATTGCATATTTGAAAATGGCTTTATGGAATTTATAATACAAAAATGATGTAAATATTGTATGTTTAAAATGTGTATTGTTTTAAAAGTATTTAGGTGATGCGAATCTTATTGCATTAGATGTAAGTATTGCACAATGTTCATTTTGATCTTTGTAGACCTTAAACAAATTAATGTTACCTATTCATATGGGCCTATTTAAGGTTTGATTCTTACATCTTAAGTATTAAAAAAATTATGACAAATAAAACATATATGGTTAACCATATACCCATCAAACAAATGTGACTAGAAGAAAGTATTATATTGATAAATGATGTACAAAAATGGGTGGATGAAAAATTGCTAAAAAATTTAATGAAAAAAATAAATTTCTATAACATATCAAAGGACCAAAATTCAAAAATTGGGTAAACCAAAAAATAAAAAGGCTGAAAAAAACTTAGCTAATTATATAAAATGAAAACTTCAAACCATATCAGTATCTACAATCTCGTGTTTAGCTCGATAAGTAGTTGTTTCATTTGTAACCCTTGTTGCATGACAAATAATGTAAAAATCGTGACATTACATCTTAACTTGAATTACATTTGCAACAAACTCTTCCTTTGTTGTTTCCTAAATTCTATAAACACCCAAAAACCACCAAATTAAACCCTAACACACTTTGGATGAAACAAAATTATAAAAAAATAATAAACATTGATTATTATTGTTTCTTACTTTCCATGAATCAATCTAAATTCATGAAAATCCAATACATTTGTCAACTATTTTATTTGACTTGTTTTATTTGACTCTTGATCCTAATTTTTGACATCCCATGCCATCTTCAATTGTTGTGCATATACACAACGGGTGGATCGAATCATTTTTTATGAATCTTCATCATTTTCCATCCGTGATGTTGCATTTCGAAGCACGCTTCCCACACCCTAAGCATTAAGACCCAAAACCTGCAATAGTTGCTCTGGAGCTAATTTGACCGAAGCTGGTTTGGGAATGGTGGACATTGTTTTGCAATTGTTCCTAGCTTATCCCACTCTTGTTGTGCTTTGGCATGACCATGATTAATAACCTTTTGATCATTCCGCTTTTGCACGACCATGGCATTTCCTAAGATGCGAACATTCATTTTAAAATGGTCCTTATGTCGAGGACCTCTTTTAAAGTTGAATGTTTTTTAGGTTTGGCCTTTTCTGCCACCAAACCATGCACTTCCTTCAAATGTTTGGTTAATAACCATTTGGCACAATGTGCGACAATGCAAGTGCTAACTTTACACTTCCATTTCGACCCAACCTTCGCCCATTCTTTGTCCTTTCGAATCAAATTAGGTGGACAAGGGGGTGTTGGTGGTTGAGAAGCTTGGTTGGTTTCAAGTTTTGGACCTAGATCAAAAAATATCTAAAAGTAAAACATTACTTTGTAAAAAAAATCCTAACCCTGAAACTTTACACATAAAGAATTCAAAAAACGGGATGTAGGTATTGCAAAACATAAAATCACATAATCAGATATAACTCTTGTAAACTTTAACTATTTACAGGTATTGCAATAAAAAAAATTTGACAAAAAAAATCTCACACATTCCATCAAATGATGGAAAGTGTGGATATAATTAAACTTAAAAAAACTTGTATAGTTTTTTTTTATCTACATTTAATTTAATGTATGTAAATTCTAAAACAATCTAACCTATCATTTTTCGATCGAAATTCTCAATCTATATTGCAAACTGTCATCCTTGTCAACTCTAATCCACATAAATTACTTGATACATCAATTTTCAATTCTCATTTTTGATGAAGCAACATTTTGCTCAGTAATTATTTGTTCTAATGAAATAATATTTTGCTTGTGAACTTTCAAATCACCACCACCTTTTTTCAAATTCCTTCCTCTAGCCATTACAACCTTCAACATTAAAAAAAACCACCATTTCATTGTTTATGTCAATTCTAATGAATTAAACCAAAAGGACCAAATAAAAAAAAGTAAAGAAAAAAAGAAAAAAAGAAACCGCATGCTACCAATGCTTTCTTCACAATACCATCACTACAAAAGAAGGTGACGATCTTGCTCTCGTCACCTTCTTCGCAGCAAAACCACCAAAAAAAAAGCAAAGGTACTTACCGTCACCATTTTTTTGCAACAAAGCTATCGAAGAAGGTGATGGAAGTTGTCGTTTTCTTCTTCTTTGTTATAACAGAACCACAAAAGAAGATGACGACTCATTGTCGTCGCCTTCTTTGCTCCAATAAAACAAAAAATAAGAAGGCAATGGCAATAAAGTTGTTGTTACCTTCTTCGTTGCAACAAAACCAGAAAAAGAAAGTGACGGCAGCTCTGTTGCCGTTGCCTTCTTCATTGCAACACAACAAAAAACCAAAACAAAACCAAAACCAAAATAGAAGAAAGAGATGGCAACAAAATTATCATCGTTTTTTTTGTTGCAACAAAAGAAAAACCAAGATGGTAACGACACCAAAACAAAAGGTGACGACAACTTTGTTGTCGTCGCCTTCTTCGTTACAAGAAAAACAAAAAAAGAAGGCGATGTTAGCTCTACGGGAGTCCAAGTTTCAGGAATTTTGGGACTCAATTTGGGAGTCCCGAAACAAAATGACATTTGGATGCTAGCCTCGTGGTCAAACACACATAATACTATAAGGGGGAAGGTGGTAGCTTCCCCCAAGTCCAGGCCATGGTGAATCTTATGAGTCTATGTTTGCCTTTAGTTTGTTCGTGTAGCAAAAATGCTCCAACTACACATTAACCAACTTGTTGTTTGGTTTGTGCAGGTCCATGTGAATAATTGACCCGCTTGTCACTTTTCCTAGTCCCCATCTTGGAACTTCAACACGCCCTTCTACCCCCAAAGTGTTGCGAGCCAAGGAGTGTGCCCCAACTCCTTGTGCTTCCATTATTTTCACCTTGGGACTTGTAGTTGAGTTTATCTAAAAGTTTAAGGTGCATCGTATTAGGGTCAACTAATTGTTCACATGGCAAATTCAAATTGATGTTGAATCTATCTTTCTCGAACCTAAAGATTGAATTTTTAAAAAATAAAACAAAATCAAAAAATTAAAAAAATGCTGGAAAAAAAAATAAAAAACATGTGATAAGTTCATATTGGTGCAAAAATTTATTTTTAAGTTTGATAAACTACCAAAAAAATGAAAAATCAAAGAAGAGGTTTGAATTAGACCTTCTTATGCCTATATTTCAAACCTCTCCCAAAATTCTCAAACATGGCAAGTCTTCAATGGACCTAGGAGATTCACGAATAGTGATGGTAATGGCACCTCATTGTTCCATTATTGTCCCCCTCCCCCAAACTTTGCTTCCTTTTGTGCAATTGTTGTTGTTGTGACAATGCCTGGTGCTTTTGCTATTACAACTCCTATTGTTACCACACAACACCATGATGCCAACAACCTTTGTAACATGCAAAAAATATGTTTTTTCTTTAGGTGTGTGGTTGTTGTTGTTGAAATCATTGTGCTTCCAACAACATCAACATTTAAAATTAAAAAAAACAAGGAAAGAGGGAGAAAATAAAAACATGTATACATAAAAAAAATGATGAAAGGCAAATGGGGTGCCCTAGTGGTAGCACCATCTTCCTTGCTTGCCTCATACAAACTTTTTTCCCTTCTTTTTCATAAACAAAACATTTCCATCCACACCTTAGGTACATAGGCCCCACTAGGATTTAAATCCTCAAAGAATGTTGTGAACACAAACCAAAATTAAAAAAACAATACCCACCATTTAGCCTTCAAGAAATAACTGCAATGTAAAACATAAATTACAAAACTTAGTGCTTATAAAATTGAATCTAGTTACAACACAAAACTAAATATCACTTTTGGTGATTTAAAAAGATATATTCACTTATAATGCACAAGAATTCAAGCCCAAACACAATGTTCATATAAATTATGACATGCATAAACACACAACAACTATGGAAAAAAAATTAGGGCAAAATGTTGAAATCTCAAATCATTGAAAAAGGTTTTGATCCCCCTTAATAAAATAATAAAAACTTGTTCACACCAGAATTGGTTATTTAGTAATCAACAATAAACCAAAGTAATTAAATTAACTGAATTTAAAACCATATTAACTATGACTTATTTATATAACTCACATAACACACATAATATAATTTTTTTCCTTGGGATAAATTTAAGTTTTAAAAAAAAAATTGCATTATCCATTTTGATATCTTGGATGTTGGAACTAAACCCATATTTGAAATAAATCAAAATTAGAACTAAACCTAGACCATTCCTTTAAAAATGTTAGGAACTAGAACCAAGGGTTCCCCCTAAAACCAAAAAACTAGCCAAGATTGGTTTTAAACATTTAAAGGTGCTCTCCAAAGCTTTGCAATTACACAAGATAATTGTGAAATGAACATGATATTCACATTATGATTGTAGCATATTTGGCATTGTTTTATTGATTGAAACATGAAGAACCCAAGATGAAGTCAATGTCTTTAGTCCATGTTTCTTTTAGGTGTATTGCAATTGTTTAACATTTCTACCTCATGTTTTGTGTGACATGATGTGAACTTTGTAAGATTTTCCCTAACCCTCCAATGGCATAAACACAATAACTCTTATGTGGTGAGACTCCATTGGAATTAAGTCATGTTATCTAATGAAACAAGATTCAATGTTGTACAACTATGTGTGAAATGTGAATGTACCCAAGGATGGAATGGGATAGGATGGGAGGGTTGTGTCTTTATCCCTAATAAAAATATTTAATGAGACAAAAATCATATAAAAATAAAAACAAACAAAACAATTATGCAAAAAGTATTCCATGTTAGGTATAAGTAAAATGAAGGCAAACACTTAGCTTGTAGTTCATGGAATGTAAAAAATATATCATTAATGTAAACAATCATCAATTGCCAATGTCCACAATCAATTTTCAATAAAACATGGCATGAAAAAAACATTCAATGGGTGGCCAATGTGAACATCCAACCTTGCAAAATTCATGACCATAAAACAAAATTTGTGGGATTTTTGTTTTCTTCTAAATTATTTGAGCTTAGTTTTATCTTTAATGCATACACAAATCATTATTTCCTTCTCCTATTTTTTTATTACTTCTAAAAATTGGCTAGATTTTGTACTTTTAATTATCCACCAATTCCAAAAATGAGATACAAGGCCATGTCCAACAATGATTAGTTGTGGCTTTTCTTATTAATTCATGTCAATATTCTTACATGCTATATTAGGGTACATTTCATATGTTACAATTTCAATGCTAAGAGTTGAAAGTTTGGCCATATCAATCCCATTAGATAGAAATCCTAATGTGGAAGTTCTGACTAGTTTTGTTACAAATCAATTTAACCATTTAATATAGTAGCATGTTTGATGCTATGTTGAATAGATAGTTAGTCTCTCTCATCATCTATCCACTAATTAATTCTTATGTACCCCTTCACAAATGCCACAAGGTTTGGGATGTTCTTTTAACATTAAATTCCAACAACTATCCACATTTTATTAATGCGAAAGGATCAATGTTATAAGCTAAACACATGAGTTAGGCAAAGTGCATGTTAGTCACCCCTAAACCACAAACAAAACACATTGTTATCTTGAAACTTGATGCATTTTGAAAGGGATAGCATCTCTAGATCTTTGAACTCCTTAAAAGTTGTCTTCCTTTCCTACAAATTACATCCATGAACAAATTTATTTACTTAAATGTTTAACACCAATTTCAATACATCTCCATGATATGTCTAAATATACTTTTTAACATTTTGGCTTATGTAGAGCACACCTTTCACACTCAAGTCCACATTCATACAATGTTCACCACAACAAAGTGATTGTCTTATTACTAACCTAAAACTAAAAGGGGGAGAAAATTGTTAAGAAAAACACAAAAATACAAAAGGCATGAACAAAACATGCACATACCAAAACAAAAATAGAATTCCCATGGATGCAATGAAAGGGCATGTACCGTACTAAAGTACAATTGACATGAATTGATATGAAGGGAAAGGGTTCAAGGATTGTGAAGACCATATAGTTCAATGAAGACAGTGAACATGAATTGGATGGGGGTTCTAGGGGTATGCAATGTAGAATGAGGACTAGGAAGGAAGGAAAGACAAAAGGAGTGAGAAAAAATGAAAGAAAAAGGTAGGTGGGGAGGGTAAAAGGGTGAGCACATTATAATATTTGAATAGAAGAAACAAAATTGATATTCAAGGATTCATCTTCGTTGAATTGGAATTCCAAAACATGTTTTAATTAGGTTGTTTGAACCTTTAATGCCCTCATGACCAATTTAATTTTAAGTGAACATTGATTGAATATAAATAGGTAGAAAATTAAATAAATTGCACATCAAAATTAAAAAAACATGGTTTTCAAATTAACTTATGAAGTGGGTAGATGCAAGTTAGGGTGGCTCAAAAGTGACAAGAGTCCTAGTCGCAAAAGTTTATATTTTAACAGTAAAATGAAAAAAACAATTAAGAATCAATGTTTAGTAAGCCTTATGTGGTGATTGATTAAGTAATAAAGTCCATAAGAAAGGATGCCCATTTAGACAACTCTTTTGACATACATGTTAACGGGAAAAATATCCATCCAACAAAAAATGACTAAGATAGGGTCTTTTGAAAATGAAGTTCAAATCTTGTCATTCAAAAGTCCATAGTTATTTTGTGGTTAAATTTTTTGTTGTGAGGTTTTCAACCCATTTTTTTCCATCATGTATCATATAATGAGTTCCTATAAAAAATATTGAGATGAAATCATAATAAAAAATGCATCTGAATGTTAATGAAGAATCCAAACCAGAATCTATATGTCCACTTTGAAAGTCCATTACTATATGATTTATGTATGTTTATTGAATTTCACCCCTCTATAAATATTCTTATTCAAGTTGGCAATCTTAATCTAAAAATGTTTTTGTCAGATTAATGATTTTATGTTGCATTTGTGGCATTCAAATAAAATACACTTTGCAAAAAGTCCATAAAGATGTAAAAAATGATCCACCTTGACTTGCAACTACTTGAATTGAGAGGTGGATGTGGCTTACCTAGAATTATTCATTTGTGGGTAGTAAGACATTGTAGGTAAGGTGAACATATGTGAAAACTTTTTGTACATGGAATGAGGTTTTCCCACTTTTGGGAGGTTCTACCTTCCCAAATATTATAGTAAATTTAAGCTAAGGTAAAAAACATTGGGTGAACATAGAAGGCTTATTTCATATGCCAAGAAATTTTGGAACCAAAAAATGAAAAATACCTAGAATTGAATGAATGTTAAATCTTAATTGTTTAATTGCCTTTTGGGTAGTTTAAATATTTTAATCACACCACAAGGTTTATTTTATGACCCACATTCAATTTTTTTATTAATTCATTTTTGCATTTTTGATGGTTGGAACATGTTTTTGGGTAAAATAAAAATATATTTTTACTTATTAAACAAGGTGGGCGTGAAGAAAAATAATTATTATGGAAGGTTCATTATTTGAATTTTTCATTTCTTATTCACATGTATAAGAGGTATGTAAGTCTTCATTATTATTATATGTGAATATTAGAATTTTATTATTAAAAAATAACTTGGGATGAAAATCTTAAAAAATATCTTTGAGTTTATTAATAAGTTTTGTAACAAAATTTAATAATTATGTCAAACGACGTGTGAAATAGTTTATAAATTATTAAAAAAATTAGGCAAGAATTTTATTTAAATGATTTTTTAGTGTTTTTCTATGTTTAAAGGTTTGATGAGTTATCAAAATGTATTTATGTTATCATGTATTCATTATTTGCATTTGGATTATTTTATTTTGATGTGTAGGAAGGTATGTAAAATATTAGTAATATTTAATTTATGTTCGATCACAACAAACAAATGTGTATTCAATACAATTTTTTTTGGCATGACATTTGTAAATTTTGAATCAACATTTGTTTTGACATGTATTATTTATAATAGTTTGAAATGATGTGTTGATAATTTTTAGTTTATAAAAAAATAACGGTTTGAATTATTTTTAATTAATTTTCAATTTGAATAAAAAATTATGTTTTTTTTGCAATCAAATATTCTTATGAATTGGATGTATTTATTAATTTTCAAGGTACCAAAAGCTAGGTAGAAAGTGATGCCCTTATGAATATTTTTTATTATTTGCCATCATATGGTGCAAATGAATTAAATAAGTTTCAGACCCTTCTCCTTTCCTTTTCAATTTACAAGTGTTTATGTAATTGGGTAATGCATATAATGTTTTCAACTTTCAAGAAGGAGAATAAACATGCACATCCAAAACCATTTAATAATTAAAAAAAAAAAAAGTTCACTAGCTCATTCAAAAAAATAATTGTGTCCATCATTGTCAAAAATCAAGTCCACTAAAATTGTAATATAATCAAACTTTGAAGCTATAATCAATTGTAATGAACCTTATCCCTTTGGAATATAAATTTGATCACTTGCAATGCATCATTTACAATTAAATTTATTATCTAATTAAAAAAATATTAGATGTTTTTTCAATTCAAGTTTAAATAGGAACTAAAGCATATTGATTATAAAATATTTCCATGCTTTTTTAACCACTACCATTATTTTATCAAATGTTTTTTGTTAAAACTTATACTTCACATGTTATTTAAATTTGGGTAACAATCCAATGATGAAATATTTTAACAACAATATGTTAATTTTTATGAAAAATTCACTTCTTTCCCCATTGCAAGTTTTGTACAATATTAGAATTGTATATATAGTTTCACCTTATTTCAACTGACTCAATTTTAAGAATACATTGATTATGTGACATGGAATTCTGAGATAATAAAAAGGAGATTAATTAGAATTTGTAATAATTTGATTACTTTAATTCTAATTAATCTAAAATTTTGATTAAAAGTTAAAGGTCATCAGCATGATTATCATCTTTTTAACAATGGAAACTTTAAAATGGAGTATACAAAAAAGATTTCAACATTGGATAAAATTGTTATAATTACGTGTTTTTTTCATTTGTGTAGACTATCTAACCTACATAGTAATTATGATATATAACCCGTATAATTATATATGGTCATTCGTAGTGTATTATATTATTATCATAATTTGATGCACAAGGTTCGCGACTAATTATAATAGTTGGACAGGTAAGAGCGATGAAAATATATGTAGCAGCAGTGGAGGCGCTCAGGAAAAAGGAAGGACAGGATGAAACTCAGTTTACAAATAAACTTGATGATTTTCTGTTTCACCCTCTTTGAATGCTAATGTATTTTTTTGCAGGCTTTTTTTTGATCTCACCCTGTGTATGATGAAACGAAGGGTTCTGGTGCTGTGTTTGTCTTACTTTACAGATAACTCTAATGTGTGAGTGACATTTGAAATATTATGTGTGCATATGATGGATGTGTATATTCCATAGAAATGTAAATATGCATTTTGATGAGAAGTTCTAGACCCAGTAAGGGAAGTTAAATTTGAAGTTTGAGCCTTGAGTCATTACAGAATGAATGAGTTGCTCCTTTTTCATATCCAAGAATAGAAAAACATAGCCCATCTACACTTGACCCATACCTAGCTTACATCAAAATAATGAATTTGTGACGATCTTCAACAAAATTGCTTATTCCAAGGGAAAGAAAAAGTTAGAGCTCACATTGGAATAAATGAAAATGAAAAACCTTGCCTAGGTTGGTGCACATTGTTGAAATGTTCTAAGCTCTAAAGACAATCCAATAAATTTCTTACTCATTACCCCCTTTTGCGATAGTGGTATGTTCCTTAATGGGTGTAAGCAAGATTAAATTATGAATTTGCCAGAATGTTTTAGGACAAATCATTAACTTTTGAAGAGGTAATGTTTTGATTTCTTAAATTAAAATGTGGGTCACTTTGTCGCTATTTTCATCCTTTTAATGTGATCATTATAAAAGGGTTTTAATATAAGCCCAAAGGATGAAATTTCATACAATGGCATATGTTGGTATTGTAAAAAATATATATTTTGTGTATGTTTCATACAAACTTGTACAATCATAATAGCAACCAATATCACCTCAAAGCCTTGAATTTTTAAACATCTGGCATATATTACAAAACCATTTTTTTTTTGGTTCAAAATTTCACACCTAACCATAGAGAAAAGAATTTTCTTTCCTAAGATTCCTTTTTTTGGAAAAAGTTCACCAAATTTAAGAATTATCAAAAGGATTCCATCAAGATTCTACAACAAGTTTCAATAAGTAGCCAAAAAATAAAATGGTCCTTAAATGTTGTGTTATTATCATATTCTATGTTTAGCCAAATTTGGTTGTAGCAAGATATGAATGATTGCAACATGAGCTACATGCCAAATTTGAAAGTAAAATAAAATAGATCCCAAGTATGGATGTTTGGAAATGGAATTTGTGTTGGATGTTTAAATTATGGAGTCTTTTGAAAAATATAGC
>Ga0116231_10012730_pt1 | contig 12201 bp, 11 predicted proteins | sample S1TSphgellanicum_2_FD_89695 | JGI IMG/M metagenome (GOLD analysis project Ga0116231, IMG submission 89695) | Host-associated microbial communities from peat moss isolated from Minnesota, USA - S1T2_Fd - Sphagnum magellanicum MG | ecosystem: Host-associated > Plants > Peat moss > Unclassified... | reverse complement strand
GCTGGTGCTGGCTTTTGCCCTGTTCCGGCTGTTCGACATCACCAAATGGGGCCCGATCGGCTTTCTGGACAAGCGGCATGATGCCTGGGGCGTGATGGGGGATGACTGGGTGGCCGGCGGTTTTGCCTTCCTATGCGTGTTCGTGATTCTGTTTCTTTTCCCGGTCCAGCATTGATGTCCGGTGCCTTGGCGACCCAGCGGGAGCTGGCGGCGCAGCTTGTGACGCTGGCCCGGGTCCGTCAGTTGAAGATCACGACGGCGGAAAGCTGTACGGGCGGGCTGGTTGCCGGCGCCATCACAGCGATCCCCGGCGCCTCCGAGGTGCTGGCATGCGGCTTTGTTACTTATTCCAACGCCGCCAAAACCGCGTTGCTCGGTGTGCCGGCGGGCGTGATCAGCGCGGTCGGCGCGGTGAGTGAAGCCGTGGCACGGCGCATGGCGGCGGGTGCGCGGCTGCGGGCAGACGCCGATTTTGCAATTTCCGTCACCGGCATTGCCGGGCCGGGCGGCGGGAGTGCCGCCAAACCGGTCGGGACCGTCTGGTTCGGCCTCGCCAGCCGGGATGGCAAAGTGCTAACACGGCATAAGGTATTTACCGGAGACCGCGACCAGATCCGTGCCGCCAGCGTCATCTTCGGGCTGGAACTTCTCCTCAGCGGAGTCAGTGAATGAGCAAGAATCTAAGTCTTTGGGACAAAGCCAAGCGCGAAGGCCGGCGGCTTGGCTTTATCACCGCCTATGACTACGCCTTGGCAAAGCTCGCCGATGAAGCCGGCATCGACGGGGTCCTGATCGGCGATTCAGTTGGCATGATGATGGCGGGCGACCCGCATACCTTGTTCGTCAGTCTTGAACAGATGGAGTACCATACCCGCATTGTCTCCCGCGCTGTGAAGCAAGCGCTGGTGATGGCGGACCTGCCGTTTGGCAGCTTTGAGGAAAGCCCGCAGCAGGCGTTCGCCGCCGCAGCCCGGCTGGTCAAAGCCGGTGCCCAGATCGTTAAGCTCGAAGGCGGCGCGGCGATGGCGGAAACCATCGCTTTCATCTCCGCCCGGGGCATTCCGGTCTGTGCGCATATCGGCCTTACACCGCAGCATGTTCACCAGTTCGGCGGCTTCAAACGACAGGGCAAAACGCAGGAGGCGGCGTCGAAATTATTCGATGATGCGATCGCGCTGGCGGAGGCCGGGGCGCGCATGGTGTTGATGGAAGCGATCCCGGCCAATCTTGCCCATGAGATTACCGAGCGCCTGGCCGTGCCGACCATCGGCATCGGCGCCGGCCCCGGAACCAATGCGCAGGTGCTGGTGCTGCACGACGTTTTGGGCCTGAACCCGGATAACGCCCCACCCTTTGCCAAAGCCTATCTTGATGGCGCCGTGCTGATGCGTGAGGCAATCGCGCAATATGCCGCCGAAGTGCGCGCCGGCAACTTCCCGCCGGCGCCGGACGCCGAGAAGCCGAGGGCGTAAAGGCAAGGCACTTCTTTTTCTGAAGAAAAAGAAGCAAAAAGACTTTTTTACTCTGGGGCATGGGCGTTTTAGCTGCCAGTGCCCAAGGCCCGGATTCAAGAGCGTTTTTGCGGAGCTTTTTTCAAAAAGCGACCGCTTGCTACCCCAGCGCCCGGATAAATGCGTAGGCCACCACTGGGATCGCAAGCAATACGTAGATGCGCAAAAGAATAAGCAGGGCGAGGGTGCCGCGTCCGAGCTTGCGGCGAGGCAGCCGGGAAAGGGTCGCGGTGGTGACCGGTTCGGGCATTGCCGGCTCATTCCGGTTCATGCTTCAGCCTGCCAGCAGTTTTGGAAATACCGTGATCACGCCATAGAAGGCACCCACCAGCGCGATGGCGATGACGATGCCGCCGCCGGCGAGATTGGCTTTCCAGCCATTCGCCAGGCCGCCGACGATCTCACGGTCGTTGATCAGCAGCAGTAAAAACAGCAGCGCCGGCGCCATCAGCAATGTGGCGATGACATTTACCGTCAGCGTGATGGCCAGCAGCGGCGCGCCGGGAATTAATACGATGCCAGCGGCGAACAGCGCCGACAGAATGGCGGCGCCGTAAAAGATGCGGCCCTGGGAGAAGTCCAGGTTCAGGCTGTGCCGCGCCGAGATCGTCTCCGCCAGCGCATAGGACGAGCTGGTCGAGATCGTCATCGCCGCCAGCAGCCCGGCCTCGATGATGCCGAGGGCGAACAGGGTGGCGCCGGTGCTGCCGATCAATGGCCGCAAAGCGGTCGCGAAATCCGCGCCACTGGCGAACCGCGCGACATTGACATGAGCGGCGAACAGCGGCGCTGCCGCCACCAACGCCGCGATCCCGGCGATGGCGGCCAGAACCGCGCCGATCGCCGTATCCATCCGCGCCTGCGGTAAATCCAACCGCGTCAGCCCCTTGTCCACAACGGCGCTCTGCTGAAAAAATATCATCCAAGGGGTGACGGTCGCGCCGATATTGGCCAGCAGCAGCGTGACGAAGCTGAGCTGGAAGCCACCCGGCAACGGCCCCCAACTGGCCAACGCGCGGGTAATGGCGGCGGCGTTCGGGTGCGCCAGCAAGGCGGCCGGAATGAACAAGAGATTGCCGGCGGCCAATGCCATCAACGCCCGCTCCCAGGTGGCGTAGCGGCGAAGTCCCAGCGCCGCGGCGACAAGTACTAGGCCGAGGATAACCGATAACCAGGCCGGCACGCCAAAATACAACCCGCCGGCCTGAATGGCGATAAATTCGGTGACCAGCGTCAGCACATTGCCAACCACCAGATCCGCCATGGCGAAATATCCCCAGAACGGTCCGAAGCGCTGGAAAATCAACTCGGCATGGCCGCGGCCGGTGGCAATGCCCAGCCGCACCGCCATTTCCTGCACGACGAATGCCATGACGAAGGTCAACAGGATGAAGGGAAGAAAAAAGCCGATACCGTAGGTGGCACCAGTGGTCGCATACGAGACCATGCTGGGACCGTCATTCTCACCCAGCATGACCAGCACGCCGGGGCCGGCCAGCAGCCAGAGCAAATGCAGCCAGCGGCGCCCATCCCGGGTCTGCTGAATCTTCAAACGGCCGCGCGCCCGGAGCAAAGCCTCGCGGCCGACGGCGGCCTCGCTTGTCATCGGGCTATGTGCTTCCAATTGCAGCCTGTCGTGCGGCATTCATGCTCCGAAGATGGCGCCGCCTGGCGCGCTCTCTGATATAATGTAGCTTTGGCTATACTTTGGTCAAGTGGATTATTTGTATTGTCATGGCTAAAATAAAAACCCTTGGCAAACCCCGGCCATAGCGTATTGAAGGAGGCGGGATTCGGTACAGAAACAGGGGGAATAAGGTTTTGGCACGGATCGCCGCCGGGCAAGCGAAACTGGCAAGAAAGCTTGCCCCCGTGGCGGAAATGCCCGAGGAGCCGACCCAGGCGCGGCGTTTCGGCCAGGCCCGCGCTGCCCGCTCAGTCACCCTGCTCGAGGATTATGTCGAGTTGATTGCCGACCTGCTTGCGACCCGCGGCGAGGCCCGCGCCACCGATGTCGCCAAACGCCTCGGCGTCGCCCATCCGACCGCGGTGAAAAATATCTCGCGTCTCAAACGCGAGGGCCTGGCGACCGCTTTGCCCTATCGCGGCATCTTCCTCACCGGCGCCGGTCAGGATCTGGCCAATCGGGTGCGCGCCCGCCACCGGCTGATCGTCGAATTGCTGATCGCCGTCGGCGTGCCCGCCGATGCCGCGGAAGCCGACGCCGAAGGCATGGAGCACCACGCGTCCAAAGCCACGCTGGACGCCTTCGCCAAGTATTTAGCCCAGAAAAAATAACGCGCAGCTTCTCAGCGGGACTGTTTCAAAACGCGCCAGGCTGAGTCGGCTTGGGCGCCTGTCGAGAACCGGAGCGGAGCGTAGGTAAGTATCTGAGCACCCGAAGCGCACACAGGTGCCGCAGCTGCCCAGCCCAGGAGCGTTTTCAAACAGTCCCTTCGAACATGCTTTGGGCTTCGGTGACTTCGGTGGCGACGAAGGCGGCGGCGGCGCGGATATGCGCGGCTTTGCTGTTATCCTCGTGAATATGCATGTAATAGGACCGCTTCAACGCGCTTTTATCCGGCATTACGGGGATCAGCGTGGGATAGGATTTGGCGATAAAGGCCGGCAATACGCACAGGCCGCCGCCGGCCAGCGTGGCATTGACCTGGGCGATCAAATTGGTGCTGCGGATGCGGGCATTGATGCCCGTGCCGATGGCGGCCAGATAATTCAGCTCCGGCGTGAACAGCATATCTTCGATATAGCCGATAAAATCATGGTCATTGAATGCACCGGCGCCGCTGATATCCGGATGCGAGTCGAGGTATTCGCGGGAAGCATAAACCATCAGCCGGTAATCCGTGAGGCGGCGTGAGATGATGCGGATATGCTCCGGAGAGGTAAGGCTGATCACCAGATCAGCCTCGCGTTTCGACAGGCTGAAAGCGCGCGCGGTAACCACCAGTTCAATTTCCAGCTTCGGATGCAGCCGCGCCAGCTTATGGATGCGCGGGGCGAGGAACCAGGTGCCGAATCCGTCCGGCGCGCCGATGCGGACAATCCCGCTGACCGTCGGATGAACACTCTGGGCGGCGGCGGCGAGGTAACCGGTCTCCATCGCCTCGGCGATCGGCAGCAATTTTTCGCCGGCGAGCGTCAGGCTGTAGCCAAGGCTGCTGCGGTAGAACACCTTTGCCGCCAGCGCATCTTCCAGCCGCTGGATGCGCCTGGCGACGGTCGTATGGTCGGTCCCCAATGTCCCGGCCGCCGCCGATAACGTGCCGGAACGGGCGACAGCGAGAAAATGCCGCAGATCGTCCCAGTTTTGTGCCAATTTGCGCCCTGCCATCTATCCGTTCTTCAGTGCATTCATGCACAATGATTGCGGCCGAAACCCCTTCAACTATCACTTATATGCGTCTAAGCACATCCTATCCTGCGCTCATCTGACCACGGATGACAGGACAAGCACGCCAGTGACGGCACTGGATTGCTCGGACATTGCCGGAGGAAATTTCATGGCTCGCGAATTAACCCATTTCATCGGCGGAAAATCCGTCGCCGGCACATCCGGCCGCTTCGCCGACGTGTACGACCCCAATACCGGCGCCGTGCAGGCCAAATGCCCGCTGGCGACCCGCCAGGAGGTCGAAGCCGTCATTGCCGATGCCGCGGCGGCGCAGCCCGGCTGGGCCGCCACCAACCCGCAGCGCCGCGCCCGCGTGCTGATGAAATGGCTCGAGATGATCAACCGCGACATGGAGAGCTTGGCGAAAACCCTGTCTTCCGAGCATGGCAAAACCGTACCGGATGCGAAGGGCGATATTCAGCGCGGCATCGAGGTTCTGGAATTCGCCCTCGGCATCCCGCATCTGTTGAAGGGCGAATATACCGAAAGTGCTGGCACCGGTATCGATGTCTACTCCCTGCGGCAGCCGCTCGGCGTCGTCGCCGGCATCACCCCGTTCAACTTCCCGGCAATGATCCCGCTTTGGAAGGCAGCGCCGGCCATTGCCTGCGGCAATGCGTTCATCCTGAAGCCCTCCGAGCGCGATCCTTCGGTGCCGCTGCGCCTCGCCGAACTATTTGTGGAAGCCGGCGGTCCGCCCGGCATTTTCAACGTCGTCAACGGCGATAAGCTTGCGGTCGATACCCTGCTGGAAGACCCGCGCGTCAAGGCGATCGGCTTTGTCGGCTCCTCCCCGATCGCCAATTATATCTATGCCACCGCTGCCCAGCACGGCAAACGCGCGCAATGCTTCGGTGGCGCCAAAAACCACGCCATCATCATGCCGGATGCCGATCTGGACCAGGTGGCCGACGCGCTGATCGGCGCCGGCTACGGCTCCGCCGGCGAACGCTGCATGGCGGTCTCGGTCGCCGTGCCGGTCGGCAAAGCCACCGCCGATGCTTTGGTGAAAAAACTGATCCCGCGCGTCGAGGCATTGAAAATCGGCCTGTCCTCGGATGCCGGCGCCGATTACGGTCCGCTGGTCACCAGGGACGCGCTCAACCGGGTGAAGGGATATATCACCGAGGGCGTTGCCGAAGGTGCCGATCTGCTGGTCGATGGCCGCGACTTCAGAATGCAGGGCTATGAAGACGGGTTTTTCATCGGCGGCACGCTGTTCGACAACGTCAAGCCAAGCATGAAAATCTATAAGGAAGAGATTTTCGGGCCGGTGCTCGCCATCGTCCGCGCCGATAGCTATGCCGATGCGCTCAGGCTGCCGAACGAGCATGAATACGGCAATGGCGTCGCCATCTTCACCCGCGACGGCGATGCGGCGCGCGATTTCGTCGCCAATGTCCAGGTCGGCATGGTCGGGGTGAACGTGCCCATTCCGGTGCCGATCGCGTACCACACCTTCGGCGGCTGGAAACGTTCCGGCTTCGGTGATCTCAACCAGCACGGCCCGGATTCCATCCGCTTCTATACCAAAACCAAAACCGTCACCTCGCGCTGGCCGAGCGGCATCAAGGACGGCGCCAGCTTTGTGATCCCGACGATGGAGTAGGTAAGCTGTTCTTTTTTGGAAAAAAGAACCAAAAAACTTCTTCTACTCTGGGGCATGGGCGTTGGCGGCGACAACGCCCATGCGCCAGCATAAAAAAGTCTTTTTGGTTCTTTTTCTTCAGAAAAAGAACTGCTTAACCTTCGCTTGACTTCCGGGCCTTCCTGACCGAAGGCGTTTGCATGTCGACGTTTTATTACACCGTGACCTGGGACCAGCTGCATCGAGACGCCAAGGCGCTGGCGCATCGGCTGAACGAGCGTGGACCCTGGGCCGGGATTGTCGCGATTACCCGGGGCGGGTTGATTCCGGCGGCGATCATTGCCCGCGAACTGGAATGCCGGCTGATTGAGAGCGTCTCGATCGTGACCTATGACGATGAGCGCCGTGGCGAGCCGGTGGTGACCAAACATCCAGCGGCGGCGGGCGATGGCGAGGGCTGGCTGATCATCGACGATCTGGTGGATTCCGGGGCGACCGCGAAGGTGGTGCGGAATCTGCTGCCGAAAGCGCATTTCGCGACGGTCTACGCCAAGCCGGCGGGCAAGACGCAGGTGGATACGTTCATCACCGAGGTTTCGCAGGATACCTGGATCTTGTTCCCCTGGGATACTGAACCGCAATTCATCGCCCCTCTGGCGCGCAAGTCCTGACCATGCCGGCGGCGCCGGCGGTCGCGGTGTTGATCCCCTGTTATAATGAAGCGCTGACGATCGCTGAGGTGGTGACCGCATTCAGGGCCGCGCTGCCGCAGGCCAGCATTCTGGTCTATGATAATAACTCCACCGATGACACCGCGCAGGCGGCAAAAGCGGCGGGTGCATCGGTCTTCCATGAGAAGATGCAGGGCAAAGGCAATGTGGTGCGGCGCATGTTCCGCGATATCGAGGCCGATTTTTACATTTTGGTGGATGGCGATGGCACCTATGACGCGACGATGGCACCTTCGATGCTGCGCCTCGCGCTGGCCGAGCGCATTGATCTGGTGAATTGCGTGCGCAGCACCGCCAACTCCGGCGCCGCGGCCTACCGGCGCGGCCACCAACTCGGCAACCGGTTGCTGACCGCGATGGTGACGGTTATTTTCGGCAATCGCCTGACCGACATGCTGTCCGGTTACAAGCTGCTGTCACGGCGCTTCGTCAAATCTTTTCCGGCACTGTCAGGCGGTTTTGATATCGAGACGGAATTGAGCGTGCACGCGCTGGAACTCTCATTGCCGATCGGGCATTTGACGGGAAATTATAAAGGCCGGCCGGAAGGCTCGGCCAGCAAGCTGAATACGTTTCGCGATGGTTTGCGGATTGCCTGGCTGATCGTGGCACTGGTGAAGCACGAGCGCCCGCTGCAGCTTTTCGGCGCGGCCTCCGGCTTGTTGCTGCTGGCGGCGTTGCTGCTGGGCACACCGGTGGTGACGCATTATCTGGCGACCGGATTGGTGCCGCGCCTGCCGACCGCGGTGCTGGCAACCGGGTTGGTGCTGATCGCGGCATTGAGTTTTGCCACCGGGCTGATCCTGGACACGGTAACCCGCGGGCGCCGCGAAGCCCGCATGCTCGCCTATCTGCAATATGATTTCCATGACTTCGGGGGAGTCTGACACGCCCGCTTGGATGCGCGGGGCCGGCGGGCAATGGCGGCTATTGGCATTCTGCCTGCTGGCCGGGGTGATCCTATCGATCATCGACCGCACCGACGTCAATTGGGACCTACAAAACTACCATTTATATGGGCCGTTCGCTGTTTTGCACGGCAGGCTGGGTGCCGATTATTTTGTTGCCGGTGTGCAGGGCTATTTGAATCCGCTGGCCGATATTCCTTATTACGTTACCAAATTCATCCTGTTTCCGGCGCATCCGGTAATTGTTGCGGGTCTGGCGGGACTGCCCTTCGGATTGCTGGCCTTTATCCTGTTCAACATCGCGCGGATCATCCTGCCGGGTGCGGTGGCCGAAGCTGCCCTTGCCGGCCTTTTGGGGTTGACCGGCGCGACCGTTCTTTCGGAAGTCGGCACGGTCAATAATGACATCGTCATCGCCGATATTTTGCTGCTCGGCCTCTGGGCGGCGTTGGCACGCCCGTCCCCGAGTTTTTCGGGGGCTTGCGGTTTGGCCCTGGGATGCGCTGCCGGGTTGAAACTCACCGCTTTGGTGTTTGCGCCCGGGTTGCTGATCCTTTGCCTGCTGCAAGCGCCGGGCTGGCGGCCGGCGGCGCTATCGGCGGTGCTGTTTTGCCTTGCCGCCGCGGTGGGTTTTCTGGCGCTATGGGGCTGGTGGGGGGCGCTGCTCTGGGCGCGGTTCCATAATCCCTTTTTTCCGGTCTTTGCATCGATTTTTCCCTCACCCTGGGCGCCGGCAATCGTCATCCGCGATGCGCGATTTTTTCCGCGCGACGCCATGCAATGGCTGTTCTACCCGTTTTTCTGGCTGCAGGGGCACAGCTTCATTGCTTCCGAGGAGCCGCTGCGCGACCCGCGCTTCGCGCTGGTTTACCTGGCCCTGGCCTGCGGATTGCCGGCGATTTTTACCGGCCGGGTGCCGCGGCCGTCGCGGAGAATCGGCGCGCTTTGGGCGTTCTTTGCCATCAGCTATTTTTTCTGGCTGATCGGCTTTTCGATCCTGCGCTACGCGATGCCACTGGAAGCGATCAGCGGCATTGTCATCTGGACGGCGGTCCGGCCATTCCTGCAAAAACCGCTACCCTGGGTGCCACTGGCGGTAATCTGCGTGGCGGTGATCGCCTTCACCAAGCCGATCGGCTGGGGACGTATCGGCTATGGCAAGTCGCTGGTGGAGGCGCCGATTCCGCCGGTGGCGCCGCACAGCCTGGTGTTGATTGGCGGCGTGCCGATCGGCTTTGTCGTTCCCTATCTCAACAGCCAAGGCAGCGACTTCGTCTCGCTGGACTGGCTGGCGCCCGGCACGGCGGAGTTTCCGGCGGTGCGGCTGCTCGCAGGAAAAGCGGCAGCCATCCGGCTGCTGACGAATGTCCCGGCCCGCAGTGGCGGCATTGCCGCGATCAACGCGCGTCTGGCTTTGCTTGGCTTGGCTTATTCCGAAAGCAGCTGCCTGCCGGTGCACTCCCCGGTGCAGCGGAATATCCGGCTCTGCGATGTGAAGCCGCGCCGGCCATAACGATTTGGCGAGCGGGTGGCGTGGCGCGCAGCTTTGGGCTAGATAGGGTGCATCGCGCCATGGGGCGTGTTGATGTCCTGGAAATAGGTCCGGGATATGGTTTTAGACTGAAAGCGGCAAGACGGGGCGAAGGAACCGCTCTTTGATGTTCGCGTAAACCGCCGGCAGGTTTTATCCGCGGCGTTTCCGGCCACATGGTCCGTGGCTGTGACGAGGTTCTCCCATCACAGCCAGACCCATGCAGCCCGAGGCGCCGCTGCCATTGGTTTTCACGCTTCATCAAAGTCCATCCTTCTCCCGTATCACCGCGTATGGAGTAGAGTGATGTTTGATCGTTATTTTCGTAAAGAACTCGACTGGGGCGGTTCCAAACTGATCCTGGAAACCGGCAAGGTTGCCCGCCAGGCCGATGGCGCGGTGGTGGCCTCCTATGGCGACACCGTGGTGCTCGCCACCGTGGTCGGCGCCAGATCGCCGAAGCCGGGGCTGGATTTCTTCCCGCTTACCGTAAACTACCAAGAGAAGTTTTTTGCCGCCGGCCGTATTCCGGGCGGCTTCTTCAAGCGTGAAGGCCGGCCGACCGAGAAGGAAACCCTGGTTTCCCGCCTGATCGACCGCCCGATCCGCCCGCTTTTCCCGCATGGCTACAAGAACGAAGTGCAGGTCATCGTCACGGTGCTGAGCCATGACCTTGAAAACGATCCGGATATTCTGGCGCTGGTCGCGGCCTCCGCGGCGCTGACCATCTCCGGCATCCCGTTCTTCGGCCCGGTGGGCGCTGCCCGAGTCGGCTATATCGATGGCGAATACGTGCTGAACCCGACCACTTCGCAAAAGGAGGAGAGCAAGCTCGATCTGGTGCTGGCCGGCACCATTGAGGGCGTGCTGATGGTCGAAAGCGAGGCTTCCGAGCTTTCCGAGGAGATCATGCTCGGCGCCGTCACCTTTGGCCACGCGGCCTTCCAGCCGGTGATCCAGGCGATCATCGACCTCGCCGAACACTCGGCCAAGGATCCCTGGCCGCTGCCGGAAGTGTCGGAAGAAACCAAAACCCTCACCAGCCGGATCGACGCGCTGGCCCGCGATGGTATCCGCGCCGCCTATACCGAGACGGTAAAGCAGGTGCGGCAGGAAAAAATCTCGGCTGCCAAGAAACAGGCTGCCGAGGCGCTTACCGCCGAAGGGCTGGACGCCGATAAGGCGAAAGGCCTGTTCAAGGAGCTTGAGGCGGATATCGTCCGCAACAACATTCTCGATACCGGCCTGCGGATCGACGGCCGCGACACCAAGACGGTTCGCCCGATCATGGCGGAAGTCGGCGTGTTGCCCCGCACCCATGGCTCGGCACTGTTCACCCGCGGAGAGACCCAGGCGCTGGTGGTTGCAACCCTGGGCACCGCCCAGGATGAACAGCTGATCGATGCGGTCGAAGGCGAGTTCCGCGAGCATTTCATGCTGCACTATAATTTCCCTCCGTATTCGGTGGGTGAGACCGGCCGCATGGGCTCGCCCGGCCGCCGTGAAATCGGCCACGGCAAGCTCGCCTGGCGCGCCGTGCACCCGCTGCTGCCGGCGAAAGACAAATTTCCGTACACGCTGCGGATTGTCTCCGAGATCACCGAAAGCAACGGCTCCTCCTCAATGGCCACCGTCTGCGGCACCTCGCTGGCGCTGATGGATGCCGGCGTGCCGCTGACGCGGCCCGTTGCCGGCATCGCCATGGGCCTGATCAAGGAAGATCGCGGTTTCGCCGTGCTGTCCGACATCCTCGGCGATGAGGACCATCTGGGCGACATGGATTTCAAGGTGGCCGGTACCGAGGCGGGTGTGACGTCCTTGCAAATGGACATCAAGATCACCTCGATCACGCCGGAAATCATGAAAATCGCGCTGGAGCAGGCCAAGGACGGCCGGCTTCACATCCTCGGCGAAATGGCCAAGGCACTTACCGCCGGCCGCGAGGATGTCTCCGGCAACGCACCGAAGATCACCGTGATCCAGGTGCCGAAAGACAAAATCCGTGACATCATCGGCACCGGCGGCAAGGTCATCCGCGAGATCGTCGAACAGACCGGCGCCAAAATCGATATCGACGATAACGGCACCGTCAAAATTGCCGCCTCCGACGATAAAAAGGCGCAGGCAGCGATCGAGAAAATCCGCGGCATCATCGCCGAGCCGGAGCTCGGCGTCATCTATAACGGCAAGGTGGTGAAAACCGCCGATTTCGGCGCCTTCGTCAACTTCCTCGGCGCCAAGGACGGCCTGGTGCACATCTCCGAACTGGCGGCAACGCGGGTCAACAAAACCAACGACATCGTCAAGATCGGCGATGCCGTGAAGGTCAAGGTCATCGGCTTCGATGACCGCGGCAAGGTGAAACTCTCGATGCGGATGGTCGATCAGGCGACCGGTGAGGATATCTCCGAAGCCGTCGGGACCAAAGGCCGCCGCGATGCGGCGGCGGAGTAAGGCAGGCAAGCGGTCCTTTTTCTGAAGAAAAAGAACCAAAAAGACTTTTTGACTCTGGGGCATGGG